>ERZ650311.1433-NODE-1433-length-11839-cov-10.256959_pt1 | contig 11839 bp, 9 predicted proteins | sample MGYA00376247_ERZ650311 | MGnify/ENA primary metagenome ERZ650311 (study PRJEB26733, sample SAMN07839324) | wastewater metagenome | biome: small river; feature: stream; material: water | place: USA: North Carolina | collected 2016-07-28 ... | reverse complement strand
AGGATAAGAAGGGCGACTTCCGTCAGCTCTGGATCCAGCGTATTAATGCAGCAGCTCGTGAGAACGGTCTTACATACAACCGCTTGATCCAGGGACTTAAGCTCTCTGGCCTTGAGGTAGATCGTCGCGTTCTCTCTGATCTTGCGACCAACGATCCAGCTGCATTCAAGGTACTTGTTGAAGTTGCTCGTACACACGTTGCAGCAGCTTCAAAGTAATTTCAGAAGTTACCTCTGAGATTAGTTAAGGAAACCAATGATTGAGAGCCTTCACTCGCCACATGTTGCGCGAGTGAAGGCTCTTATTGGTTCACGGGGCGTAAAGGAACGTCGCGAAGCTGGTCTCTTTATTGCTGAAGGCCTTCAGGCAGCTCGCGAGGCCCTTACCTCAGATGGTGCGCCCTTTATTAAATCCCTCTATGTCACATCACATGGCTTACTTAAACTTAGTGATTTCGACCTTAATGAAGTCGATGTAATTGAGGTAACTGATGCAGTGATGTCTGAGATGACATCGACAGTCACTCCGCAAGGCATTCTGGCGCTCTGCGTGGTTCCCCGTCGCGAAATTAGCGAACTCAAGGTGCTAGCTGAGAAGAAGTCAGCAAGGGTTATCTACCTTCATGAGATTCAAGATCCTGGCAATGCGGGAACAATTTTGCGTACTGCAGATGCCATGGGCGTTGATGCCGTTATTACATCACCAGGTAGCGTCGATATGTATTCGCCAAAAGTTGTTCGCGCGACTGCAGGATCGCTCTGGCATCTTCCGCTATACGAATCAATCAATGTCTCAGAGTTAGTTGAGCTCTTGCCAGAGGCAAAACCGCTCCTTCTCTCATCCCATGCAACGACATCAATTCTTGATTTACCGCGAGAGAATTCATATATCTCGGTCTTTGGAAATGAGGCCAGGGGAGTAGATGCGTCTGCGCTAGGAATCTCACCTGAAGCAATCACATCAGTGACAATTCCAATGCAAGGTCGCGCCGAAAGTCTTAATCTCTCGGCTGCAGCCTCGATAGTTATCTTCACCCTTTCTCAACCGGTCGCAGGTTAGACTTCGCTCCATGAATCCACAGGAAGTACAGGGCTGGGTTAGCGATGCCGCTAAGGCATTTGCAGAAGCCGTCGACCTTGATGCTTTAAAGGTGGCTCGCCTTGCCCACGTAGGAGATAAAGCCCCAATCTCGCTCGCTTCACGCGCACTTAGTTCGCTCTCTCCAGATGAGAAGGCATCAGCTGGAAAAATTATTGGCGAAGCGAAGGCAGAGATTGGCCGACTGCTCGCTGATGCGACTGCGCGCCTTGAAGCTGAGCGCGATGCCCGAGTATTGCTAGAAGAAGTTGTTGATATCACCCTTCCGGTGCAGCGTTCACACCGCGGCGGATTGCATCCCATCACGATTATTAAGAATGAAGTCTCTGACTTCTTTATCGAACAAGGATTCTCTGTTGAAGAAGGTCCAGAACTTGAGTCAGGGTGGCTTAACTTCGACGCGCTCAACATTCCAGCTGATCATCCAGCTCGAACAATGCAGGACACCTTTTATATCGAGCCAGTTGAATCAGGAATGGTTCTACGTACTCAAACATCTCCAGTTCAGATTCGCACCATGTTGTCGCAGCAACCGCCGATCTATGTCATCAGCCCGGGTCGCACCTTCCGCGCGGATGAGCTCGATGCAACGCATAGCCCGGTCTTCCATCAGGTGGAAGGCCTCGTTATCGATAAAGGCATCACGATGGCACACCTCAAAGGAACTCTTGATAACTTCGCTCGCCATATGTTCGGCGATGAAGTAACTACACGTCTACGCCCTTCATTCTTCCCATTTACCGAACCAAGTGCTGAAGTAGATATCTTCTTTAATGGCCGCTGGATTGAATGGGGCGGATGCGGAATGGTTAATCCAAAGGTGCTTGCTACCTGCGGCATCGATACTTCAATCTATTCTGGCTTTGCATTTGGAATGGGTCTTGAGCGCACATTGATGGTGCGTCACGGAATTACAGATATGCACGACATCGTAGAAGGCGACCTGAGATTCACTCGTCAGTTTGGAGTGGGACTCTAAATGCGCGCACCGTTATCGTGGATAAAAGAATTTGTAGAAATTCCTGCAACCATCACTGCCGAGCAAATTTCAGATGCGCTCATTCGCGTTGGTTTCGAAGTTGAGGAAATCATTGTGCAGGGAGCAGATCTCACCGGACCGCTTAAGTTCGGAAAAGTACTCTCCATCGAAGAAATCACAGAGTTTAAGAAGCCAATTCGCTACGTCGGCCTCGATTGCGGCGAGGGAGAAACTCGATATGTCATTTGCGGGGCTACTAACTTCGCCGTGGGAGATATCGTCTGCGTTGCAATTCCGGGAGCAGTTCTTCCGGGTAACTTTGCTATCGCTGCCCGTGAGACTTACGGAAAAACTTCCAACGGCATGATCTGTTCCGGCCGCGAACTTGGCATCAGCGAAGATCACTCCGGCATCATGGTATTCGCAGAAGGATCTGTTGACATCGGGGGAGATGCAATTGCGGCTCTTGAGATTAACGATGTCATCTTTGATATCGCAGTCAACCCTGATCGCGGATATGCACTCAGCATCCGTGGTGTTGCACGAGAAGTTGCAGCAGCTCTTGATCTGAAGTACACAGATCCAGTTGATGCGCTTCGCTCAGTGAGTTTTGAAAAGACCGGAACTGGCGTATCCGCAAAGATTGTTGATAAAGATGCTGCGAGTGTTTTCTATCTTCGCACCCTGAAGGATTTTGATCAGTCGGCTCAGACACCAATCTGGATGCGCCGCCGTATTGAGAAGATGGGTATGCGTTCGATTTCACTTGTTGTAGATGTAACTAACTACGTCATGCTTGAGCTCGGTCAACCGCTCCACGCTTTTGATGCGGAAAAGATTCATGGTGGTCTCTCAATTAAGCGAGCCGGTTCAGTTCAAAAATTCACAACTCTCGATGGGCAAGAGCGCACCCTTGATCCCGATGATCTAATGGTCTGGGACGACCAAAAGCCACTAGCGCTTGCGGGAACTATGGGTGGTTTGGAATCGGAGATCACTGAGACCACATCTCGAATTGCGGTTGAAGCAGTTCGCTTCAATCCGATTACAGTAGCGAAGAACTCCCGTCGCCATAAGCTCTCATCAGAGGCGTCGCGCCGTTTAGAGCGCAGCGTGGATCCATCGCTTGCTGAATTCGCATCTGCTCGATTTGTTCAGCTCCTCACGCAACTTTCTACCGCTTCTCATGTTGAAACCGTGATTGATGGCGAGCCTCGCTATGCGCCAATCGTGAAGGTTGACCCAACTTATGTTGCGAGCGTTCTGGGAATTGAAATTACTCCTGCTGAAATAGCCAAGCATCTGCGCTCTGTTGGCTGCGATGTCAACGAGAGCACATTTGAGGTAGACCCTCCATCATGGCGTGCAGATCTCGTGCAGCCGGCAGATTACGTTGAAGAAGTAGCGCGCATGGTTGGCTATGACGCAATTCCTTCGATTCTGCCACCTCGACCAAAGCATGCATCGTTGACACCGACACAGAAGCGACGTCGCGCTGTTGCAACAATGTTGGCAAGCCGCGGTTTTGCTGAAGTTCAAACCTTCCCATTTACAAATCAACAGACGATTGATTCCATGGGTTTTGTTGGTGAGCGTGCCGCTACCTATCGGATTGCAAACCCAATGTCAGAAGAGTTCCCATTGATGCGAGTGCATCTCGTTCCGGGCTTAATTGAGGTTGCTCAGCGCAACATCAGCCGCGGAGCAAAAGACTTTGCCATCTTTGAAATGGGATCGATTTTCCGTAGTTCTCAGAAGTTAGTGCCTGCAATCTCGCCGGAACTTGGTCAGCGCCCTGATCAATCGATTATTGATGCCATCACGGCAAGTGTTCCGCCACAGGCTTATCACGTTGCTGGATTATTGGTTGGCAAGAATGAATCAAGCGATTGGCAAGGTCCAGCACGCGCCTATACCTGGCAGGATGCAATCGCCTATGCGCAAGATATTTTGCAGCTGTGCAATCTCGAGTGGAGTATTAAGCGTTCTGATTTTGCCCCGTGGCATCCTGGTCGTTGCGCAGAACTCATTGTCGATGGCAAAGCAGTAGCTCATGCGGGTGAGCTACATCCGCGTATCGTCGCGGCTTATGGCCTACCAGAACGTTCTGTTGCATTCGCAGTTGGATTGAGTGCGTTACCAGAGACTGAGCTCGTTCGCCCGTATTCAGTAGGAACGATGCCAGCTGCTCTGCAAGATGTTGCGTTGATCGTTGACTCCTCAGTTGCTGCCGGAGATGTTGAGGCAGCGCTACGAAGTGGCGCGGGGGAGCTGCTTGAATCCATCACGCTCTTCGACCGTTACGACAAGATTGGCGATGGCAAGATTTCACTCGCCTTCAATCTCATCTTCAGAGCGCCAGATCGCACTCTCACTGGAGCGGAGATTACCGCCGCGCGTGAGGCTGCTGTGGCAGCAGCGGAGAAGGCAACGGGGGCAATACTCCGCACAATCTAATCTGCATAAATATGCAATCCAATGCATAAATATGCTATTCTCCAGTCATGAAAATTGGACTCGTTGGCGGTAGCGGCTATGCCGGAGGAGAACTTCTTCGACTCTTAGCTGGACACCCGGTATTTCAAGTGACTGCAATCTCTGCTCATTCCAATGCTGGTGAAGAGATCACCTCAATTCATCCTCAGTTGCAGAGTTACGCTGGACGAAAGTTCTCCGCCTTCACGCCAGAGGAATTCGCCAACTGCGATCTGATCTTCCTCGCACTTCCACATGGTGAATCTGCAAAAGTTATTTCGCAGCTTCCAGAGGATGTGAAAATTGTTGACCTCGGAGCTGATTACCGCCTGCAATCGAAGGACTCTTGGAGCAAGTATTACGGTGGAGAATATGCGGGCTCTTGGGTCTATGGAATCGCAGATCTTCCCGGCAAGAGCGCGGAAATCTCCGCTTCAACTCGAGTCGCCAATCCAGGTTGCTATGCAACTTCGATAGTTCTAGGTACTGCAGCTGCAGCTAATTTCGCAGATCTCTCAGACGTTGTGGTGGTCGCGGCTTCCGGAACGACCGGTGCCGGACGTTCAGCGAAGATTAACTTAATCGCTAGCGAGGTAGCGGGTTCACTCACTTCATATAAATTCGGGGGAGTACACCAGCACACACCAGAGATCGAGGAAGCCCTAAGCTCAATATCGGGTCAGCAAGTTAAAGTTTCATTTACTCCGATCTTGGCGCCAATGCCACGAGGAATCCTCTCGACAATCACCCTGAAGTTAACAAAGAAAATATCCATCGAAGAAGTAAGAAAATCTTTTGAAAATTTCTACAAGGATTCTCCCTTCGTTATTCTGCTTTCAGAAGGACAGATGCCTAAGACATCAGCCGTTCTCGGAAGTAACTACGCGCAAATGCAGGTTGCTATAGATAGCCACACCAATCGCCTCGTCATTTCGGTAGCGATAGATAATCTGGGCAAAGGTGCAGCTGCCCAGGCGCTACACAATGCAAATCTGATCACTGGTTTAGATACAACTACCGGTTTGCTTGGAAATGGAATCGGGGCATGAATAACGCGCTCCCGCAGGGATTTCTCGCAGCTGGAATGCACGCTGGTTTGAAGTCATCAGGTAATTTTGATCTGACCTTGATTCAGAATTGTGGCCCTCGTTTTGATGCAGCAGCGGTATATACAACTAATAAAGTTGTGGCAGCCCCTGTTATCTGGTCTCGTGAAGTTACAAAAGGTGAGATCGTAAGAGCAGCAATACTCAACTCAGGTGGAGCAAATGCGTGTACCGGGCCGGAAGGATTTCTCGATACCCACCGAACAGCTGAGAAGATTGGTGAGCTGCTTCAGATTTCCTCAGGTGAAGTTGTCGTCTGTTCCACTGGCCTCATTGGAGAACGTTTACCATTAGAGAAAATTCTGAACGGAGCACAGAAACTATCCGAGGGGCTCACATCTGAGTCGCTAGAAGATATCGCTCGTTCCATTATGACGACAGATACTGTGCCAAAAATCGCCACCAAAGAACTCGATGGTGTCCGCTCTGTCGGAGTTGCTAAAGGTGCAGGAATGTTGGCACCAGCACTTGCAACCATGCTTTCAGTTGTAATGACAGATGCGATTCTTCCAGCCAATTCACAAGAGATCTTTTCGCGGGTGTGTGAGAGAACTTTTAACAGAATTGATTCTGATGGATGTATGTCGACCAATGACACAGTTCTCTTGATGGGATCAGGAGCCAGCGGAGTCGAACTCGGGGGAGAGAAACTCGAATCAGTCCTAATGGAGATCTGTGGATCGCTGGCAGCACAACTGATTGAAGATGCTGAAGGTTCAACTAAGACTGTTGCGATCACCATCGAGGGTGCAGCCTCGGAATCCGATGCCGTCGAAGTGGCAAGAGCCTGTGCTCGTAATAACTTATTGAAGTGCGCCATCTTTGGTGGCGACCCAAATTGGGGACGAGTACTGGCAGCGGTAGGAACAGCAGATGCGCAGCTGGATCCATTAGCAATTGATGTCGAGCTCAACGGTATCCAGGTAGCAAAGAACTCTGCTCCATTCGAAGATAAGACGAAGGTCTCCTTTGAAAATCGATTAGTTGAACTGGTAATCAACCTAAATATCGGTGATTCGACCGCAACTGTACGCACCAACGATCTTTCCCATGATTATGTCCATGAGAATTCGGCGTATTCAACATGAGCCAAGAGATTCTGGTTGTGAAATTTGGCGGTCATGCTATGACCGATAACGATGGTGAATTCGGCAAGAAGCTCGCTAGCGCTGCCGCGCAGGGGCTTAAAGTTGTAGTTGTGCATGGCGGTGGCCCACAGATTAACTCCGCCCTTGAAACCGCTGGTATTACTTCACAATTCATCGGAGGATTTCGGGTAACTACTCCAGAAACATTTGAAGTTGTGGAGCGGGTGTTATCCGATGAAGTTGGTCCGCAAGTTGCGCAAACCTTGACGCAATCCGGTGTGGCCGCCCTAGCAATATCCGGTCGCCACTCTGGAACAATCTTTGCGCATCGCCAGCAGAACTTAGTCAACGGTGATGTCGTTGACTTGGGATTGGTTGGCAGCGTTGTAAGAGTTGATGCAGAGGCCATCCATGTTCTACTCGAAAAAGGCGTAGTTCCGGTAATTTCACCCATTGCAAATGATGTGGATAGTAACGGTGGCCTAAACGTCAACGCAGACATTGCAGCGGCTGCAATAGCAGGGGCGCTTCATGCTCAAGAATTGATCATCATGACTGATGTTCCTGGAATCTATCGCAATTGGCCGGATAAGCAATCTTTGATTTCATCAATCAGCTATCAGGAGCTTGAAGCAATTAAAGGTACCTTTGCCGAAGGCATGGCTCCCAAAGTTCAGGCTTGTCTCGATGCAATTGCGGCAGGAGCATCGGCAGTTCGAATTATTGATGGAACAAATCCAAGTGCCTTCGCAGATGCGTTGGCACATAGCGGAGGAACACTGGTGGTCGCATGAAAGCATGGAACACATCCCTTCAATCCAATTACGGTACGCCAACAATTCAATTAGTCTCGGGTAAAGGCGCGACAGTCACAGATGCAAAGGGCAGCGATTACCTCGACTTTCTTGCAGGCATCGCAACAAATGTGTTGGGCCACGCCCACCCAGCGATTGTCAAGGCTGTTAGCAAGCAGGTAGCAACCCTTGGACATGTCTCAAATTTCTATGCGCATCCAAACGTGCTTGCACTGTCTAAGAAGTTAGTTGCGATGACCAGAGATAAGAGCGCAAGAGTTTTCTTCTGTAATTCTGGAGCTGAGGCAAATGAAGCAGCGCTCAAGCTCTCTCGCAAATCGGGCCGTACTCGAATTGTTGCGACAAAAGAGGCTTTTCATGGACGGACCATGGGTGCGCTATCGCTCACCGGTCAACCATCAAAGCGCGATCCATTCGCTCCGCTGATTAAAGGAATCACTCATGTGCCCTACGGTGATATGGGAGCGATGTTAAAGAAAGTTTCGAAGAAGACGGCAATGGTGATCGTCGAACCGATTATGGGAGAAGCTGGCGTTGTAGTTCCTCCACATGGTTATCTCCAAGCCCTGCGCGAGCTCTGTGATGAAACTGGTGCTCTCTTGGTATTTGATTGCGTGCAGACTGGCATGGGGCGCACTGGCGATTGGTTCGGTTACGAATACTCTGGAATTAAGCCAGATGTCATCACTTTGGCAAAAGGACTAGGTGGTGGATTGCCGCTCGGTGCGATGATCGCACTTGGCGATGCCGCAAATCTCTTCCAGCCCGGCGATCATGGTTCAACTTTCGGCGGCAATCCGATTGCCACTGCAGCGGGTTTAGCTGTAATTGAAACAATCGAAAAGCAAGGGCTCTTATCTCGCGTCGGATCCGTTGGAGTAGAGCTGATGGCTGATCTCGCTCTCATCGAAGGCGTTAAGTCTGTACGCGGAGCAGGGTTGCTCATTGGAATCGAATTTGATCTTCCGATTGCAAAGCAGGTCGCGTTGGTCTGTCAGAAAAATGGAGTTCTAGTAAATGGAAATAGCGAAACTGTGATTCGAATTGCACCTCCGCTGATTGTGACCGATCGAGATATCGCAAGGTTTCTCAAGGTCTTTACCGAAAGCGTTCATGAGGTGAAGGGATAACTATGTCTACCGTTGTCGCACGTCGTTCTAAAGCGATTGCTTTGGTGAAATCTGGTCTTATCTCTTCACAGAGCGATTTGGTAAAAGAGTTAAAGAAAGCTGGCTTTCCAGTTACGCAAGCAACAGCGAGCCGTGACTTAGAAGAGATCGGCGCGGTCAGGGGTCGCGGCGGATACACAATCGCCGATAGCGACGACGGCTCGATGGCACGTTCTATGCCACTTCCTGGTGATCTGATTCTCTCGGTCGAATCCAGCGGAAATCTCGCCGTGGTGCGGACCCCTCCTGGGGGAGCGCAGTTCCTGGCCAGCTCGCTAGATCACTCTGGATTGAAATCAATTATTGGAACTATTGCTGGAGATGACACGGTGCTCGTTGTATCGCGAAAAGCAAGCGGAGGAGCAGAACTTGCGAAAGAATTGCTCTCCTATCGAGGCAAGAATTACAGCAGCAAGAAGGGCAAGAAATAATGGCGTTATGGGGCGGTCGGTTCTCGGATGGGCCAGCTGACGCTGTCTTCGCCCTCTCTCGCAGTGTGCACTTTGATTGGCGTCTTGCGCCGTATGACTTGCGGTCATCGCTAGCCCACCTAGAGATTCTTGAATCCAGCGGACTTCTCACTAAAGATGTTGCTGGTTCGATCCGTGGGGCGCTGAAAGACCTGATTACAGAAGTTGCTGCTGGAAAGTTTGTTGCTATTGAGAGCGATGAAGATGTTCACAGTGCGCTAGAGCGTGGCCTTACCGAAAAGCTGGGCGATATCGGTGGATCACTGCGCGCTGGCCGCTCCCGCAATGATCAGGTCACGACAGATCTTCGACTCTACGCAATCGACCATATGCTTGAGATTGCATCGCAAATATTGCTCCTTCAGAAGGCGTTGATTGCTAAAGCTAATGAGTATGGCGATGCATCCGCTCCTGGTTTTACTCACCTTCAGCATGCTCAACCGGTGATTTTTGGCCATGAGATTTCAAAGCATGCACATGCATTCGCCCGCGATTTAGATCGCATTAGTGATTGGCTAACTCGCGCCTCAGTAAGTCCACTGGGATCAGGCGCACTGGCAGGATCTTCACTGCCATTGGCGCCAGAGATGACAGCGACTGCACTTGGATTCAATTCATCCGCTGCAAATAGCATCGACGGTGTATCTGATCGAGATTACGTGGCGGAAGCACTCTTCATTCTTGCAATGGTCGGTAGCCATCTCTCTCGAATAGGGGAGGAGTGGTGCATCTGGGCCACAACCGAATTTGGTTGGGCGCAGGTTGCAGATGCATATTCAACTGGTTCATCAATCATGCCGCAGAAGAAGAATCCAGATATGGCAGAACTTGCTCGCGGTAAGGCGGGAAGACTCGTTGGAAATCTCACCGCACTTCTCACAACGTTGAAAGGATTACCTTTCGCTTACAACCGTGATTTACAGGAAGATAAAGAGCCACTCTTTGATTCAATCGATACAGTTTTGTTGGTCTTGCCAGCGGTAACCGGAATGGTTGCTACTACTGATTTTGATCGAGAGAAGATGGCGCTTGCTGCACCATTGGGATTCTCACTTGCAACCGAGATTGCAGATTACCTTGTGCGTGCACATGTTCCATTTGCGCATGCTCATGAGGCGGCTGGTAAGTGTGTCGCTCTCTGCGAATCATCAGGACGCCAGCTACACCAACTGACAGACTCTGAATTCGCTCAGATCCACCCATCGCTCCTATCTGATGTCCGTGATGTATTAACAGTGCATGGTGCGCTCAATTCACGCACAACGGTAGGCGGAACATCACCGTCATCATTTGCCGTTCAGATTAAGAACCTTGAAACACAAGTAGCCGCAGATGAGAAGAAATTCTCCGACAAGCAGAAGGCCTTCTCGGCCATGATGGGTGCATGATGACTTCAGTAAATAACGACCTGCTCGATGACCTTAAGTGGCGTGGGCTGATTGCCCAAACTACAGATGAGGTCGCGCTCCGCGAAGCGTTGAAGAAGCCGATCACGCTTTACCTCGGCACTGACCCAACTGCGCCATCAATTCACGTCGGAAATCTTGTGCCGCTCCTAGTCATGCGGAGATTCCAGCTTGCTGGCCACAATCCCATCCTCCTAGTAGGTGGAGCTACAGGCCTAGTCGGTGACCCAAGTGGGCGCAATGATGAACGTTCTCTTAACGATGCAGATGTCGTTGCTAACTGGGTTAACCGAATTAAGGCTCAATTATCGAAGTTCATGGATTTTGAAACAAAGAACAATCCGGCAACGATGGCTAATAACCTTGATTGGACTGCACCTATGTCCACCATCGAGTTCTTGCGTGATATTGGAAAGCACTTCAGTGTTAACCAGATGCTGAACAAAGATTCAGTTTCATCTCGTTTAGAGAAGGATGGAATTTCATATACTGAATTTTCATATCAGGTATTGCAATCAATGGATTACCTAGAGCTTTATCGTCGCAGCAATTGCACTTTACAAATTGGTGGCTCTGATCAGTGGGGAAATATCACTGCCGGCTTGGATTTGATTCGACGCGCAGAGAGCGGAAGTGCACATGCACTTACTGTTCCGTTGTTGACCAAGGCAGATGGCACAAAGTTTGGAAAGACTGCTGGTGGATCTGTCTGGCTTGATCCAGAGATGACATCACCATATGCCTTCTTCCAGTACTGGCTAAATTCAGATGATGCTGATGTCATTAAGTTTATTAAAACATTCTCATTTAAAACTCGCGAAGAAATAGAAGCACTTGAAGCGCGTCATAACGAGAACCCAGGTGCACGTGAGGCACATCGTGAACTTGCACGTGAATTAACATCGCTTGTACATTCACCAGAGATTGCGCAACGTGTTGAAGTTGCAGCACGTGCGTTATTTGGTCAAGCAGATTTAACTGAACTTGATGAAGCAACACTTGCATCTGCAATTGCAGAGTTACCTCGCACAACTGTTTCCGCAGCGGAAGAGCTACCAACATGGGTTGATCTTCTTGCAGCTACTGGTGTTGTTGACTCGAAATCTGCAGCCCGTCGCATCGTGAAAGAGAGTGGCGCATATCTCAACAACGAAAAGGTCCCATCAGAGGATTTCCGCCTCGAAAAAAGCCACTTTTTATGCGGAAAATATGCACTTTTACGTAAGGGAAAGC
>ERZ650311.1432-NODE-1432-length-11846-cov-36.133661_pt1 | contig 11846 bp, 17 predicted proteins | sample MGYA00376247_ERZ650311 | MGnify/ENA primary metagenome ERZ650311 (study PRJEB26733, sample SAMN07839324) | wastewater metagenome | biome: small river; feature: stream; material: water | place: USA: North Carolina | collected 2016-07-28 ... | reverse complement strand
CACCCCGACCAGAACCACGGGCATGGGGCGCGGCACGCTGCGCTTCTCCGACGGCGAGCGGCCCCGCCGCGCCTGGCCGATCGAGACCGCCGCCCTGGCGGTGCCGATCGAGCTCGACACCAGCGAGGCGGACGAGCTCGCTCTCGACCACCCCGATGCCGCGGAGCGCGGCCGGGCCGTCTCGCGGCTGCTCGGGCAGCCGCAGATCGGAGGGTGGTGATGCGCAAGATCACCATGGAGGAGTTCCACGGCGAGCTGAAGGCGCAGGGCGTGCCCCGCAACCACCTCGCGTTCAAGTGCCCGCGGTGCGGGACGATCCAGAGCGCCGACGACCTGATCCGCGCCGGCGCGGGCGCCGACTTCGACGCCGTCGAGAAGTACCTCGGGTTCTCGTGCGTCGGCCGCTGGCGCGGCGGCGCGTCCGGCCTCGGCGACAAGGCCGACGCCCGCGGCTGCGACTGGACGCTCGGCGGCCTGTTCCAGCTCCACAAGCTCGCGGTCGTCGTCGACGGGCGCGAGCACCCGAGGTTCGAGCCTGCGACCCCGGACGAGGCGCAGGCGCATCGCGCCAGCAAGGGCGAGAAGGGAGGCGAGGCGTAGCGCCCTGCCTTGGTGCGGCGCCCCACGGAGGGAGGCGCGGGACGGGAGGGCCGACTGGCCGTCCGAGCCGCCGGCGATGTCGCCGGCGGCAGGGCCCGCAGGGGAGAGGGAGGACGAGATGAAGGCAGCGAACCGAGGGCCGCTCCGCCGCATTCTGCGGCGGGCGGAGACGTTGACGATGCGGATGTTCCTGGCCCGGCGCTTCCGAGCCGCCGTGGCCACCGGACGCTACAGCACCAGCCTGCTCGACGAGGCGCGGGCCTGGGGCCTGACCGCGAAGGCATGATCGATCGCGGGCCAGGGCGGGCCCGCAAGGACTTCACCATGTGCACGAACACGCAACAGCTCGAACTGCCGCGACAGCCGCGGGTGCTCTCTTACGGTGGCGGCGCCGACAGCTTCGCGGTGCTGCTCCGGGCGATCGAGCTCGGCGAGCTGCCGGACGCGGTCGTGTTCGTCGACGTGTCGAACGGGTCGCCGACCGTCGACCCGACCGACCCCGGCGAGTGGCCGGGCACCTATAAGCACATCCGCGAGATCGTGATCCCGCTGTGCGAGGCGCACGGGATCCGCTTCGAGTGGATCGACAGCGAGCGGTCGCGCCGCCGAGGCTCACCGCGCAATGACGCGCTCAGACGTCGTCGCTGGCGCTGCCCGCGGACGACAGCGACGCTAGCTAGCCGGGTCGAAGCCGGCGGCCCACCTCTGAATGATGCAGGATGAACTGATGAGTAAGCGCACGCTGCGCCGGTGATTTTCGGCCTTCGACGAGGTTATGTCAACAATGACAGTCGCGCCCTCCCGCCGAGCGGGACATCGTTCGTTTTTTCAGGTATTCTCATGCCAGCATCGTTGCTGGGCTGCGAGTCCACCTTGAATTCCCCCCCCCGTCAGCCTAAATCGAACAGTGCGCCTACAAGGAGTGGGCGGGCTCCAACACGCGTAACGCTTCCGGCGGATCCGCCGAGCTTTCGGAAAGGAGATGCGCGGCGCCTTAGCCGAGTGCGGTTGGCAAGAGAGAGCGTGGATCTTGTTGTAACATCTCCGCCATACTGGCGACGTCGAGACTACGAACATGAGTCGCAACTTGGGCAGGAGCGACTACCTGATGACTACGCTGTCTCTTTAGTAGACACTCTCAATGGCTGGGTGCCCTACCTTAGGCCCCACGCGTCGGTGTTCCTCAATATCGGTGATACCTACGTTAATGGCTCGCTCGCTTGCATCCCATCGCGGGTCGAACTCTTAGCACTCAAAAGCGGCTGGAAGCTAGTTAACCGCATCGCGTGGGTGAAGGCCATAGGCGTACCACAACCAAGTCGACGGCGCCTTGCAAGTCGACACGAGATAGTCCTCCATTTGGCTCGGTGCACCAATTTCTACTTCGATCTATTTGGGCTCAACGAGGAATTGGGGAATACAGCCAACCCGGGTGATGTCTGGCAGCCGCACCCGACACGGAATAAAAGCGAGCACATTGCCCCGTTCCCGCCAGACCTAGCCCGATACGCGACTTTGCTGGCGTGCCCTCCACATGTCTGCACGAAATGCGGGCGACCTTACGAGCGTGTTCTAGGTCCAAGCCAGCCGGACCCGACACGGAAGCAGGCAGAACGAGCGCTGGAACTGTTTGAGCAGCATGGCCTAACATCGGCTCATCGTGCAGCAATCCGGGCCGTCGGAATCTCCGACGCAGGAAAGGGCAAGCGAATACAGAACGGAGCAGGGCGGAACAGTGTACAGGTCATGAAACTCGCCGCGGAGGCCAAAGCCGCATTAGGCGGATATTTTAGGGAATTTACGTTTGGACCCAGGAAGCATCTCCGGTGGAGCATGTGCAAATGCCGAGTTGTCGCACAGTCTGGGACGGTCCTGGACCCCTTCGCTGGCACCGGAACTACACTGTACGCCGCGCACAAATTGGGCCGAAATGCGATCGGTGTTGATCTAACTCCCCCCAGGAAGAGGTAGACTGGCGGAGATGCCATCCCTCACGAAGCGGGCCCTGTCACTCTTCCTTAGAAACCAGTGTTCACGCCAGTTCATCCTCTATCTATACTCAGATCGTGAGCGACTGGCTCTTGGAATGCCGCCGCGACAGCAGCATCGTGCCGGACTTACTGGTGCCGGGGCCTTGGGTTATGAGTGGCAAGAGCAGAAGGTTGCAGAACTGGTCGCTCTCTTCGGGAGTGACAATATCATCGGGACGACGGGAAAGGCAGGGCATCCCGGAGTAACTCCCCTTGATAGCGTGATAGGCCGGTTAGCACCCTATCAGTTCGTCGTCGAAGCAGCGTACGCCGCCGATACTGCAACGTTTCGGACCCAATTTGGGTTTTGCGCGCCTGTCGACGTTCACGGTAATCCGCTCATGATTGGAGATGCGAGGCCGGATCTTCTTCAAATTCTGCCCCCACGCTCCAAATCTGACTTCGAAGCAGAGGAGCGGCCGGATCTTGCGCTGGCTGTGCTGCCTAACGGTACTGCCGAGGTCTTGTCGGGTAGCGATTCCCGGATGCGTCTTCGAGTTGTGGATATTAAGCTATCTGCTGAGCCGGGGGCGGCGTACTTTGCTGAGGTAACCTACTATGCCGTAACGCTGGCAGCTTGGCTTGCCGAACGTGGGTTGGCCGATAAGTATGTAGTCGTGGCCGCTCCTGCGGTCTGGCCGGGTGCCTACGAGGGCTCAGCGCTTACAAAGACCGCCGCGGCATTGCGTGCGAGTGGGTACGAGCCTACTTTAGGCCAACTCACCGCTGCTCTTGAAGAGGACCTGGAGGTTGCGCCATTTGATGCCTACGGCCCAAGGCTTCGGCAACTCCTGACTGTGGATTTGCCGTCGTACTTGGCACAATCGTGGGATGATCTTGAATGGCACGTAGACACTCGCTGTAAAGGATGCGAGTTCTTGGGCGCTCCATGGAATGATGACGACCCGTCGCCGGACTCCCCGGCGGTGAAGGGCAGGATCTATTTCCACGCGGAGGGACCGCTGGTGCAGGAGTTCGATACCTGATCGGTCACTGTCTACCTCACAGGGCGATCAGGTACCGCATCGGAGAAACCGCAGTGGACAGGTGTGCGAGGGTCGCTACCCTCGCCGGTAGGCGCCGAGAAAGCGCAGGAGTACGAAGGAACATGAACCAAGGGACAGACGAAGCAATCCCGAGCGATCTGCAGGTCGCTCACCGCACCCCCATCAACCTGACCGCCGACGGGCAGATCCAGGCGATCCCCGTCAACGCGGACAACGCCAAGCACCACATGGTGCTGGTGATCAACCGGGCCGGCGGCCTGGCCGTGCTCGGCGGCCTCGACCTCCGCCAGCTCCTGAAGCCCGCCCCCGGCGAGCAAGGGGCGGCCGAGATGGTCGAGATCCTGCGACTCGTGGCGCAGGTCGACGTGGCCGGGATCGACGACGACAACGTGAACGCGACCGAGCGGTTACACGGGGCGATCCGCGAGTACGTGTCGATGAAGCGACAGGCCGAGCTGCAGGCGCGGGCCGAGCTGGCGAGCCGCCGGGGAGGCGCCGACGGAGCCCAGCTGGCGGAAGCCGACGCGGCCTTTCGGGCGCTCGGCGATGTGCTCCCCGAGTACGTTGGCGCGGCCCAGGCGCTTGCGCAGATCCGCGGGGTGCTCGAGCGGACCCTCCGGCGGACGCCGGACCCGGCGCGCTCGACGGCGCAGCTCGCCCTCGAAGTCGAGGCGATGGTGCAGCGGCTCGGCACCGGCGAGGCGAGGCAGCCGGAGTCCGATGTCGAGTTGCACGACCGCCTCGTCCGCGAGCGGGCACCGTCGTCGGACGGGCAGATCATCGCGGCCGTCAAGCTGGCGCTCGGCGAGGTCGAGGTCCGCCTGCACAAGCCCGGCGCCGCGATGCTGCGGGTGCTCGTGCCCGCGACCGTGCCGCCGGCGGACTGCGACGCGGCGCTCGAGCTCGTCAGGTCGTCGCTGCCGCTCGGGATCAGCGCTCGCATCGAGCAGGAGCCGGGCCTCCCGCCGGAGGGCTACACGGTGGCCGAGAGCGAGGAAGGCGAGAACCCGGGCGCCGGTACGTGGGGGTGGATCGGGGCCGCCGACTCTCGTGCCGAGTTCGACAGCGAGGCGGGCGCCGTCGACGACGCCTGGGAAGCCTGGGCCATCGTCGAGGAAGCCAAGCGGGACAAGGCGGGCGAGTGACGCCCCGCCGCGAACTGGCGGCCGCGGAGGCATACCGCCGCTTCGTCGAGCGCCGCCTTGATCTGTTCGAGGCAGCACACCCCGGACCGCCCCCGGCTTCGCGCTGGGGGCGGGCCCTCCGCTACGCAGCCGCCGCGCCGACGGTGTTCCACCTCATGCTCGCGGCGACGGGTACAGGCCTGCCGTTCAAGATCTGCGGCCGCATCGCCGCCGACGTGCTCGAGGAGAGGAAGCGACGATGACCGCGAAGCCGACCATGCGCGACACGATCAGGGCCGACGTCGAGGGGTGGCCGGACGAGATCCGGCGCCAGACGTGGCGCGACATGGTCTCCACGAACGGTCACGGCGACTGGGCCAAATACAGCGCGGCCGAGGTGGAGCTGCGGGCATGGGTCGAGACCCGCGGGGGCGCCTGCGCCGTCGAGCCGGTCGTGCTCAACCGCCACCACCTGACGCCGTGCGCCCCGCAGCCGACAGGGAAGGCGTGGCCGATCGGGGCGATGTACGCCGGTCGCCCGCCGTCGACCGCGCCGAAGCTGGACAGCTCGGATCACGCCGCGCTCGGGTGGCGGATCTCTCACCTGCTCCACAACCCCTGGCCGGCGGAAAGCTACCCCGACGCGCTCGAGCGCTTCCGGCTGCGCCTGCGCGAGTGGCTGCTCGCCGACAAGCGGGCAGCGGAGGCCCTCGCCGCCGACCCGGCCGCGAAGCTGCGGAGGGTGCCGCAGGTCGACGCGATCCGCGGGCTCGAACCGACGGCAGCGCTGGTCTGTTCGTGCGTCCAGACCACGCCGTTCACCCCGGCTGGCCCATGGCCGGGCGCGCTGCCGCCGGCGGTCAAGTGCCACTGCCACCTGATCATCGCGGCGTGGAGGTCGCTGCAGAGGGCCACGCGCACGGCAGCCGCTGCCCCGCAGCCGGTCGATCCGCGCGCCGCCGGACGCTTGACCGCGCCGACGCCGGCGGGCAGATAGACGCTATGCCCACGCTCCGCCGGCTCGCCGCAGCTGTCTCCGAGGTCGCCCTCCCGGGCAACACGCGACCGCCGGGGTTCCAGGGGCAGGGCATCCGCCCGGGCGGTGCGCAGACCCTCGACTGGCACGCCGTGTTCATCGACACGAACGGGCAGGTGATGGCCGGCGGATCGCAGGGCGGATCGGTCGCGGTGCAGTGGTACGCCGTCGAGATCGCCGCGAACGGCGCCGTGACGACGCCGACGCTCGGGTCACCAGCGACGGCGGATGCCCTGGACATCAAGCGTAAAGCCTTCGGCGCCAGCGCCTGGCCGTGGTGCACGGTGCAGGCGACCCCGCCGAACATCGCCGCCAAGCTGGTCTACGTGACCGTCGGCGACGACGACGACGGCACCTACTCGATCACCGTCAGCGACAGCGAGGGCCCACAGGCCCCGATCGAGTACGACGCGACGGGCAAGACGGTCGAGGAGATCCGGGACGAGCTCGTGGCGCTGTTCGTGGGCCATCCGACGCTGACCGTGTACGCGGGTCTCGACAACTTCATCATCGCGGTGCAGGCCTCGACGCCGGGGTATGACTTCACGCTCGAGCTGTCGGCGCCCGGCGACGCGCTGACACAGCAGGAGCTGACGCCGAACAAGGCCGTCGCCGAGTTCGTCGAGATCCGCACGACGGCGAGCGCAGCGGTCGAGGCCGACGGGGACGCCGTCGCCGCGGCGATCAGTGATCTGGACATCGGCGGGGACGTGGCCGACGCGATCACCGAAGCATGCGCCGTGAATGGGGCGATCCGCGAGGTGGTGCGGCCGGACGGATTCGGCGGTGTGCAGACGTTCGTCAACGGGCCGGACATCGGCGGCGGCGCCGCGGCATACGAGGTCGTTCCGGCGCAGAGCGGGAAGACGACCGTGCACTTCCTCCGGGTCGAGGCGGACGGGCCGGTCACCTGGGAGCTTCGCAGCGGCGCCGGCGGCTTCACCATGCTCGGCCCGATCACGGAGTTGGCGGTCGGGCCGCCGCAGAACTTCGTCCCGGGCGCCGGAGGGTTCCGGGCCTGGAAGACGAACATGTCATCGCCGCTGACGCTGTGGGTCAGCGACCGCACCGTCGAGGTCAAGGTCACGACGTTCTGCGTCGTCAGCGACGACAACTAGCAGGAGCAACAGCAAGCACATGAAACCGTGGTTCATCACAGCCCTGGCCCTCGCGGCCGTCACGTTCACCCCCGCCGCCGGCTGCGACGCCGACACCGGCCAGGCCGACGCGGAGGAATGCCCCGCGGTCGACGGCAGCGACGACACCTTCGTCGTCGCGCCGCGCCTCACGTTCGCCGCGCCGGAGGGCGCGCCGCCTCCGGCCGAGTACACGCTGCGCGAGCAGGGCCCGCCCGAGAACCTCGTGATCACGTCGTACGGCGGCGCGAAGATCCTGCGGAGCGCGTTCGCCAAGCTGGTCATGTCGGCGCAGGGCCAGAAGGATCCGCCGCTCACGTGCACGTTGAGCTGGTACCAGCCGGACACGACGAAGTCCGAGCGCGTCCTCGGCCTGGGGTGCTCGATGCTCGCCCCGGGCCCGTTGTGGGACAGCTACCGCCAGACCTTCCTCGACAACGGCGGCGTGCCGGTCGGGCCCTGACCTCGAGGACGGCATGCACTTGTTCGGCCCGGCCTTCCTGATCGAGCTCGCCCGCAGGCTTCGCAGTCTGTGGACGATGCGCGATCTGACAGCCTGGGCCGTCGACGCGTGTTCACCGGAGGACGACGATGGCTGACATCGTCGATCTGTCCGGCGTCGAGGGAGTGCCACGGTACGCGGACGGCCGCCTGCGCTGCTACGCGCCGCGGCGCAAGCTGTCCAAGATTCGCAGGGTCGTGCTGCATCAATGGGCGGCCCACGCCGACCTCGTGCTGCGCCCTCACGAGACGCTCGAGGAGTGCGCCGCCCGCCGCGCCCGCAGCACCGTGTACACGCTCGACGTGTTCGAGGGGAACGTGGTCGTGTGGGCGTGGGACCCCGCGATCGTCGCGTGGGCCAGCAACGGGTGGAACAGGTCGTCGATCTCGATCGGGGTCGGGGCCAAGCTGCCGAAGTTCGAGCGCAACCGGACGGCGGCGCACTCGCCCGTCTCCGAGTTCGAGGCCGGGCTGGTGCGGGCGCTGCAACTCGTGGCCGAGAAGTTCCCAGGCATCGCCGTCGTGACGCACCGCCAGTCCAGCGCGGGCAAGGCCGCCGATCCCGGCGAGGCGTTGGCGAGGATCGCGGTGCGCGAGGCCCCGCGCCTGGGGCTGACCATCGACTTTGACACCGTCAGGGGGACCGGCCTGCCGTGCCCCCCGGAGTGGCGCGCACCAGCCGCCACGGGAGAGACCGCATGAAGTTCGTCCGGAAACTGCTCGAGCTGGCCCTGCTCGTGCTCGTGCTCCTGCTGTGCGTGGTCCTGGCCCTGCTGATCGCGGCCATGGCCTGCCCGAAGCCCGGCGGCCCGCACCCCGTGCCGACCGCGCAGGCCGTCGCACATGATCCAGTCGAGGAGTTCCCGCATGGTCGCCGTTGACCCCGGGACAGGAACGCCACAGGATCGCTCGGATGGCCGTTCGCCGCTGGGTTCACCTCGCCGCGCTCATGGTGCCGGTGGCGATCTTGACGACGTTCAACGTCGCCGGGATCGAGCCGAGCGGCGCCCTGATCGCAGCACTTTCCGGTCTGACCACGGTCGCGGCGGCGCTCGCACAGGGCTCGCCGCGTCAGAATGCGGAGAGGCCGACGACGCCAGCGACCAACCGGCGCACGGTGCGGCCGAGGAAGGCAGGACCGCATGCGACCCGTGACGCAGAAGATCAACGCCCGCCCGCATCGAAGCTCGAGCCACCTGCGCGTGCTGCCGGCGGCGGCCCCGACGACGGGGCGGCATGAGGCGGCCGCGGCGACCCGCGGCGACTCGGTGGTGCAGCGGGTCGCCGTCGTCAGCATGATCGGTCTGGCCCTCAATCTCGCCTGGATGGTCCTCACGTGAATGCACCTGACGGTCGAGACGGCCTTCGTCCTCGGGTGCTACTTCGGGGCCGCGCTGGCCGCGTGCGTGATCTGGTACATCTACGACGGGGGGCAGTGATCGCATGAGCTTGATCTCCAGGCTGTCGGGCGGGGCGATGCGGGCGGCGGTCGCCCTCGGCATCGCCCCGGCGCCATCGCCAGCTCGCGCTGACGGGTCGCCGATCGGTAAGGGCACGGAGTTCGCCGCCGGCTACGGCGGCTGGGTGAACAGCATGACCGGCCTCGGGACCTCGCGGGACCCGAGCTCGGCGACGACGTACGGGTTTCAGTTCCCGTTGCCCGAGCCGCTGCGCGACAACCTGTACGAGTTCGAGCCGATGACGCGGATCGTTGTCAACCGCCCGGCTCGCGACCTCGTGCGCCGCGGTCTCAAATACAAGGGGTTCGAGGGGTACGATCTGCAGGCCGTCGAGTCCAAGGCCGACGATCTGCAGATGTTGAAAAAGATCGGCAAGGCATACCGGTGGATGCGCAAGGACGGCGGGAGCGCGATCGTGATGATCGTGAACGACGGCCGCCCGCACCACATGCCGATCGATTATTCGCGGCTCATGTCGGTGTACGCGCTCCACGTGCTCGAGCGCCGCCAGCTTTCGGTCGCGGCCTGGCAGCGCGACCCATCGCTCGAGGGGTACGACGAACCCCTGCTGTACTACGTGCACACCGGCGGTCCGCGCAGCGCGATGAACCTGATCCACCGGGACCGCGTGATCCGATTCGTCACGGACGAGCTGCCGTTCCGGTCGCAGCTTCGCTATCAGGGGTGGGGCCCGTCCGTGATCGATCGGATCTGGGGTCCGCTGCGCGCCAAGGGGGCCGCGCTGTCGGCGTTGAACACGATCCTGTCGTCGTTTGCGATCGACGTGGTGAAGATGAAGGGGTTCGCGCGGGCCGTCGAGCTCGGCAACCGCAAGCACCTGCAGGACCGGGCCGACGCGATGCGGGCGACGCTCGGCAACCTGTCCAAGATCTTCATCGACGCGGACGGCGAGGACTTCACGCCGCTTGTACGCTCCGCCGCCGGCCTCGCCGAGATCGTGGAGATGGTGATCGATGAGGCCCAGGCCGCCAGCGAGATGCCGAAAGAGATCCTGCGCGGGCTGTCGCCGGCGGGGCTCAACAACGGCGAGAACAGCGGAGCGATCCGCGGCTATTACGACTTCATCGACGGCGAGCGCGGCGACTATCTGTACCCCGCGGCGACGCGGATCATCGACCTCGTGACACGCTCGCGGATCGGCCCGCTGCAGGGCAACCCGCCGGAGAGCTGGTCGCTCGAGGGCATGCCGCTGTGGACGCCGACGGACGCCGAGGTCGCCAGCATCCGGGCGCAGAACGCGACCGCCGCCGCCGCCGACTGGATGACCGGGAACCTGACCCGCGAGGAGTGGCGGAGCGACCCCCGCCTCGAGGGCCTGTACGATCTCGAGGACGACGACGGAATGGAGGACGACGCCGGCGCCGACAGACCGTTCCCGTCGAATCACACGCCGATGTCGACCTCGCAGGCCGCGTCCCACTTCGGGGTCAACCCCGGCAGCATCCGCACCCTGATCAAGAGCGGGGCGATCAACGCGTACCAGCTCAACGGGCGGTACGTCGTTTCGCTGCAGGAGATCATGAGCGCGACCAGCAAGGCGAAACAGCCGGCGCCGACCGCCCCCGAACTGCCGATGGCCGCATGATCCACATGGGCGTGCAGCCGGTACTCGACGCCGCGGAGGATCTCCCGGTCGTCTGTGGGTGCGTCAGTCCGGGGATCGATTTCGACGCCCGCGACGATGCCAGGAGCGGGCCGCGCCTGCCGGTGCTGCCGTACCCAGACACGTACGAGCGCCAGCTCGCACGGAGCATCCGGCCGCTGGTCGACATGCTGCGCGAGGAGACGGCGGCGCTGATCGAGAACCTCGGCCGGTACAGCGAGGTCGAGGACGGCGCCCGCGCCGACGGGCCCCGGCGCATGAGCAAGGCCAGGGCGGCGGCGCTACGGGCCGCGGTCGAGGCGATGGCCGACCGGGTGGCGGCGAGATGGACCGAGGCGGCGATCGTCCGCACGGTGAAGGCGGAGGCGCTGGTGACCGGCGTCGACAACATGAACCAGCGGGCGACGCTGGCGCAGCTGGCGAAGGCGATCGAGCTGTCACCGCTCGAGTTCCCGCCGGAGGCCGTGGCGTTTGTCCGCGCCGCCGACGGGTCGTTCAGCGAGGCGAAGGCCGACAGGTGGGCCCGCGAGAACGTGAAGCTGATCTCGAAGATGGCCGACGACCACCTCGACCGGGTGGCCAAGATCACGCGGGAGGCGGTGCGGGTCGGAAGCCGGGCCGAGGTGGTCGCGGGCGCGCTGCGGGAGGCGACGGGGATCTCGGCGCGCAAGGCCAAGGGGATCGCCCGCGACCAGATCGCCACGCTGCAAGGCCAGGTGACCCAGGCCAGGCAGACCCGCCTCGGGGTGAAGCGGTACCGCTGGCGGACGGTCGGGGATGCTCGGGTCAGAACGACCCACCGGCAGCGCGAGGGCGAGATCTTCTCGTGGGACAGGCCGCCACCGGACGGGCATCCCGGTGCCCCCATAAACTGCAGGTGCTGGGCAGAACCGGTTATGGACGATGTTCTGTCGGACATTGCGCGCGGTGCAGAAACTACTTGAACAAATCCGGGTCACTCGCTATACCCGGAGCATGTACGGAAACATCATCGAGTACACCTCCGGCTCTACCATCCGACCCGCATCGCGCGAGGACTGGCAGCGCTCGCGCGAGCTGGGTGACGCCCACACCGGCGCCCACCTCGACACCGATGGTTCGACGCTGATTTTCTGCGACGGACCCGCGAAGGATCCGGACGCCTTCGATCCGAAGCACTTCCGCGCGACGGCGCTCGCTGCGGACGAGGCTGCGATCGCGGCGTACCGGGGAGGCGCCGAGGACGGCGGCTCGTGCAACTTCGATGAGGCCGTGCTGCACATGCCGGCGGCGTGGCGCGAGCAGGTGCTGGCCGCCGCTGCCGATACCGGCCTTGCGATCGACACACG
>ERZ650311.1430-NODE-1430-length-11865-cov-11.138527_pt1 | contig 11865 bp, 8 predicted proteins | sample MGYA00376247_ERZ650311 | MGnify/ENA primary metagenome ERZ650311 (study PRJEB26733, sample SAMN07839324) | wastewater metagenome | biome: small river; feature: stream; material: water | place: USA: North Carolina | collected 2016-07-28 ... | reverse complement strand
ATGCGATCTCCAGCTTTGCAATCTCCTGGAAGACCTTTATATGTGGTTCCGACGCGTTCTTTTGTGCCAGAGATTTCATCTGTAGTAATTGTGAAGATATCTCCACGGGCTAGATCGTGTGGACCATCTGCAAAGCGACCAAGACGAATCTTTGGACCTTGGAGGTCTACGAGAATGGCAACTGCCTTTCCAGCTTCCTTCGCAGCAGAGCGCACGCGATCGAGACGCGCTTGGTGCTCTTCATACCCACCGTGAGAAAGGTTGAGGCGAGCCATATTCATGCCAGCGGCGATGAGCTCCTTGACCTTCTCTGGAGATTCAACTGCTGGACCCATCGTGCAAACTATTTTGGCGCGGCGCATGTCGTTACCTTATCTGTGCTTAGTAGTTACTTAGAAGTTAGACCGTGAGTTGGCGAGTTGTAGGTTCAATCGGTGCAGGAAGTTGAGTCTCCCCTGACAAATATCTATCGACTGCAGCTGCAGCAGAACGACCTTCAGCGATTGCCCAGACAATAAGAGATTGGCCGCGACCAGCATCACCGGCAACGAAGATTCCTTCTTCACTGCTCTGGAAATTCTCATCTCGAGCGATATTTCCACGTTCATCGAGCTTTACCTCGAGTTGGTCGATGAGCGCTGACTTTTCGGGACCGGTAAAGCCCATCGCAAGGAATGCAAAGTCGGCTGGAAGTTCGCGCTCTGTCCCAGGAATAGATTCAAACTTTCCATCAACTAACTTTGTTTCAACAATCTTAAGTGCGCGAAGGTTTCCGTTTTCGTCACCTAAGAACTCTTCCGTGCTGACACCGAAGATGCGGTTATCGAGTTCTTCATGCGCACTTGAGATGCGGAAGATCATTGGGTAGGTAGGCCATGGCTGACCAGATGGACGATCTTCAGTTGGGCGCGGCATGATCTCAAGCTGAGTAACGCTCGCAGCTCCCTGACGGACAGATGTACCAAGGCAATCTGCACCAGTATCGCCACCACCGAGGATGACGACGTGCTTGCCCTTGACGTTAATTGGTGGATTCTCAACTTCACCGAGCGCCTGCTTATTGCCCCATGGCAAGAACTCCATCGCTTGATAGATGCCTTTGAGGTCGCGACCCTTCACAGAGATATCGCGCCACTGTGTTGCACCGACTGCGAGTAATACTGCGTCATACCGTGTGCGCAACGCAGCGCCAGTGATATCAACACCTGCTGCAACTCCTGGACGGAAACGTGTTCCCTCTTGCTCCATCTGAGCCAGACGACGATCGAGAATATTCTTCTCCATTTTGAATTCTGGAATTCCGTAGCGAAGTAAGCCACCGATCTTATCGGCGCGCTCAAAGACAGCAACGGTGTGACCCGCACGAGTTAATTGCTGTGCTGCGGCAAGACCTGCTGGACCAGAACCGATGACTGCAACGGTCTTGCCAGTAAGGCGATCTGGAATCATCGGCTTCACTGCACCAAAACCAAATGCCTCTTCGATGGTGCGAAGTTCTACCTGCTTAATAGTGACTGCATCGCGGTTGATGCCGACAACACAGGCCGTCTCACATGGAGCTGGGCAGAGGCGACCAGTGAATTCAGGAAAGTTATTGGTCGCATGGAGGCGATCAATTGCATCTGATTTATAACCGCGCCACATCAAGTCATTCCACTCTGGAATCAGATTTCCGAGTGGGCAACCGTTATGACAGAACGGAATACCGCAATCCATACAGCGACCCGCCTGCTGTTGTAAGTGCTCGAAGCTCTGTGGTTCGTAGACTTCACGCCAATCTTTAATACGTACATCGACGGGACGACGCTTAGGTGTCTCGCGCGGGGTTGTCATAAAGCCCTTTGGATCAGCCATTTGCTGCAACCTCCATTACATATTGATCGACCGGTAATCCATCTTTCTCAGCTCTCTCAATCGCTGCGAGAACTCGTGCATAGTCACGTGGCATGATGAGTGAGAAGCGAGCAAGTGACGCATCCCAATCTGCAAGAAGTGCCTTTGCAATCTCTGAGTCTGTCTCTTTTGCAAACTCTGAGACAGCTGCATGAAGTCGTTCGCGCTCATCTGCAGGAACTGCAAGAACATCGACCATGTCGCCATTAACGAGAGCTGCATTGAGATCAAGCACGAATGCACGTCCGCCAGACATACCAGCTGCAATATTGCGACCAGTGCGTCCAAGGATGACGACTGTTCCGCCAGTCATATATTCGAGTGCATGGTCTCCCACGCCTTCAACTACCGCTGTTGCACCTGAGTTACGAACGCAGAATCGCTCGCCTACAAGTCCACGAATAAAGATTTCGCCTGCAGTTGCACCATAACCGATGACGTTACCTGCAATGACGTTGTCCTGTGATGGGAAAGTTGCTTTCTCATCCGGACGTACAACAACGCGTCCTCCTGAAATTCCCTTACCGACGTAGTCGTTTGAATCTCCGTAAAGCCTGATGACCATTCCGCGCGGTGTAAATGCACCGAGTGATTGACCAGCTGAACCATGGAGAGTGATATCGATAGTGCCGGTGGGCAAACCTTCCGCACCGTACCTGCGAGTGATCTCTGCACCCAACATTGTTCCGACTGTACGGTTGACGTTACGAACTGGAAGATTGATAGAGACCTTCTCCCCCTTCGTCAACGCAGGAGCTGCCTTTTCGATAAGAGTGTTATCGAGCGCCGCTGCCAATCCGTGATCTTGAGTTGTTGTGCAGTAGAGAGATGAATCAACATCTGGACGAACCAGAAGAGGCGAGAGATCGAGGCCAGCAGCCTTCCAGTGATCGACAGCCTTCTTGGTCTCAAGGTATTCAACGTGGCCAATCGCCTCTTGTATTGTGCGGAAACCAAGGGATGCCAAGATTTCACGAACTTCTTCAGCGATGTACTCGAAGAATGTCTCTACAAACTCTGGCTTACCAGAGAAGCGAGCACGAAGTTCTGGGTTCTGAGTTGCAACACCTACTGGACATGTATCCAAGTGGCAGACGCGCATCATGATGCAACCCGAGACCACTAGTGGTGCTGTTGCAAAACCGAACTCTTCAGCACCGAGAAGTGCAGCGATAACAACATCGCGACCTGTCTTGAGCTGACCATCTGTCTGAACAACGATGCGATCGCGAAGTCCGTTGAGAAGCAGTGTCTGCTGAGTCTCAGCAAGACCGAGCTCCCATGGAGCACCCGCATGCTTAAGCGATGTCAGTGGTGATGCACCTGTTCCGCCATCGTGGCCAGAGATAAGGACAACATCGGCGTGTGCTTTAGAAACACCAGCAGCAACTGTTCCGACACCCACTTCAGCAACAAGCTTGACGTGTACACGTGCGTTCTTATTTGCATTCTTGAGGTCGTGAATCAACTGCGCAAGATCTTCAATTGAATAAATATCGTGGTGCGGTGGTGGTGAGATGAGACCAACACCCGGAGTTGAGTAACGTGCCTTTGCAACCCATGGATAGACCTTGTTGCCAGGAAGCTGTCCGCCTTCGCCAGGCTTTGCTCCTTGTGCAATCTTGATTTGAATATCGTCTGCATTGACAAGGTAATTACTTGTGACACCAAAGCGACCAGATGCAACCTGCTTGATTGCAGAGCGCTTTGAATCGCCATTTTCAAGCGGAATAAAGCGAATTGGATCTTCGCCGCCTTCACCTGTGTTGGACTTTGCGCCAAGTCGGTTCATTGCGATTGCAAGAGTCTCGTGGACTTCCTGCGACACCGAACCGTATGACATCGCTCCAGTTGAGAATCGCTTCACAATAGAAGAGACTGGCTCAACTTCATCGATAGGAATTGGAGTGCGTTCCTTGAATTCAAAGAGGCCACGAAGCGTCATCAGAGCCTTGCTCTGATCATTGACCTTCGAGGTGTAGCGCTTGAAGATGTCATAACGCTTATTGCGTGTTGAATGTTGAAGCGCAAAGACCGTTTCAGGATTGAATAAGTGTGGTTCGCCATCGCGACGCCACTGGTATTCACCGCCAACTGCAAGCTTCTTAGCTCCTGGAATTTCTCCGCCGACTGGATATGCCAAGAAGTGACGCTTAATTGTCTCTTCTGCAATGACATCGAGATCGACGCCGCCAAGTCGTGATGTTGTCCCGACAAAGAACTCATCGACAACATCTTGAGCCAAACCGATCGCCTCAAATACTTGCGCGCCGGTATAAGAAGAGATTGTAGAAATACCCATCTTCGACATCACTTTGAGAACACCCTTACCGAGCGCCTTAATAGTGTTGCGAACAGCCTTCTCTGGGGAGATTCCAGTGATAACACCTTGGCGAACAAGGTCCTCCGCAGATTCCATTACGAGGTATGGGTTTACAGCTGCTGCGCCATAGCCGACGAGAAGCGCAACATGGTGCACTTCGCGAACATCTCCTGCTTCAACGATAAGACCCACTTGAGTACGAGTCTTCTCGCGAATGAGGTGATGGTGTACTGCTGCAGTAAGAAGCAATGAAGGAATTGGGCAATCTTCTGCATCGCCATCGCGATCAGAGAGGACGATGACGTGTGCGCCATCTTTAATTGCCTGTGAAACTTCTTGCTTAATCTCTTCCAGGCGCTGACGAAGGGTGTTGCCGTCGCCAGTAACAGGGAAGAGTCCGCGAACTACATATGCCGCGAGTTCTGGGTACTCATCATCAACGTTGATGTTGATGATCTTTGCTAGTTCATCATTATCAATAACTGGGAATGCCAATGAGATCTGCTTGCATGAATCTGGACCTGGATCGAGCAAGTTGTGCTCTGGACCGATTGATCCTCCAAGGCTTGTCACAAGCTCTTCGCGAATCGCATCAAGCGGTGGGTTTGTTACCTGAGCAAAGAGCTGTGTGAAGTAATCAAAGAGCAGTCGTGGCTTATTGGAAAGTGCTGCAATCGGAGTATCGGTTCCCATCGAACCAAGCGCCTCTCCCCCTGACTTTGCCATGGGAGCTACGATGATTTTGAGCTCTTCTTCTGTGTAACCAAATGCCTTCTGGCGACGCACAACAGATTTGTGTGGATAGATGATGTGCTCGCGAGCTGGAAGTTCAGAGAGCTTCACCATTCCATCTGCAAGCCACTGTCCATATGGAGCAGCATCTGCAAGAGAATCCTTAATCTCATCATCTTCAATGATGCGACCAGATTCGATATCAACTAAGAACATCTTTCCGGGCTGCAGGCGTCCCTTACGAACAATCTTCTCTGCCGGGAAATCGAGAACACCCACTTCTGATGCAAGTACAACGAGACCATCTTCAGTGACCCAGTAACGTGATGGTCGAAGTCCGTTGCGATCGAGAACTGCACCAACTTGGTGTCCATTGGTAAATGTCACGCATGCTGGTCCATCCCATGGCTCCATCATTGATGCGTGGAATGCATAGAAATCACGGCGCTTCTGTGACATGGTCGCATGGTTCTCCCATGCTTCAGGAATCATCATCAAGATTGAGTGCGGAAGTGAGCGTCCACCAAGGTAGAGCAGCTCAAGAACCTCATCGAATGATGCAGAGTCAGAGCCAGACATTTCTACGATTGGGAAGATGCGATCGAGATCTTCGCCGAAGTACTCGCTCTTTAAGAGTGATTCACGGGCACGCATCCAGTTGCGGTTTCCCTTAACTGTATTGATTTCACCGTTGTGAGCGATGTATCGATAAGGGTGAGCAAGTGGCCATGATGGGAAGGTATTTGTAGAAAAGCGTGAGTGAACAAGAGCTAGTGGCGATACAACGCGCTCATCACTGAGATCTGGGAAGAACTCTTCAAGCTGGCCGGTTGTGAGCATTCCCTTGTAAACGATGGTCTGAGATGAAAGTGATGGGAAGTAGAGATCCAATGAGTGCTCTGCGCGCTTGCGCAGACAGAAGACCTTGCGATCGAGCGCGATTCCTTCTTCACCATTCTTGCCCGCGACAAATATTTGTTGGAAATCGGGCATGACGGAGAGAGCGGTCTTACCCAATGAAGATGAATTAATTGGAAGTGCACGCCAACCGAGAACAGTCAGACCTTCCTCGGTTGCTAATTTTTCAATCTCGCCTTTGAGATCTTTTCCTTGGGCAATAAAAGCAATACCTGTTGCATAGCTTCCTTCTGAAGGCAGAGTGAAATCAACTACTGCGCGATAGAAAGCATCTGGAACACGAATCAAGATTCCTGCACCGTCGCCTGAATCTGGTTCTGCACCAGATGCGCCGCGGTGTTCGAGATTGCGAAGAGCGGTAAGCGCCTTCTCTACGATTTCATGTGTGGCAACTTTATTGAGCGTTGCCACCATCGCCACTCCGCATGCATCATGCTCGTTGGCAGGATCGTAGAGACCCTGGGGGGTCGGATAGTTGGATTGAAGCGCCATACTCGTTGTCTCATTTCACAGATTTCATACCTGTCGGGACAACGATGGCCCGTTCTAAGTTCGCAAAGGGTAGCAACCGAGAGGGCGCTATGACTACTTAATACCCGCTACACGCTCGCCTTTTATGCCACAGAGGCGTGGAAGAGTTGACCGATTCCAGCGGTAACAGCCATGCCGATACAGCCTCCGATAAGGACTCGCAGCGTTGGAATGAGGAGCTTGGAGCCAGCTGTCTTTGCTCCAATCGCGCCGGCAACGATGAGGCCAACGATGGTGAAGCCAACGATTGAGGCAGAGATGGTGCCGATTGTTGGAGCAAAAGCTGCCAAGAATGGAATGAATCCGCCGATTGCAAATGAGAGGGCAGAGGCGATCGATGCTTGAACTGGACGTGCCTTGCTATGTGGGTGGTGCCCTAATTCATCACGAAGGTGTGCATTGAGTGCATCCTTCTCGGTGAGTTGAGTTGCAACTGCGCGAGCAAGCGGTTCATCGAGCCCACGTTCTCTGTAAATTGCAACAAGCTCTTCAAGCTCGCCCTCAGGATCTAGTGCAAGATGTTCAATTTCAAGTAAACGATCTGACTCTTCAATATCTGTCTGTGATGAGACAGAGATGTACTCACCAACGGCCATCGAAAGTGCACCCGCCGCAATACCTGCAGCGCCGGTGGAGATAATGATTGATTTTGCATTATCGAACGATGCACTTGCAGCTGCCACACCGACCATAAGGGAGGCGGTAGAGACGAGACCATCATTGACGCCAAGAACGGCAGCTCGAAGCCAGCCAGCTCGATGAGCTTTATGCTCTTGATTGCGGATGTGTACTTCTTCTAGACCCATATTTCTACCCTACCGCGCAGAACGGGAAAAGATACGGAAGAGCGCGAGGGAGATTGCTCCCACCGCAAGACTTACGAGAACGTTGATTCGAATACCTGCGATCAGATGCGCTGAATCAATTCTTAAGAGTTCAAAGCCAAGTCTGCCCAGGCAGTAAAGGGCGATGTAGAGAGTAAAGACTTGTCCAGCTTTCAATCGCGCTCCTACTCGAAGGAGGAAGAGTCCGACTACTAAGCACCACAGAGACTCATAGAGAAAGGTGGGGTGGAAGGTAAGAAAATCTTCAAACCCATCTGGCCTTGCCCATCGAGGAATTTCGAGCCCCCATGGCAATGTGGTGGGTTTTCCAAAGAGCTCAGCGTTAAACCAATTGCCCCAACGCCCAATTGCTTGAGCAAAGATAATTCCTGGCGCTACTGCATCTGCAAAGTAACGAAACTTTGGAAGTTCGCGTGTGCGCCCCAACCAGAGATAAGCGAGATATGCGCCGACTCCGCCGAGAGTGATCGCTCCCCAGATTCCCAAGCCACCTTGCCAAATCTTGAGAATGTTTTCTGGATGGCCTTCTTTGCCGAAAAATCTTTCAGGTGAAGTTATGACGTGATAGAGGCGCCCGCCGAGAACACCAGAGGGAACGGCAACAATTGCAACATCGCTGACGACGCCACGCGCTTCTGGGAAGGCGGAGAGAAATCGCCTGTTGCTCAGCCAAATAGCAACAGCTACGCCCGTAATAATGCAGAGTGCATACGCATGTACGGTAAAAGGTCCAATTTCAACAACCGAGATACTCGGCGTTGGAATGGATGCGCGCATATTAACCGCGCTCTACAGCTGCTTTAAATTTATCTGCGCTGAAGTATTCGCTATTGCGATCAATCTCTTTGCCATTAACAAATACGGTCGGAGTTGAGTTAACTCCTGCCTTAGATCCTGCAGCAGCAACCTTTGAGACCCAACCTTCGTACTTCATATCTTTGACACATTTTTCAAAGGTAGAACCCGATATGCCTTGTGCCTTTGCAATCGAGATGATCTGATCGTTGGTCCATGTTCCGGAATTCTCAGTAGCTGGTTGATTTGCATATAGCCCCAAGTGCATGTCAATGAACTTACCTTCATCATTGGCGCACGCAGCAGCATTTGCAGCGCGCACTGATTCGGTGCCGATAAATGAGAGGACATGGAACTTGACCACTGCCTTCTTCTCAGTCACCAATGAGTTGATGTACTTGCCGTTGAGGCTCTCAAATTGCTGACAGATTGGGCATTGGAAATCTTCGTAGATATCAACAACTGGAAGGCTCTTATCTTCTGCATTGAAGGTGATTGCGTAACCATCAGCTTCGCTGACCGTTGATGGAATCGCTTGAGAGACGCTCTTGTTCTTAGAGAGAACTGTTGGCACGACCATGATGGCAACTACCGCAACGACGACCGCAATAACGAGGTAGCGAGTGAAGTTATCTTTTCCTGGCTTCGGTGCGTTCTTCTGTGACATTTACTGCTCTCTTTCGATCTCGTGAACGGGGTAAATATATGGGTTACTGGCCACGGACGCCGAGAGCGAGCTCGCGCGCCAATTCTGTGACTTTCGTGAGTCCTTCTTCCAAAGTGGGTGAATCGAGAATTGCTCTCACAAAAGCTGAACCGACGATGACTCCATCTGCATATGCGGCTACGTCCCTAGCTTGCTCGCGAGTGGAGACGCCAAGGCCAACTGCTACCGGCAAATCTGTAGTTGTTCGGATGCGAGAGACGAGTCCTTCTGCGCCGCTTGAGACCGTTGCTCGTGCCCCGGTGACGCCCATGATGCTCGCTGCATAGACAAAGCCGCCGCACTTGGAGGTAACTCTTTCTAAACGTTCATCGGAAGTGCTGAGCGCAACCACATAAATAGGATTGATTCCTTCTTTATCTGCTGCCGCAAGCCATGAACTAGATTCTTCGATCGTGATGTCAGGATGAATAACCCCTGAGCCACCTCGGGCTGCAATCTCATGAGCAAACTTCTCGACCCCAAACTTTTCGATGGGATTCCAATAGGTCATTACCAATGAAGGTACGCCTGCTTTGGTGGAAACTTCAAGTGCGTCGAGGACATCATAAGCAGATGTGCCATTGTTGAGAGCAGTTACCGCCGCAGCTTGAATCGTTGGCCCATCCATCACGGGATCGCTATACGGAAAACCAATTTCAATCGCATCGACTCCCCCGTCAACAAAGGCCTGGATGACTCGATGACAATCCTTGATTGTTGGGAAACCTGCTGGAATGTAGGCGATAAGTGCCGCACGTTTTTCAGCACGAGTCTTGACGAAGAGCTGATCGAGTGGAGTTGTCATTACTGTCCGTCCAATGCAATTCCAAAATACTGCGCAGCGGTGTGAACATCCTTATCTCCGCGACCTGAAAGGTTGATGAGAAGAATTGCATCTGGACCAAGTTCTTTTCCGACTTTAATTGCACCTGCAAGGGCATGTGCCGTTTCGATAGCAGGAATGATTCCTTCGGTTTTGCAGAGAAGCGAGAAAGCATCCATCGCCTCTTTATCGGTGATTGCGCGGTATTCAGCGCGACCAATGTCATGAAGATAGGCATGCTCCGGGCCGACGCCTGGATAATCAAGTCCGGCAGAGATTGAATGTGATTCAACTGTCTGACCATTGGCATCCTGTAATACATAAGAACGCGTTCCGTGAAGCACACCAGGTGAGCCGCCGGTAATCGTTGCAGCGTGACGGCCGGTCTCAACTCCATCCCCACCTGCTTCAAGACCGATCAAACGCACATCCTTATCGGTGATGAATCGGTGGAAGATTCCAATTGCATTAGAACCGCCACCTACGCATGCAAGCACTGCATCAGGCAAGCGACCTACGAGTTGAAGAACTTGCTCACGAGCTTCCTCGCCGATGATTTTATGGAAGTCGCGCACCATCGTTGGGAATGGGTGTGGACCTGCAACAGTTCCGAGAAGGTAATGCGTATCTTCAACATTGGTCACCCAATCGCGCATCGCTTCATTGATGGCATCTTTGAGGGTTCGCGAACCAGTTGTAACGGGCACGACCGATGCACCAAGCAATTTCATTCGAGCCACATTCAGAGCTTGACGTTTTGTGTCTTCTTCGCCCATGTACACAACACATTCCAAACCCAGAAGCGCAGCTGCAGTTGCCGAAGCAACTCCATGTTGGCCAGCTCCGGTTTCGGCGATGATGCGTTTCTTACCCATTCTCTTTGTGAGAAGAGCTTGACCTAAAACATTATTTATTTTATGGCTACCTGTGTGATTGAGATCTTCGCGCTTAAGAAGAATCCTTGCGCCACCGGCATGCGCGGCAAATCTCGGCGCCTCAGTAATGATGGAGGGTCGGCCGGTGTAAGTGCGATGTAAATGCGAAAGTTCTTCTTGAAAAAGTGGATCGCGAGAAGCAGCTTCGTGGGCAGCTTCGAGTTCCTCTAAAGCTGCAATTAACGCTTCCGGAACGAAGCGACCACCGTAAGGCCCAAAGTGCCCGATAATTGAGGAACGCTCCATAACGAGATTCTACGTTTACTTAATCTTTTCCGACACTCAAGAATTCTGAAATAACGTCGCGTGGAGAACCGGACTTCACAAGCGCCTCCCCGACCAATATGGCATCGGCTCCAGATTTTCTCGCAAGGATCACGTCCTCCAACGATGAAATTCCCGACTCCGCGACGCGATAGATCTGGCTCGGTACCTTTGGAATCAACTGTGAAAATGCGTTCACATCGATATCAAGAGTCTTGAGATTACGTGCGTTGACACCAATTATCTCGGGGGAAATTGCAAGAGCTCTCTCAAGTTCTGATTCATCATGAACTTCTACGAGCACATGCATCCCGAGTGACTTGCCTAAAGCGTAAAGCTCCTGAAGTTTCTCACCCTCGAGAGCAGCGACAATAAGGAGGAGTAAATCTGCACCATACGCTCGGGATTCTCGGACTAAATATTCATTGACGATAAAGTCTTTACGTAACATCGGAAGGCTTATGCGGTCGCGCACTTTAGTGAAATCCTCAAGTGAGCCACCAAATCGACGATTTTCTGTCAATACGCTCACCACAGAAGCGCCGCCAACTTCATATTCGTGAGCAAGTGCGGCTGGATCTTCAATGGTCGCTAGCGCGCCCTTGCTTGGTGAAGAGCGTTTGACCTCCGAAATGATTGAGAATGGCCTGCTTCGTAACGAGAGCAATGGATCACGTACGGCGCCTGCTTGCAGGATTTTCTCATTAAGTTCTGTACGGGAAAGTTCGCGACGCTCTTGTTCTTCCAAGACACCGGCAATAATTGAATCTAGGACGCTCATGCTTACTTTTGGCTTTGCTCTGTGTTGAGAGTGTGTAAAGAGTTTGCCGCCGCGATTGCTCCCAAAACTGCAGCTGCTTTATTGAGACACTCTTCGTTTTCACTTGAAGGAACTGAATCAGCGACAATCCCTGCACCAGCTTGAACTATCGCTTTCCCAGATTTGATTACTGCGGTTCGAATGGCGATACAGGTATCAAGATTTCCTGTGAAATCAACATACCCAATAGCGCCGCCATAGATTCCTCGTCGCGTGGGTTCAAGGCTCTCAATGATTTCCATGGCCCGAATTTTTGGTGCGCCTGACAAGGTCCCTGCTG
>ERZ650311.1428-NODE-1428-length-11877-cov-13.172390_pt1 | contig 11877 bp, 13 predicted proteins | sample MGYA00376247_ERZ650311 | MGnify/ENA primary metagenome ERZ650311 (study PRJEB26733, sample SAMN07839324) | wastewater metagenome | biome: small river; feature: stream; material: water | place: USA: North Carolina | collected 2016-07-28 ... | reverse complement strand
GCCGCTGCTCAGCGGCGAGTGCCTGTGCGTGCGGTGCTACTATCGGCGGTTCGCACGATGACGCTGCGCATCGCCGCGCTCGACCCTGGAGCGAGCCTGCGCCCGTACCAGGAGCAGATGGACGCGCAGCGCCGTGCCTGCCCCGAGCAGCGGCGCGTCGTTCAGGCGCCGACCGGCTCGGGCAAGTCGAAGCTCATCGAGGCTGCCGCTGCCGAGGCAGATCGCCTGCTCGTGCTGGCGCACGCCGAGTGGCGCCGCGGCTGGTAAACGCCCTGCGACCCTGCCGGTTGTAGCGATTTTCTCGATTCTGCCGGCCGGCTGGTCGATAGACCAAGGCGCAGGAGCTTGCGCCCTCGATCAACCGGATCGAGCGCAGGCTGTCGGAAATCACCGAGGAATTGCGTCAGGCCTCGGCACTCGCCGACAACAGCCGCCTGCTCGATCAGCTGACGGCACTCGCGGGCGAACTCGAAGCCGGCGCCGCCGGCGTGCACTTCGAGGACCAGCTGGCCGCCGTGAAGAAGTGCGGCCACATGGGCGGCAAGGTGCTGGTGCCCACCCAGGAAGCCTGCGAGAAGCTGATTGCTGCCCGCTTCGCGGCCGACACCATGGGCGTGCCCACCCTGATCCTGGCCCGCACCGATGCGGAAGCCGCCAACCTGATCACCAGCGACCACGACGCCAACGACAAGCCTTTCCTGACCGGCGAGCGCACGCAAGAAGGCTTCTACCGTGTGAAGAATGGTCTGGAGCAAGCGATCAGCCGTGGCGTTGCCTACGCCGCTTACGCTGACCTGGTGTGGTGCGAAACCGGCACGCCCGACCTCGGCTTTGCCCGCGAGTTCGCACAGGCCGTGCATGCCAAGCACCCCGGCAAGCTGCTGTCCTACAACTGCTCGCCGTCCTTCAACTGGAAGAAGAACCTGGACGACAAGACCATTGCCGCCTTCCAGGACGAGTTGGCCGCGCTGGGCTACAAGTATCAGTTCATCACCTTGGCCGGCATCCACATCAACTGGTTCAACACCTTCCAGTTCGCCCACGCCTACGCCCGCGGCGAAGGCATGAAGCACTACACCGAAATGGTGCAGGAACCCGAATTCGCCGCTCGCGAAAAGGGCTACACCTTCGTGTCCCACCAGCAGGAAGTTGGCGCCGGCTACTTCGACGACGTGACCACCGTGATCCAGGGCGGGTCCTCCAGCGTCAAGGCCCTCACCGGCTCCACCGAAGAAGAACAGTTCCACTAAGTCCTCGATTGCCGGTATCCCTCACCGGTACGCTTGGTTGATAAAACCCCCGTGGTGCAAGCCACGGGGGTTTTTCGTTGGAAGTCGCCTACCCTGGCCAACCGTATGGCTCCGGTAGAATCGAGGTTTTCCCCGCCACCTCGCCGCATGCAATCTCTCTGGATGATCGTCGCCAGCCTGCTGTTCGCCTGCATGGGCGTCTGCGTGAAACTCGGCTCCGGCCACTTCTCCACCGGCGAACTGGTGTTCTACCGCGGTTTCGTCGGATTCCTGATGATGCTGATGCTCGTGCGCCTGCAGGGCATTTCCTGGACTACCCCGCACTGGCGCATGCAGCTATCGCGCGGACTCTCGGGCACCCTGTCCCTGATGTGTTACTTCTTTGCCCTGAGCATTCTGCCCCTCGCCACCGCCGTCACCCTGGCCTACACCTCACCGCTATTCGTCGCGCTGTTGCTCGTACTGTGGTTTCGCGAACGTCTCGGAATCAAAGCCTTTGCCGCCATTGGTCTGGGCTTCGTCGGTGTAGTGCTACTGCTCAAGCCAACCTTGCGGGCCGATCAATGGGTCGGTGCAGTCGGCGGAATCGGGTCCGGACTGATCGCGAGCGTAGCCTATGTCAACGTGCGCGAACTTGGCCGTGTCGGCGAGCCGGAAGCCCGGACGGTGCTGTGGTTTTCCTTTGTGACCAGCTTGCTCGGCCTCTCTTGGACACTACTCGCCGGCCAGCTGCACGCGATTGATCTGCAAAATGCCGCCATTATCCTCGGCGTCGGTGGTTTCGGCGGCTGTGCGCAATTAGCCATGACCCGCGCCTACCGCTATGGAAAGACTGTCGTTTCGGCCAATCTGTCGTACTCAACAGTGATATTTTCGAGCCTATTCGGCGTCGCGTTATGGAACGAGCACTTGCCTTGGACCTCGGCGCTGGCCATCGCCATCATCATCGCCAGCGGCGTGCTGGTTTCCCTCGCCTCGCGCCAGCCCGCACCGGCAGCGGAGTCCGATTGAAGCGGGTGCACCGCGAGGCTACACTGACGACATCCCGTCATTTCCATAGAAAGCACAGGCCATGATCACCATCGACAACCAGGAAAACCGGGTCAATCTCACGGTCTTCGGCGAATTCACGTTGGCCGACTACAAGGAATTCGAAGAAATCTTCAATTACAAGGTGCGCTTTGAAGGGCCGGTCAATCTGTTCTTCGATCTACGCGAAATGAGCGGATTCACCGTCGACATGGCGCTCGAAGAAATCCGCTTCGCCCGCGCTCACTCCAACGACTTCGCGCGCATCGCCATCCTCACCGACGATCAGTGGATCACCTGGAGCGCGTGGTTGTCACAGATCTTCGTCGCAGCCAAGGTGCGTGTTTTCGAAGATATGGACGATGCCGAAGCCTGGCTCGGCGGTATCGAATCGGTCGTCTGAGGTTCACGTCGTGCCCGCGCCCTTTTACAGCCTCATCAGCGTTCAGGAACTGGCCAAGCTGGCCACGCCTTCTTGGCGGATTTTCGATTGCCGCTTCAATCTGGCCGACCCACCAGCCGGTCGTCAGGCCTACATAGCGGGGCATCTGCCGGATGCCTGCTTTCTAGACTTGAACGAAGACCTTTCCGGCCCCCTGTCGGGCCTCAATGGCCGCCACCCCCTGCCCGACCCGCAACTGCTCGCCGACAAGCTTGGCAGCCTGGGCGTCGGCTCCGACACGCAGGTTGTGGCTTACGACGACAGCGGCGGCATGTTCGCCGCACGTCTCTGGTGGCTGCTACGCTGGCTAGGACACGACCGGGTCGCGGTATTGAACGGCGGCTTCCAAGCTTGGTTAGCGGGCGGACATCCGCTTGCCACCGATTGTCGCGAACCAGTCGCGACAACGTTCATGCCCAAACCCAGGTCCGGCATGCGGGTCGATGCCAATTACGTTCACAGCCACCTGCAGAGCCCGTCCATGCTGCTCATCGACGCCCGCGCGCCAGACCGCTTTCGTGGCGAGAACGAAACGCTTGATCCTGTCGGTGGCCACATTCCAGGCGCAATCAACCGATTCTTCCGGGACAACCTGGATGCCAACGGCTGCTTCAAGGCAGCCGCGCAGCTTCAGGAAGAATTCGGCGCCCTCATCAAGGGCGGCGATGCCCACCACGTGGTGCACCAATGCGGTTCCGGCGTCACCGCCTGCCACAATCTACTGGCAATGGAAGTCGCCGGACTCTCAGGCGCCAGACTCTATGCCGGATCGTGGAGCGAATGGTGCGCCGACCCTGCCCGGCCCATCGCAACCGGGCAGTAAATAAGAGGCCGGTTATCTGCTCAAGAGTCGGTCAGCCCTTGCCGAACATGGCCGCAAGGCCGGCGAGGGCTTGTCCGACATCAACGCCTTCGGCCCCGGTGTCGGGCAACTGACCGTTCGGCGTCAAACCATCGACGACGCCCGGCAACAAATTGGCAATATGTCCCGCCAGTTGCTCGCCCGGAATACCGAGTTGTGCCGCCATATCGCTCAATTCGGCACCGCCGAACACCTTCCCGATCTGCTCGGCGCTCACCGGCAGATTCTGCCCAGTGCCCACCCATGACGAAACCTGCTCGCCGAGCCCACCCTGGCTCAGACGTCCGAGCAGACCGCCAAGGCCGCCCTGGTTTTGCAGCAAACCAAGCAAAACCTGTATCAACGCCCCCGAGCCACCGCCTTGCTGCTGCCCATCCGGCTGCCCGTTGGCGCCAGCAAGCGAACCCAGAACCTGCCCTGCCAGTTGATCAAGCAAACTCATACGCTGCTCCTTCGAATGTTGTTGTCCAAAATTTTTCAACGCTAAAACACGCCACACACGTGGGGAAAACATGTGACGTCTTGCAACACTTTACGCCTGAGCGTCGACCTACGTGTTGCGGTTTGCAGAATCTGACCTCCCGGCCCTTACCGGGTAAAATCCCACCTTTGGCTCCAGGCAGCACACCACCATGACCCAGGACGAACTCAAGCAACAGGCGGCGCTACGTGCGCTGGATTACGTGGTCGAAGGCACGATCGTCGGTGTCGGCACCGGTTCCACGGCAAACTTCTTCATCGACGGCCTGGCCACGATGAAGGATCGCATCCTGGGCGCGGTCGCCTCGTCGGAAGTCTCCGCCCGCCGCCTCGCCGCCCACGGCATACGCCTGTTCGACCTCAACGACGTCGACACACTGCCCGTCTACGTCGATGGCGCCGACGAAATCGACGCATCTCTCGCCATGATCAAGGGCGGCGGCGGCGCCCTGACCCGCGAAAAGATCGTCGCGGCCGTCGCCGAAAAATTTGTGTGCATCTGCGATTCAAGCAAAAAGGTCGACTGCCTCGGCCGCTTTCCGCTACCGGTCGAGGTCATACCGATGGCCCGTGCCCAAGTCACCCGCCAGCTCGCACGGCTCGCCGGCAAACCCGTGCTGCGTGAAGGCTTCGTCACGGACAACGGCAATCTTATCCTTGACGTTCACGGTCTTCAGATTCACGATCCGATCGACCTCGAGACGAAGATCGACGGCATCGTCGGCGTCGTCTCCAACGGACTGTTTGCCAAGCGCGGCGCCGATGTGCTGCTGCTCGCCACATCCGGCGGGGTTGAAACGTTCGAGCGGATTTGAAACAAAATTGTCATACTGGCCTGTTAACCTTCTCGCCCAATAGCCTTCAGCCACAGGATTCTCCATGAACGAGCACACTTCCAAGAAGTTCGACGCCGAGCTTGAGGGCATCCGCACGCGGGTTCTGCAAATGGGCGGGATGGTCGAATTGCAGATCGTAAAGGCAATGGAAGGCCTTTCCGATGGCGATCTGCTCCTGATCGACCAAGTCATCGAGAACGACAACCGGGTCAATCTGCTCGAAATCGAACTCGACGAAGCCTGCAATCAGGTCATCGCCAAGCGCCAGCCAACCGCCGTCGACCTGCGCATGGTCAGCACGGTGCAAAAAACTATCACCGATCTCGAACGCATCGGCGACGAAGCCAAAAAGATCGCCAAGACGGCCAAACAGCTCCACTCCGCGGCCTCGCCCTTTATGCCGCAAATCCGCCTGAGCCACATCGCCGACGCGGTAGTGGACATGCTGCGCACCTCCCTCGACGCCTACGCCCGCCTCGATACGATTGCCGCAGCCCAGGTGGTTCGCCAGGACAAGGAAGTCGACGCCGAGTTCAAAGGCATCATGCGCCAGTTGATCACCTACATGATCGAAGATCCGCGCATGATCTCCCACGCGATCGATCTGATGTTCGTCGCCAAATCGGTTGAGCGTATCGGCGACCATGCCAAGAACATCGCCGAATACGTGGTGTACATGGTCAAGGGCCGCGACGTGCGCCACACCAGTCTTGAAGAGATCGAGCGCGAAGCCACGCGCTGATTCCACGCCTCCCGCAATATCCCATCGAGGGACGGCCTGCCGCCGTCCCTCGATGCTTTTTGCTCACGAATCAGGCACGCCATTTGCTGCGCAGCCGGGATAGCCGGACGGGCTGCTAGAATCCGCCCATCCTCCGATCCCCGGACGCCATCGAAACCATGCCGCTCAAGTTCGAACTCCTGCAGGCCGACGCCCACTCATCCTACCTGCTGCACGGAAAAACCGACATTCTCTACAACCTGCGCAGCCTCATGCAGAAGCGCGGCATGCTTTCCGCATTCATCGATGCCAGCGCCGACTCCTTCCTGACAGCCATTCTCGCCATCAGTCCGGACGAGCGTTACCTGATACTGGATGCCGCTAGCGACGAAGCCATCAACCGACGCGTCGAAGTCGCCGAGCAACTGATCTGCATCACCCAACTCGACAAAATCAAAATCCAGTTTGCCACCCGGCAACTCCAACGCATCACCCACGAAGGGCATGCCGCCTTCCGCACGCCCTTGCCCGAGGTGCTGCTGCGCCTGCAGCGCCGCGAGTACTTCCGGCTCACGGCGGCCAATCCGCACAAGCTGAGCTGCCTGATCCCGATCATCGTGGACGGCGAGAAGCGCATGATCTCGGTCGAGGCAGCGGTCCTCGACATCAGCGGCGGCGGCCTCGCAGTGCTGGTGCCGCCCACGGAAACCGCCTTCGAGCCGGACATGGAGTTTGCCGACTGCCGGTTGATGCTCCCCGAAATCGGCCCCATCGCCACCTCGCTGCGGGTGCGCAATCTGTTCCGCATCACCAACCGCGACGGAAGCGTGATGCTGCGCGCCGGCTGCGAATTCATCGACCTGCCGGCCAGCATGGCATCGACGATCCAACGCTACATCCTCAAGACCGAACGTGAGCGCAACGCCCGCGAACGCATCCGTTGAGCGCACCGCACCCCAAAAGCAAAAAGCCGGCAATGCCGGCTTTTTGCTTTTGGTTGGCACACCCCCGTCGACTACACCGACATGTTCATCATGTCCTGATACGCGGTAACGAGCTTGTTGCGCACCTGCACCATCTGCTGGAAGGACAAATTGGCCTTTTGAAGGTTGACCATCACGTCCTGCAGATTCACGTTGGGATCCCCGGACGAAAAACCCTTGGCCATTTCCTGAGCCTGCATCTGGGCGGAACTCACCTGGTCGATGGCGGTTTGCAGTACGTCGCCGAAATTCGCCTCACCGGCAGCTGGCGCTGCCTGCGCGGGTTTGCCCGCCGCCACCTGGGAGGTGGCACGGAGTTCCGACAACATCTGATCGATTCCGCGGGTATTCATGATCCGGCTCCTTTTGCTCGACTATAGCAGAGCAAGGTACATGCCACGCAGCAGAAAGGTACACCCCGAAAAGGACTCAACCCGAGAACAGGCCTTCCTGCCGATACTGCTGCAGCTTGTAGCGCAAGGTACGCTCCGAGATACCGAGCTGCTCCACGGCGCGCTTGCGAGAGCCGCCAACCTCTTTGAGAACCTGCAGGATGTGCTCCCGCTCCAGATCCTTCATGCTGGCCGGACGGGCGGCATCGTCGGCAGAATTTGCCGGGTCGGCGGCAAAACTCGCCGGCAAAATGGCCGGTACGGCGGGTGGACGCAGCGGCTCGCCGTTCCAGTGAGGCAGACACAAACGAATCGTCTCGGCGGAAACGGCCTGTCCGCTGCTGAGGATCAGCGCCCGCTGCACGGTGTTTTCCAGTTCGCGCACATTGCCCGGCCAATGATAGGTAACCAGCACGTTCTCGGCCTCGGCCGACAGGCGGGCGAGGCGTTTCAAGCGGGCACCGTGCAGCAGCGCGAAATGCCGCGCCAGCGGCACGATATCGCCCGGCCGCTCGCGCAACGACGGAATGGCGAGCGGAAACACGTTGAGACGATAGTAGAGATCCTCGCGGAAGCGTCCGGCCGCCACTTCCTTGCTCATATCCCGGTTGGTCGTAGCCAGCACGCGGATGTCGAGAGGAATGGCTTTTTTGCCGCCAACCCGCTCCACTTCGCGTTCCTGAAGCACGCGCAGGAGCTTGGCCTGCAGCCCCAGGGGCATTTCGGATATTTCGTCGAGGAGCAGAGTCCCGCCCTCGGCCTGTTCGAATTTCCCCGCCTGGGCAGCGACGGCGCCGGTAAAGGCGCCCTTTTCATAACCGAACAGGGTGGCTTCGAGCAAGGAATCGGGGATCGCCGCGCAGTTGATGGCGACGAAGGCGCCCTTCCGGCGCGGCGAGTGTTCGTGGAGATAGCGGGCAAAGACTTCCTTGCCAGTGCCGGATTCACCGGTCAACAGTACGGTGGCGTCCGTCTCGGCAACCTTGTCGGCGAGAGCCAGCAGATTTCGGGTGTGAGGGTCGGCGGCGATCATGTCGTCGTCCCGCCGCGCTACGGCATAGCGTTCCACGTGTTCGAGCAGCGCCTTGGGCTCGAAGGGCTTCATCAGAAAGTCGCAGGCGCCGCCGCGCATGGCATCCACGGCCTTTTCCACGTCGCCGAAGGCAGTCATCAGCAACACTGGAAGTTGAGGCAGACGCTGGCGTAGCTCGGCGAGCAATTGCAGACCGTCCATTGGCTGCATTTTCAGGTCGGACAACACCAGATTGAAGGCCTGTTTGTCGACTTCGGCCAGCGCCGCCGGGCCGTCGCCGACGCCAGTCACTGCATGGCCGGCGATTTCGAGGGTCAGACATACGGCGTCGCGCAGGGGCGCATCGTCTTCAACAACCAGGATGTTCAGGGCGTCGGGCATGGGAAGTCTTTCTGGTTCCGGGGAGCTACCGGGCGTTACGCGCCCATGGCGAGGGTCAGGGTGAAAGTGGTGCCGTGGCCGGGCTCGGACTGAATGCCGATGTCGCCACCGTGAGCCCGGGCCACCCCCCGCGCAATCGCCAGGCCCAATCCTGTTCCGTCGGGCCGGGTGGTAAAGAACGGCTCGAATAGCCGCGACTGAAGTGCGGGATCGATGCCGCGACCGCTGTCGGCCACGCGAAAACGGGCCAGGGGTCCGTCGAGCGCGGCGTCGAAACGGATCACCCCGCCGCCGTCCAGAGCCTGAACGGCGTTTTCGAGCAGATTGGTCAGAGCGCCGGCAATGGCCTTGCGATCGCCCACCACGCGGGTGTCGCCGCAGGTGCAGGCGGACGCCAGGTCGAGGCCTTTTGCACGGGCCAACGGCTCCAGCGTCTGGGTCAGTTCGGCGACCAGCTCGCAGATGCCGAATGGCTCCCGGCCGAGGGTTTCGCCGCGGGCGAAGAGCAGCATGTCGCGGATCAGTTTTTCGAGGTGGCGCAGGCGTTCGATGGCCCGGTTGCCGATGCGCTCCCGGTCGGCCGGCCCCATTTCCTGCTGAACCAGCGTCGCCGTGTAGAGCAGCGCGGCGGCGAGCGGCGTGCGCAGTTGATGGGCCAGCCCGGCCACCATTTCACCCATCGCGGCAAGGCGTTCGTTGCGCTCGACGGCGAGGCGCATGCGATGGGCGTCGGTCACGTCGTTGAGAAGCACGATGCGCCCGTCGCCGGATTCGAGGGCCGCATCGACGCGCGTGACGCGGCGCGTTTCACCTGCCGTTTCGAACTGCCATTCGCCGGGAGTGTCGGTGGCGGCGAGACGGGCAGCGGAAAAATGCGCCCATTCGACGCCAGCGAGCGCCTGACCGAACATGGCCTCGACGGCCCGGTTGGCCTGCACCACGAACCCGTCGCGGTCGAGCACGACGACACCGGCCGGCAGCGCGCCCATCAGCACGCTGAGCCTCTCGGTCAGTTGGCCGACCTGGGTTTGCAGGCCGGCATAGGCGCCGGTCAGCGCCTCGGACGCCTCGCTGAACTGGCGGAAGGCTTCGGCCAGTTGGCGGGCATCGAGACGATCGTCTGTGGCAGGTAGGCTCATGGGCGGTACGGGGCGAAATTCACCGGTTCGCAGCTTAGGCCGGCCCGGCAAGTGGCAAGGCGGCAAATAGGCGGCAAAAACCGCCGTTAATCCTCCCGTTGAAGAATGGCTTGCGCACCCAGAATTCGAGCATCCGAAATAGGGGGAATGTTTCCATGGCAGCAGAAGACGCCGCCGTCGCTCCACCGCCACCCGCCTCACCCTTGGCGCAGGTGCTGGAGAACATCCGCAATCTGTCGCAACGCCAGAAGCTCGCAGCCGGCGCTGCGCTGGCGTTCGGCTTTGCGTTGATCGTCGGCGTCGTTCTGTGGAGCCGTCAGCCGGACTATTCCGTGCTGTTCTCGAATCTGGCCGAAAAGGACGGCGGCGCCGTCGTCGCCAGCCTGCAGACCCAGAACATTCCCTACAAGTTCTCCGAAAACGGCAGCGCCATCCTGGTGCCGGCCAGCCAGGTGCACGACCTGCGCCTGCGTCTCGCCGCCCAGGGCATTCCGAAGGGCGGACTGGTGGGTTTCGAGTTGATGGAAACCCAAAAGCTCGGCCTGTCCCAATTTCACGAACAAGTGAATTACCAGCGCGCCCTCGAAGGCGAGTTGTCGCGCACGATCTCTTCGATCGCCAGCGTTGCCGGCGCGCGCGTGCATCTGGCCATTCCCAAACAAACGGCTTTCCTGCGCGACGAGCAGAAGCCGACCGCCTCGGTGATGGTCAACCTGCACACTGGCCGCAGCCTCGATCCGGCTCAGATCGCCGGCATCGTGCACCTGATCGCCTCCAGCGTGCCCCAGCTCACCAATGACAACGTCAGCGTGATCGACCAGGACGGCAGCCTCCTGACCAAAAAGCCCGACCCGCTGCAGACCAGCCTCGACGCCACCCAGATCAAATACACCCGCGAACTGGAAGAGGGCTACATCCAGCGCATCAACGCCATCCTCACGCCGCTGTTCGGCAAGGGCAACTTCCGCGCCCAGGTATCCGCCGACGTCGATTTCAACGTCACCGAGCAGACCGCCGAAACCTACCGCCCCAACCCGTCGCCGGAACAGGCCATCCGCAGTCAGCAGAGCAGCGAAAGCCAGACCCGCGACCAGGGTCCGCAAGGCGTGCCGGGCGCCCTCACCAATCAACCGCCGGTGCCGGCCACCGCCCCGCTGACTACGCCGCCGGTGGCCGGGACACAAGGCGCCGGCCAACTGCCGCCGCTGACCAGTAACAAGAGCGCCACCATCAACTACGAGGTGGACAAGACCATCCAGCACACCCGCAAGGCGCTCGGTCAGATCAAACGGCTGTCGGTGGCGGTGGCGCTGAACCAGAAGGAAGAAAAGGACAAGAGTGGCGCCATGAAGCCGGTGCCCCTCAGCGACGACGATCGCAAGCGCGTCGAGGATCTGGTCCGCGATGCCGTCGGTTACAACAAGGACCGGGGCGACACCCTCAGCGTGGCGAGCAGCCCCTTCGTCGCCTCAGACAAGGATCTGCTGGAAACCCCGATCTGGAAGGATCCGGACAACGTCGCGCTGTTCAAGGAACTCATCAAATACCTGGTCATCGCCGGCGTCATCGCATTCGTGGCCTTCGGCGTGATCCGCCCGCTGATCAAGCAGGTTCTGCCACCACCCGAAGTGAAGGAAAACGAAGAAGAAGCCGCCGCGGACGAAAGTGGGGAAGGCGAAGAGGGCGAGGAAGGCGAAGAAGAAGGTGCCGAAGTGGCCCTCTCTCCCGAAGCCACGGCACGCCTGGCCTACGAGGAAAAACTCGCCAAGGCGCGCGAACTCGCCAAGGAGAATCCGCGCATGGTCGCCAACCTGATCAAGGAATGGATGGGAAGCAATGAGCAGCAACGATGAAGGCCTCGAAAAAAGCGCCCTGCTTCTTCTGACCCTTGGCGCCGACGAAGCCGCCGAAGTCCTCAAACTGCTCGGGCCGAAGGAAGTTCCCAAGCTCGGCGCGGCCATGGCGGGCATGGCCGCCCAAGGGCGGGAAAAGGTCGAAGTCGTGCTCGACGAGCTGATCGCCGCGGCCGACAAGGCCACGCCCATCGAGGCCGACCACGATCGCATCAAGGAAATGCTCACCAAGGCGCTCGGCGACGAGCGCGCCAGCCACCTGATCGGCCGCGTGCTGCAGGGCTCCGACACCGCCGGCATTGAAAGCCTCAAGTGGATGGACGCGGCGACCGCCGCCGACATGATCAAGAACGAACACCCGCAGATCATCGCGACGATCCTGGTGCATCTGGAATTCGACCAAGCCGGCGAAATCCTCAAACACTTCACCGACCGCCTGCGCAACGACGTGCTGCTGCGCATCGCCACCCTCGACG
>ERZ650311.1427-NODE-1427-length-11883-cov-33.967196_pt1 | contig 11883 bp, 9 predicted proteins | sample MGYA00376247_ERZ650311 | MGnify/ENA primary metagenome ERZ650311 (study PRJEB26733, sample SAMN07839324) | wastewater metagenome | biome: small river; feature: stream; material: water | place: USA: North Carolina | collected 2016-07-28 ... | reverse complement strand
ATGCACCAGAGGCAATGTTGATCATTGCGTTCAGCAGCGGCCAGTCGGCAATCGCGTCTGAACCGTCGAGCATGGCCTCGCTTTCGCGATAAGGCGATGCCACCGAGCCGCAGTCGAGATGATCGCGTCCGATGACGATCGGCGCACTGACCTCGCCGCGAGCGACCAGGTCGTTGAATGCCGCACCTGCCTTGTCGCGCTCGCCGTAACCCAACCAACAGATGCGCGCGGGCAGACCCTGAAATTGGACTCGCTCTTGAGCCATGTTTATCCAGCGGCGCAAGTGCTCGTTTTCTGGAAACAGGTCGAGAATCGCTTGGTCGGTGCGGTAGATGTCCTTCTTGTCTCCCGAAAGTGCGACCCATCTGAATGGGCCCTTGCCCTCGCAGAACAACGGCCGAATGTAGGCGGGGATGAAGCCAGGAAACTTGAAGGCGTCGGCAAACCCACCCTTGCGCGCTTCATCGCGAATCGAGTTTCCGTAGTCGAATACCTCAGCGCCCTTGGCCATGAATCCGACCATTGCCTCGACGTGTTTTGCCATCGCTTCTTCAGCTCGGCGGGTGTATTCCTCGGGGTTGCGGCGAGCATACTCAGCAGAATCGGCAAGTTCGACACCCTCGGGGAGATAGGCAAGCGGGTCATGAGCCGAAGTCTGGTCGGTGACGATATCCACCGGCACATCGCGCCGAAGCAGTTCGGGCAAAATCGTCGCGGCGTTTCCGACAAGCCCGATCGAAACCGCTTCGCGCGCATTCTTGGCAGCAACCGCACGGTCGATGGCAGCATCCAAATTGTCAGCGATTTCGTCTAGGTAGCGGTCGGCGAGCCGGCGACGCAGGCGGGACTCGTCAACGTCGATGATTAGGCATGTGCCTTCGTTCATGGTGACGGCTAGAGGCTGAGCACCGCCCATTCCACCGCATCCGCCGGTCACGGTTAGAGTGCCGGCGAGCGTTCCCCCGAAACGCTTAGCGGCAACGGCGGCAAAGGTTTCATAGGTTCCTTGAAGTATGCCTTGGGTGCCGATGTAGATCCACGATCCCGCAGTCATTTGGCCATACATTGTGAGGCCGAGTTGTTCTAGGCGGCGGAACTCCGGCCAGTTAGCCCAGTCGCCGACCAGGTTTGAGTTCGCGAGCAGCACGCGCGGTGCCCATTCGTGAGTTTGAAAGACTCCTACCGGTTTGCCCGACTGCACGAGCATCGTTTCATCGTTTTTAAGGTGCGTGAGGGTTTTTACGATGGCGTCGAAGGCCGGCCAGTTTCGAGCCGCCTTGCCCGTGCCACCATAAACTACAAGATTTTCTGGATATTCGGCTACGGCCGGATCGAGGTTGTTGTGCAGCATGCGAATCGCGGCTTCTTGCTGCCAACCCTGCGCAGTAATGGTTGAACCGGTAGCCGCGTGCAAAGGAAAGTGGGCGTCATTGCTCATGACTTCATCCTAGGCTTCTGGCAGACTTGGCACATGCTCAAAGATGACGCGTATTGGCCTCGGGCGGCAACTTGGTTGCAGCCCCAAGACGGAACATCCAGCGATCTTGCCCTGGTTGGAATCCCTGCGCATAAAACGAGCATCTCTTCGACGGGTGCAAATCACACTCCGGCCGCGATTCGCGAGGCTTTGCAGCGCTACAGCCTTGAGTCAAGCATCGGGAGCCTCGAGTCGATCAAGGCTGTGGATGCGGGTGACCTGCTTGAGCCAGACGGAGCCGAAGAAACGTCGATCGCATTCTTAGCCGAATTCCAACGACGAAGCCGCCTTGTCGTGTCGCTGGGCGGAGACAACTCGATAACCTACGCGGCGGCACTTGGTTCGTTTGGAGACCAAATCTCATCGGCAGGTTTGATTACCTTTGACGCACACCACGATATTCGAGACGGTCGAAGCAATGGTTCACCCGTCCGACGTTTGATTGAAGAGCGCGGGCTAGCTGGCTCACGCGTAGTTCAAATCGGCATCAATGACTTCTCGAACTCGCCACACTATGCGGCACGAGCCAGGCAACTCGGAATCCACGTGATTCATCGCGACGAGATAGAGAAGCGGGGGGTTGATGAGGTGGTTGCCGAGGCCCTGGCGATAGCCGGTGCCGCAGGTGGCCCCATTCACGTCGACGTCGACGTGGACGTTTGCGATCGGGCCTTCGTGCCCGCCTGCCCAGCAAGCGCACCGGGCGGAATCAGTCCGTTTCAGTTGCGCAAGATGGTCTCAATGGTCACCGCAAGTTCACTGGTGAGATCACTCGACATAACAGAAATCGATGCAACAGCGGATGCGCCCGATCAGCGCACCATAAGACTGGGAGCACTTTTGATTCTGGAGGCCGCCAAGGGGCTTCTCGCTAGGCGCTAAAAACGCACGACGGTTGGATGAGCCCACTTGGATTGGTCGGCGCGTTTGTTCTCGCGCTTTGAACGATCAGTACTTGGGGGCGTTGTGGTGTTCGATCACCGATTGGTAGTAGCGCAGCATCTTGGCGGTGGCACCACTTTGCAGCAGGTGATCTTCGTCAACCAACCGGTCAGCGCGCCGGTCGCCGTTTTTAATGTCTGCTACGGCCTGGGTAATCGCTGCGGCTAGAGCCTCAACCGATTCGTCTTTCACAAGCCAGTGACTTCCAGGTGCAAACTCACCTGCGATGTTGTGATCGCACAGGATGCTCGGGGTGCCGGTCGCGGCGGCTTCATAGACCGTCATTCCCTGGGTCTCGAAACCAACCGAGGTCTGCACCAGAGCATCCGAGTCGGCAAAAATTCGCAGCATCTTTGTATAAGGCACGGTGCCGCGAAGACGCACCTTTTGCTCTACGCCAAGCTCTTTGATCAAGCGTTCAGCCTTTCTAAAAAGGTAGCCCTTGCCATAGATGTCGACCACGGCGTCTGGGTCGGCCATCGCGAATGCACGGATGAACTCCAGAGGCCTCTTCTCGAGCTGAAGCCGCCCCGACCAAACCAGGTGAACGGGGGCCTTGGAGTTGCGCGTGGTCGGATGCTCCTTGGCGGCGGCCAAGATCGAGGCGATGGTGTCGTCGTCGATGCCGTTGTGCATCACCTGAACCTTTTCGGCAACACCGTTCGCCTCGAGGTCGTGGGCAAAGTGGTGCGAAGGCGCGAAAACGATCGAGGCCTCATCCGCCAGCATTTTTAGGTAGTGCCACGGGTCGCCTGTGGTTCCGCTACGGGGGCGGTTGACGTGTTTAAGTAGTTCGCGCGATAGCAACCAGAACATGTAACGGGTTAGCCGCTTGCCGAGCAGAGCGCTGATCGACGTGCTCATGTTGAAGTGCATGGTGTGAACGATCGGCAGGCGTTGACGTTGTGCGAACCCGAGCCCGATGATGCCGCTCCACATGTCGCCTTGGATGTGCACTAGGTCGAACTTGTTGTGCAACTCGTTGAATCCGCGATCGAGGCGCTTGCGTGAACGTCGAACGTTGGCAACAAACGAATACTCACCATTTAGCGCTATTGGCCAGGAGGGAAGAAGCCAGAAACCGTCGGTGGCACGCGCCTTGGTCGAATAAGGGCAAATGATGGTGACACGGTGTCCCGCTCGCTCCAGGTATTTCTTTTGCAGCATGACCGAGGTCTGGATGCCGCCCAGAGACCGCGGATGCTGATCAAGAAAGATTGCGATGTGCACGAAGGGATCCCACTGTCTATCGGGGTTAAGTCTATCTAGCCTCAAAGTGCGAGAATAGTGTCATGACTATCCACACCTCTGTAGCTACTCTGCACACCAACCACGGCGCCATCAAGATCAATCTTTTTGGCAACCACGCACCGATCACCGTTGCCAACTTTGAGGGCCTGGCCGAAGGCACCAAAGAGTGGACCGACCCGAAGACCGGCGCCAAGAAGAACACCCCGCTTTATGACGGCGTGATTTTCCACCGCATCATTCCGGGCTTCATGATTCAGGGCGGAGACCCACTCGGTATGGGCTACGGAGGCCCTGGTTACAACTTTAAGGATGAGCCTCACGCTGAGCTCACCTTCAAAGACCCTTACAAGCTCGCCATGGCAAACGCCGGGCCCGGCACCAACGGCTCACAGTTCTTCATCACCGTTGCCGACACCTCTTGGCTCTGGGGCAAGCACACCGTGTTCGGTGAAGTTGCCGACGAAGCCAGCAAGAATGTGGTCGACAAGATCGCAAGTGTGCCAACCGGAGCTCAAGACCGCCCGCTCGCCGAGGTCATCATCGAGACCATCACCATCGAGCGCGTCTAGTCACAAATGTTCTGCTACCGGCATCCCGACCGCGAGGCCTATGTTCGCTGCCAACGCTGCGAGCGACTGATTTGTCCTGAGTGTCAGGTCGAAGCGTCGGTCGGTTTCTTGTGCGTCGACGATGCCGGTCCGCAGGTGCGCCCTTCGCGCATCCGAACCTCGATCTATAGCGGGCGTCCCATTTTGACTCAAGCATTGGTCGCCATCAACGTGGTGCTCTTTGGGTTGCAGTTGTTCAGCGGTGGGTTAGTTACCAACGCACTTTATTACGCCCCTTATATGACCTTGCTCGAGCCTTGGCGCATGATCACGGCTGGCTTCGTGCATTCAGACAACCTGTTCACCGATCCGGCTTCGGTGCTGCACATCCTGCTGAATATGTACACGCTTTATTTGTTCGGTCAGGTGCTCGAGCCGATGCTTGGACGCATTCGCTTTTTGGCGGTTTACCTGTTGTCGATACTCGGCGGTTCGGTCGCTGTGTTGTGGTTCTCTGAACCAACAATTCCCGTGCTTGGCGCATCTGGGGGCGTGTTCGGTCTGATGGGTGCTTACTTCGTGGTGATGCGCACGCTGGGCGGCAACTCCAGCACGATCATGGGAGTGATCGCGTTCAACCTGATTTTTACCTTCTTGAATCCAGGAGTTTCTTGGCAGGCGCACATCGGTGGCCTGGTTCTAGGTGGGTTGGTCACCTTTGTCTATTCGAGAACTCGTGGCGCGAATCAACAGACCGCGCAGGTTCTTGGTTTAGTTGGCATCACCGTGGTTTTGGTTTTGGTGAGTGCATACAAGGGCTACGAAATCCTTGCCCCTTATTTGAGCTGATTTAGCGCTGGTTACTTCCAGCGTGTGGCCATGCCGAAGCCGACCATGAGAAGGCCGAATCCGATGGCGATGTTCCAGCTGCCGATGTTGGCCTCTGGAAACGCGCTGCCCAGTGGCAACTGTGCACCAGAGATGTAGAAGACCACGATCCAGGCCAGACCCAAAAGCATGAAGCCGAACATCACCGGTGCAAACCAGACTGGGTTTGGCAGGCTGTCGGCGTTGGCCTTGGGTGCCTTGGCGGGACGAGCTGGCTTGGCGGCCTTTGCAGGCTTCTTGTTCTTCTCTTCAGACATGTTTGTAATTCTACGGGCAGGTTAGGCTTAAAGTGTCATGACAAAAATCCTCGTGCTCGATAACTACGACTCGTTCGTCTATACGTTGAACGGCTATCTTCAGCAGCTTGGCGCAGAGACCGAGGTGCTGCGAAACGATGTAGTCACCGAGGGTGAACTTCCAGCACTTCTCGCAAACTATGACGCCGTCTTGATTTCGCCAGGACCGGGAACTCCCGCGGATGCTGGGCTCAGCATCCCCGTTGTGAAGTTCGCCCTGACCCATGATCTGCCGGTGTTCGGAGTTTGCCTCGGCCACCAAGCGATTGCCGAGGCGATGGGTGCGACCGTTCGCCAGGCCGAAGAACTCATGCACGGCAAGACCTCTGAGGTTGAGCACGACGGATCGCTGGTTTTTAATGCGGTTAAGCGGCCTTTCACCGCGACCCGTTATCACTCGCTCGCGGTTGTCGACTCGACGGTTCCGGCCGACCTGCTGGTGACCGCCCGCACGATCGCCGGGCAGAACAGTGCCGGTGGAGTGATCATGGGAATTCGCCATGCAACCCGACCGATTTTCGGAGTTCAGTTTCACCCCGAGAGCGTGCTGACCGAGGGTGGCTATCAGATGCTGGGAAACTGGCTCGAGTCGATTGGCCTTGCCGGGGCTGCCGAGCGAGCAAAGTCGCTCAGCCCAATGGTTAACCTTTAGGACTTGTCGGACACCTTTTTGTGACACAGGTTCGAGCCAATTAGACATTTCTTGTGCTGGCTAACTTCGCCGTATCACGGGCGTGACTGGCGAATCGTTTTAGAATGGCTCAGGCAGATGCTCTGCCGAGAGCTCACAACTGGAGGCCGAAATTCTCAAGGCGAAACTCGTCATCTGGGATCTAGATGACACACTCTGGGCCGGCACACTAGCCGAAGGTGACAGCCTCTCACTCAAGACCAATCGAGTCGACTACATTCGCGATTTGAATGAACGCGGGGTCGTGAATTCGATTTGTTCCAAGAATGACTTCGATCTGGCCAAGACCGCTCTCGATAACTTTGGGCTCTGGGAAGAGTTTGTGTTTGCCGAAATTCAGATGGAAGCCAAGGGCCAAATCGTCAAACAAATCATCGAAGACATGCAGCTTCGAGCTCCCGACGTCATCTTTATCGACGACAATGTCTCAAACCTAAATGAAGTCAAGTTTTTTAATGAAGGCATTCAGGTTCTTGATGCCAACGACCCCGATACAGATAGCAAGCTCGAAGAGTGGATCGAGTCGCTAAAGCCAGGCAAGTCGCGAGTGGGCGAATACCGTCAGCTTGAGGCTAAGCGTGCCGCAAAGACAGCGTCAGGTTTGGACAATCGAGAGTTTCTAGAGACCTGCAACATTCGAGTCGCACTGGTTCGCCGCTCAGATAACCTGCCATATGCAGGGCGAATCGAAGAGCTGATCAACCGAACCAATCAGATGAACTTCACCAAGTCTCGAGTGCCAGAAGGCTCGATGCCTGAGTTCTTGATCAATCCGCGAAACGACACTTTTGCCGTGTTTGTCTGGGACGACTTTGGTTTTTATGGTCTGGTCGGGTTTGCTTGTGTGTCTTGGAAGAAGCTGGTTCACCTGACCTATTCGTGTCGAATCATGAACATGGGAGTCGAACAGGCCGTTGGCCGCATTCTGCAGGAAGCTTTTCCTGAGCTTGAACTGCCTCACGAAATGTTCGATGCGAGTTGGGTCAGATTTGTTGATCCCAGTGACGCGACATTCCGTGAGAAGTTAGCAGAAGAGAGCACCCCAATCGAGCCAGTTCCACTCAGAATCATGGCGAACTGTCAGAGCGGTGCCTTGGCTCACTATCTGGGTGTCGCCGGAATAGCTTGGGACAACTGGCCGCGAATCTTCAAGCTCGAAGAAATGCTCACAAAGCCAGACGAACTTGCCCAGATGAGCACATACATCTACGGCGTCTTTAACGATTACGACGACAGGTTCTGGGCGGAGCCGCCAAGCCTCGAAACCTATCGCAAGGCGATCGAGGCTCTAGTCGGCAAAGTTATCGAGTACGAAGCAGAGATTATTGCAGTTCTCCCATCACAGAACTTCGACGCAGAACTTCCTTATGGAGTGACTCCTGAGAGATTTGTCTCTTTCAACGACGCGTGGCGCAGGATTGCTGAGACCAAACCAGATGTGGTGAAAGTCGTCGAGGTCGATCCGTTCTTGACCGAGAAGACACACGACCCGAGGCACTTCACGCCTGACGTGCTGCGAGAAGTTTCGCTTGCTTCTCGACCGCTGATTTCAAAAATCGCCGTCTAGGGTTTGCAAGTCACATAGAGCACGATGGTTGAGCCCGCAGGGGCTGTGCCCGCGGCAATCGACTGGCCCACGACCGTGGTTCCCGCCGGGGTTGTGTCGCAAGCTTCAAGTGTGCCAATCTCAACCGTGAGTGCAACATCCGGTGCAGTCAAATAACCCTTGGCTTCGCTGATCGAATAGTTCGTGACATCGGGCACAACCACGAGTCCGTCGGAAATCGTAATGTTCACAACGGCACCCTCGGCCACCTTGGTGCCAGCCGGCGGATCTGTTTCGATAATCTGACCCGCGGCAACAGTCGCCGAATGCCCTTGAACGATTTCACCCAGAGTAAGTTTGCTCTGCGCCAAAAGGTCGGTAGCCATCAGTTCGGTCATGCCCTTTAGGTCTGGCATGTCGATCTGCGCCTTGCCCGTCGAAACCCAAACGGTGATGGTGGTGTTTTCAGGCACGGATGTTCCGGCAATCGGATCGGTGCGAATCACTGTATCGGCCGCAACCGTTTCGCTTGCCTCATACTGGCGGTCGACAAGAAGCTTCTGGCCGGTCAGCGTGTCATAGGCCTCTTGATAAACCTTGCCGGTGACATCGGCAACGGGGATGCCACCTGGGTTCGGGTTGAGGTTTGGCAGTGAAATGGTGAGCAACCAAACGATCATGCCGACCATGAAAACCACAGCCGCAGAGCCGAACCCCCAGAGCACGCCAGGGTTTTGCAGAGCTGGGGTTTTGGTCTTGGTTTTTGTCGAGCCCGTGTCGGTTGCAGCGTCGCCGGAGTTGTCTTCGGCATCCTTGTCGAATTTAAGCCCGAGTGCGCCGAACGGGTCGGTGTCGGTGGTGATCGCTTCGGTCTTCGCAATCGGCTGGTTGAAAACTGGCTTGGATGCTGGCGCAACCTCGGCAACCGCTTCGATCGGTGCTACCGGGGTGGCTGGCGCAGGTTCTGAGTGAGTCTCTGGCGAGTCGGGTTGTGCTGCGGGTGCAGGAGACTCCGACTCGGCAGCTGGTGTCGGTGCAGCGGGTTGAGCGATGGTCGCAACCGTTGAAGTGGCTTCGAGCCCGCCGGCGACAAGCAGTGCCTCAAACTCGTCGAGGCTGTCTTGCGGCGCTTCGGCTTGTTCGACACCTTCGGTCGCCTCAACTTCTGGCAGTTCGCCGGTGGTCGGTTCCGGTGCCCAAACGCCTTCGCCTTCGGTGGTTTCGGCATTCACGTTTTCGGCGCTTTCGGCCGAGACCGCCTCACCGGGAGTTGGTGGCGTGATGTCGGCGGCGAGCAAGTGCTCGCGGAACTCTTCGGCACTCTGATAGCGCTCGCCGCGTTCCTTGGCTAGTGCGTGAAGCACGACCTGGTCTAGCTCGCCGCTAATCAGCGGGTTGAAAGTCGATGGCGGAATCACGGCTTCGCTCACGTGCTGATAGGCCACCGAAACCGCAGTGTCGCCCTTGAACGGTGGACGACCGGCAAGCATTTCATAGAGCAAGACGCCCGTCGAATAGAGGTCGGTTCGCGCATCCACGGTTTCGCCACGTGCTTGCTCAGGGCTGAAATATTGCGCGGTGCCGACGATGCCGACGGTGTGAGCCTGCGTGACTGATGAGTCGCTGATCGCTCGGGCGATGCCGAAGTCCATGACCTTCACCTGGTCGGTGTCGGTGATCATGATGTTGGCCGACTTGATGTCGCGGTGCACAACCCCGGCGCGGTGCGAGAACTCGAGTGCGGTCAAAACCCCTTCGGCGTAGCCGAGCGCTTCTGGAATCGTGATGTTGCCCTGGTGAATCAGGTCGCGAAGCAGGGTTCCGCGAACGTATTCCATGACGATGTATGGGGTGCGCCGCTCGTTGCCGTTTGAATCTGTCGAGATCTCTTCGCCGGCGTCATAGACACGCACGATGGTGGGGTGCGCCATGCGGGCCGATGCCTGAGCTTCCTGCTTGAAGCGAGCCTCGAAGCTCGGGTCGTTGGCCAGGTCTGACTTGAGCAACTTGATCGCGACCTTGCGTCCGAGGCGGTTGTCGGTTCCCTCGTAGACATCGGCCATACCCCCGCGGCCGATCAGGCTGCCAACGACGTATCGTTCGGCCAGGATTCGTTGGTTTTCGGTCAAGTTTCAGCTCCGCTTTTCTGAGTTCAGTTTAGTCTTGGGGCTCTTTAGCCATTGGGGTCTGGGGCCGGGTTGGCGAACGGAATGTAATAAACGAGCGAGATCGTGCTGCCCTTGGTCAACTGACCGAGCGGGCTCGCGTCATAAACGGTGAGCAAGCGCGAATCATCGTTGGCGACCTCTAGCCCTTCGAACTTTTGCACCAGGAGGCCGAGCGACTCAAGGTAGCTCGCGGCATCGTCGATGTTGAGTCCGAAGATGTCGCTCGAAAGCACGACAACGGTGTTCGGGTCGGTCGGGCTCTCGCTCGGGGTCGGGGTGGTTGACTCGGTCGGTGTTGGCGACTGCGACTGTGTTTGGCTCGGTGTCGGGCTCGGGGTAGGTGTCGTGCCACCGCCGAAGAACATCGCCCCGAGCACGACCAAAGAAGTGAGCACCAGTGCACCAACCACGGCAATCCATGGCCAAATCGCGGTGGTTTTGGTTGGCTCATCCTCGTCTTTTTTGGTTTCGAGCACGGTGGTCTCGGTGTCGACGACCGGGTTGTGCGTGGTGATCAGGCGTGTGCGAGTGGCTCGCTTTGGTCGGTTCGCCATCAGCTCTTCGGCTTGCTCGGCCAGGGCCAACGCGCTTTCTGGTCGGGCAGCCGGTTTCTTGGCGAGGCACGCCATGACGAGAGTAGCGACCGTTTCGGGGATGTCGTCTGGCAACGCTGGCGGGGCGTCGTTGATTTGAGCCATCGCGATCGCCATCTGGGTTTCGCCGGTGAACGGACGAGACCCCCTGAGTGACTCGTATGCGACGATGCCCAACGAATAGATGTCGGTCGCAGGTGTCGCGGGTTTGCCGGTGGCTTGCTCGGGCGAGAGGTATTGCACGGTTCCCATGACTTGCCCGGTTGCCGTGAGCGAAACCTGGTCGGCCACTCGGGCGATGCCGAAGTCGGTGATCTTGACTCGACCATCCGGAGTAATCAACAGGTTGCCCGGCTTGACGTCGCGGTGAACCAACCCGGCCAGGTGTGCCTCGTGAAGTGCGCGAGCGGTTTGCGACATCATGTCGAGCACCTTCTCGACCGGCATGGTCTTGTCACGCTCAAGAATCTTCGCGAGCGAATCGCCGGGAACCAGCTCCATAACGAGATAGGCCGAGCCACCGTCCTCGCCATAGTCATAGACGTTTGCGATTCCCTCGTGATCGACCATCGCCGCGTGACGCGCTTCGGTGCGGAACCTCTCCAGAAAGCCTGGCTCGCCCATGTATTCGGGTTTCAAAATCTTGATGGCGACATCGCGAAGGATGATTTCGTCGTGCGCTTGCCAAACCTCACCCATGCCGCCGATCGCAATTCGCGATTTAAGCCGGTAACGCCCGCCATAGAGCAGATCTACTTCTGGTTTCATTTGCCAAGCACCGCCATCATGACTTTGCGGGCGACCGGTGCGGCGAGCGAGTTGCCTCGTCCGTTTTGCCCCATGCCGCCGCCATCCTCGATGACCACGGCGACCGCAACCTTGGCGTTTTCGGCGGGTGCAAAGCCGGTGAACCAAAGAGTGTATGGGTCGTTCTCACCGTTTTGGGCGGTGCCCGTCTTGCCTGCGGTGCGCACGCCGGGCACTTGACCGTTGCCACTGACTCCGCTGCTGACTGCCTTCACCATCATTTCGGTGAGCAGCTTGGCGGTGTTCGGCGAAACCGGCTTCGAATACTCGACCGGCTTTGGCTGATAGAGCGAGGCGAGGTTTGACGACAGCACGTTTTCGATCAGGTTCGGTTTCATCAGTGTTCCACCATTGGCGATAGCGCTTGCGACCATAGCCATCTGCATCGGGGTCACGCGCACGTCAAACTGTCCGAATGCCGAAAGCCCGGTCTGGGCATCGTCCATTGAATCGGGATAAACGCTCGGCGTCACCAAGAGCGGCACACGGATGCTCTTTCCAAAGCCAAACAGCTCGGCCTGTCTGCGGATCTTGTCTTGGCCCAGTTGAATGCCGACCTGGGCGAACGGAACGTTGCACGAATAGCGCAGAGCATCGGTCAATGACACCGTGCTCTGGCCCCCGCAACGACCTTCGCCCGAGTTGTAGACATAGGTCTCGGTGCCGGGCAGCTTGA
>ERZ650311.1425-NODE-1425-length-11894-cov-5.018667_pt1 | contig 11894 bp, 2 predicted proteins | sample MGYA00376247_ERZ650311 | MGnify/ENA primary metagenome ERZ650311 (study PRJEB26733, sample SAMN07839324) | wastewater metagenome | biome: small river; feature: stream; material: water | place: USA: North Carolina | collected 2016-07-28 ... | reverse complement strand
AATCGACGCCATTCGACATCGCAACAGCTTCAGCCTCATCCTTGAACTTCTGGATGGTGATGACTGGGCCGAAGATTTCAGATTGAATCAATTCATCGCTCTGCTTGAGATCTGCGATGACGGTTGGGTGGATGAAGTAGCCCGGAAGCCCTGATGGCTGACCGCCGGCAACAACGCGAGCGTGTGATGGAACGCGTGAGATAAAGCCTGAGACGCGCTCGAATTGGTTGGCGTTGTTGACCGGACCTACGAGGACATCTTCATTCGGCATACCCATAGCGATCTGATTGGTCGCCTGGTCTGCAAGTAACTTCACCATCTCGTCATAGACGCCCTCTTGAACGAGGACGCGAGTTGCCGCGGTGCAATCCTGGCCAGCATTGAAGAATCCAGCAATCGCGATTCCTTCGGCAGCTGCAGCCAGGTCAGCGTCATTGAAGACAACGACTGGCGCCTTACCGCCGAGTTCGAGGTGGACGCGCTTGAGTGACTTAGAAGCTGCTCCCGCTACCGCCATACCTGCAGCAACCGAACCGGTAATTGAAACCATAGCTGGTGTTGCATGTTCGACAAGAAGTGCGCCAGTTGCGCGTTCACCCGTAACCACGTTGATAACGCCTGCGGGAAGAAATTCAGACATGACCTCTGCCATCAAGACTGTTGATGCAGGAGTTGTATCGCTTGGCTTAAGGACAACGGTGTTACCGGCGGCAATCGCTGGTGCCCACTTCCAGACCGCCATCATCATTGGGTAATTCCATGGCGTTACCTGTGCGCAGACACCCACTGGTTCGCGGCGAATGAAAGAAGTCATCCCCTTCATATATTCGCCCGCAGATTTACCTTCGAGGTTACGTGCAGCACCTGCAAAGAAGCGGATCTGATCGACCATTGGCGGAACTTCTTCTGAAGCGGTAAGTCCCATTGGCTTTCCGCAGTTCTCAGATTCGACTGCTACAAATTCATCTGCGCGAGCTTCGATTGCATCGGCAATCTTCAAGAGTGCGCGTTGACGCTCAGATGGAGTTGAATCGCGCCAATCAACAAATGCATTACTTGCCGCCCTCATCGCTGCATCAACATCGGCAGCGTTTGAGATAGGTGCAGTTGCAAATGGTTGACCCGTTGCAGGATTGATGAGAGTTGTTGTCTCGCCTGACTTTGAATCTACTGACTGGCCGTTGATGAAATTCTGTAGCTTCTTCATACGGCAGAGTCTAGCTAGTTGTACTTCGCCGATTCAATAGTGACGCTGGTAACGAGAGCCGCCACCGCGCGTGGATAGGTTAAGTAGAACGAGTAAACGCCGGTTGGATAGTCGTAATCAATTGCAACGTAACCATCGTCATATCCACCATTGCGTCCGTATTTATCAACGATGGTGACAGCGTCATATGCCCAGTTATCGTAGGCAGAGCGAGTCGGATTTGTGGTTGCTACATAACCAGATGATGCAAAAGGCGTGCTGGTATCCATCAATGAGAGCACTGATGACGTATCTGTTCCAGAAGTTGCACCCTTGCCGATATAAAGATCAAGTGGCGTTGTGCTTCCTGATTGGAAGAGTTTGATACGGAAGATTCGGCCGACACAAAGACGTGGGTCGAAGCCATAGAGCTTGATAGTTCCAACGTAGGCGTTATCTGGAGCAGCCGCGGTTTGAAGACCGATACCAACCCACTGATCGCATGCCTTGATCTGGTAGATACCTTGGCCAAACTCTTTCTTCTGTCCACCATTGAGAGAAATATTCGCAGCGAATGTTGTTGAGAGCGCTGCCAGAACTACAAAGAAAATTGCAAGATTGATCTTGAGGCGAGACTTACGAGGGTTCTCTTCGCTATACCCCTCGTCAAAATCATCCGGGTCGACATTGCCGCTGAAATAGCTCATACATCTCCCCTTTCGAAACCTCGGACTACCTGAATCATACTGGTCATGGTGTGATGGTCAGAGTATCGATCGAGAAATCCTGCCCTGCTGAAGTGATAACGGCGATACGACCAGTTGTTGCGCCTGCATTTGCAATATCTGATACTGGAATAACAATCGATGTTCCATTTCCCGAAGTAGCTGAAACCGTCTTATTGCGCCAGAACTTCACGGTTATGGATCCATTGAATCCGGTGCCAGTAATTGTGAAATTTCCACCAGCGCTTAATGAGAGCGTCAAGGTTGAAAGTCCGGTTATCGATGGCGGTGTGGTTGTATCAACTGAATATGAAGTGACGCCATTGATTGCGATCGTTGAACCGCTGCCAATTTGTCCGCTTGGTTGGCTATTGACCCAGGCGAGAAAGAAGACTGTTGCTGTAACAGTATCTGCAGTGAAGTTACGGGTTGCAGAACGTGCGATTGTGACAGAACAGGTTCCTTGTGAGGTCGTGTAGATCTTTCGGTAATCTAAAGCACATCCGGTTGCAGTTCCATTTGTTGTCGTTAAGGTGAAGTTTCCTGCCTCGGTTGGGATCGAGAAGTTAATGGTGAAGGTGTCTGGATAGGTCGTGTTAATCCATGGAATATTGAGCGCGACCGGCGCAATCTTGTTGATAGTTAAATTGGTCGTGACGTAATTGATAGCTGCATAGTTGTTGAGAGAACCAGTAGCGACCGTGAGGGCACTTGGGACAATCTGATAGACGCCTGAAACTGTCGGAGTATCAGTCGTTGAAATCGCGGTACATGTATCAATTGCCCAACATGATCTAAATGCGCGCACTGGTCGAACCATATTGCGTGTTGATTCGCTCTTCGAGACAACTGATGAAACGTTCCAGCTACTGCCACTTCCACCAATGGATTTCATATCAGAGGCGCTGTTTTCAGTAGAGGTCCAATATCCGTAATTTCCTACGGTCCAGTTTGTGCCAACGCGAACTAAACCTGCTTGTGCAGGAATCTTGATTAATTCGCCAGCTTCATTCTGGCTTGGGATAAACCAATCTGAATATCCAGTTGAATTGCTCTGGTTGAAGTTGTTGACGCGTGCAACTGCTCCCCCAAGACACTGAGTCTTCGCGAGTGATGTGTTGGTATCTCCCCACCCGATGCCGAACTGAGTCGCACCGATATTGGAGTTGTTATTGGAACAGTAAGTAGATACTGATGCCAGGTCATCTGAACCAGTCCAGTTTGCTGGCGCCACTTCATAGATGCGCCCATCACTACTTGCAGTAGATGTATCGATAAAGACAATTCCGCCACCTGGGCCAATATCGCCCACCCTGCAATACCCACCGGTGGCACAGGTCGCGCCATTCGGCTTAAATTTCACAGTTGCAGTTGTCGCAGTTCCAGACTCCAGGCCGACAAGACCAGTAACTTTCAGAGATTGTGTAAATGCTGCCTTTGAACCGGTATAGCTCAGCGCCGTCGGTGTATCAACATAAACCGTCAAAGTATCTGCCTTGGAGATGTTAAATGTCAGCGGCAGAATGGATGAGGATCCATAAATGTCAGTGGCAGTGATGGTGTCGTAATACGTACCCGGGGTAAGTGTGTCTAGCAAGGTCAAAACCAGTGATCGGATCGTTGAGGTATCCCACTTGATTCCAGAGAGCGCATTGGTAGTAAATGTGGCAGTTAATGTGTCGGATCCTGAAGTAACCGTGTAGGTATCCACAAACCTAGACGCGTACTTCTTAGCAATGGTGTTCTCGTTGAGAGTGCCATCGAAACGCGGTTTCGTTGCGGTGTAGTTCTGCAGCAATTCTGCAGATGTAAGTGCTCGCGAATAGAAACGCAGGCTTGCTATCGATCCATTAAAGGTCGGGGTGTCATTATATTTTCGACCGATAAGTACACCATTATCGATAATTGCAGGATTCCAGGTAACAGAGGCACTTGTACTTGCGGATAAATTATTGTTCAAGTTAAGCGTGAGCGTTGATCCATCGTAGGTAACCGCAACATAAGTCCATGTTAAATCTGGAACAGTGATCGGTGCCGTGTAGGTAAATGCTGAACCATTGTAAACACCAGCCGTAAGTTGACCGGAAGAGTTAAAGAGTAAAACCCAATTCATCTGGTCAGCTGTTACGCGATTAGGGTTTGTAATCAGACCCGCATTGTTGGTCGGAGCACCATTTCGTTTAATCCAAAGCTCATATGTGTAGGTAGGTTGATTTCCAAAGTTTCTGACGTATGCGCATGAGGAAGATCCATTGAAATAGAGTGAACCATTTCCATCGCCGGAATACGTAGGCGCTGCACACGTGATGTTATTGAGTGCAGATGTAGTTGATCTCGTAGTGCCCGCTGCATTGACCGCAGTAGTGCCTGATGACCACGTCAGGTCGGCGCTGAGACCGCGACCAGATATGTCGTTAATTGTTATTCCTGTACCCGGGTAGCTCGCACTATTTCCAGCATCAAGGTAGAGAACTGTTCCACTATCTACTAATGGTGAGGCAGCCGAAAAAGATGGCGGCGTACTAATTACTATCGTCATCGGCACATTGATCACGGCCGATACCGAATCTGTAACAGTAAAGGTCTCTAAATACGTTCCAACGGTCGCAGTGTCCGCTATTCGTATTCGCGGCGTTGTAGCCGTGGATGTATCAATCCAGAAGAACGGATTCGGTGGCGACAAGGTATAGGTATAGGTGGGCGTTCCGAAGGAGACCGTGAATGTCTCCATCCGCGTTATGCCAACTGTCTTCGATATATACGACTTCGACACCAGCGCTAGAGTTTTATTAATCACTGCAAAGACTGGCGTTGACGTATCTTGAATAAAGAGTCCGGCGGTATCTGAATCAGTAACAATGACGCGGTAGACATAGTTGCTGCCACTAGTTGCTGTGTCGGGCGGGATCCAAGCAAATGCTGCATTAGCAGCACCGGTCCCCTGCTTGATCAAGGAGAAAGTGCCGTTAGATCCCGTTGTGGAAGATTCCCATCGGAAGGTACGTGTAAGCCCAACCGTGGCGCTATCTTGCGCCACATTTGTTGTAAATGTCTCCGTCATGCCCACGTTTAAATATGCATTTGTTGGATATGTAAATGATGGCTTCCATGCAGTGATGTAGCGGATAAGAACTACACCCGATCCGCCCCAACCTGCATTTGATGGCGAGGCTCCACCACCACCTCCTCCACCGCCGGAACCTGAATTTGCAGTTCCAGAGACACTAAATGCTGTTCCACCCTTTGTTCCAGCGGAACCAGCTGTTGTTAAACCACCACCAGCACCACCTGCCGCAAGGTATTGCTCATTTGTTCCAGAAATATAGAGCGGGTTGAGTACTCCATCTCCTGCCGCTCCACCCGTACCTGTTGAGTTTCCGGCACTAGTTGCACTTCCACCCGCGCTTCCGGCACCGCCACCACCGCCTGATGCACAACATTGTGATGCAGCAGCTCCACCGGCATTTCCTTGTCCACTAGTTGCGCCTCCGCCGGCACCGCCATAAGTTCCGCCACCGCCACCGGATCCACCTGATGCACCACCGGTGTTATTTCCACCACCAGCACCGCCACCCACCGAAGTTCTATTGAGAAATTTAGAGTTTTGACCATTTGTAGGAGTTTGGAAGTTAGTGTCCTGTGCTGCAATTGCAGCGCCACGACGTCCGCCCAGTCCAACCGTCACTGTTTCATATTTACCTGCGGTGACATTTGTTGTGAAGTATTGGTAACCACCTGCGCCGCCGCCACCTGACATCCAACCTGTTCCATCGGATTGCGCGTTTCCGCCACCACCACCTGCAACGACTACGGCAGTTACTGCAGTTACAGAATCAGGAACTCGCCATCCGCCACTCGCATTGAGGATCGATCGAGGAAAAGTTACGTAGGTATAGGGAGTTACCGTCGTTGTAGTTGCAACTGTAGGCCAGCTTGCGGTTCCAGTGAGAGCAAGATCGGTTGAATTTGAACCGGTGTATATAAGGTTGTAGGCAGTTGACCCAGTACCTTCGTTGAATCCATATGCCGCAACTAATCCCGTTGCATTTGAAGGCATATATTGATTCATTCCATCGTTGATATCAGTCAACGATCTCTCCGTTGACCAGACTCGCACTTGATCGATTTGCCCTTGGAACGGTTGATCGGTTGTCGAATATCCACCAACCGTGAATGCTGCAGTGCCGTCTTTTATAGTGCTTGCCGTGGAAAGGGTGGAAGTTTTGACGAGACTTCCGTTGTAGTAAAACTTAAATGTGGCACCCGATCGTGTAAATGCAACGTGCTGCCATTCGTTCGCCTTAACTGAATTCGCACCAAAATAGGTCGCGTCTCCGCCGATACCAGCGGTGAAATCTGTTGTGTAAATATTGAATCCAAAGCTGCCATTCGACATGTAGAGCGAGTACTGGTTGTTCTTGCCAGCAATAATTCGGCTACCTGAGGTTGTTGTTGGACGGACCCAAGCCTCAATTGAGAAGGTTGTTCCGGTTGGAATATCGAAGGGCGCTTCTGCACTCGATGCAAAAGATTGACTACCGCCAAAATTAAATGCTGTATCAATCTTTGGATCTTCATGACCAAATCGAACATAAGCTGCGGTTGAGGAAGAGTTGGTGTCATAAAGCTTGGTGGTCATGTCGATGGTTCGAGCGAAGACTCGGAAGTTGTAAACAGTTCCGGATGAAAGTCCAGTGATATCGGCAAATGGATTACTGCCTGGTGCCAGAATTCTCACGGTACTCACGCTTGAATCCCATGCAGCAGAGTTAGTCTTGTACTGAACCACATATTCTGTCGCAGTAACTGCTGATGGTGCGTTCCAGGACAATCTCACGGAGGTCGCACTGGTAGAAGTGGCTGATAAATTAGTTGGAGCGCCGAGCGATGGATCGCTCTGGCGTAAGTAAATCTCGAATGCCATCTGCCCGGATTGACCCGCCTGGGTGGCACAACACCCAACATACGAACCCGATGGATAGGCGTTTGCACCTGAAGCTGCCTTTACAAGACCAATTCCGGCGGTGACGTCGTTTGAACCTTCATCGGTGTTTGGACTGTTTTCATTCCATCCGAAACCAAATCGAGAGTGGTGGTACGCAGCCGGAGATCCACCTGATACAGGTTGGGTGTAGTTAATACCCCACCATGCAAAATAGTTCTGAGATGCAAATAAGTTGGCACCAATAGGGTCGTAAGAAGTGGTGTTGTCATTTCCCGCAGTTCGACTCGAAGCGGGGGTTCTAAAGAGGCAACGCTTTGAATTTGCAAAGAGATCTTGAAGATTCTTTGTAGTTATCCCCGTACAGTTTGCGGAAGAGGCCAATGCGTAGCTTGCAGGTGAGTATGAACCCGCACCGGCACCGCTTTGGAGTCCACTCAGTGGCTCATCCCACATAAAACCGTAATTGTTATTTGTTGTATACCTTCCGCCATATGTTGATGCAGCAAATTGCGGAAAGATTGCTCTTATGCGCTGCGCATAAATCGTGTTGAAGGCTTCATACTTTCCATCAGTTCCGGTACCACTGCTCGTAATTCTTCCTGGGGTGTACGTCGAGGGATCTTCTAAAGTCGTCGCGTTGTCGATGCTCTGAGTGGTCCATCGATAGGTATCATCCCAATCGAATATGGTGGAAGTTTTTGTAGCCTTGGCACCAAGAATCCAACCGCCGGAATCGATACTTCGATCCATCAATACATATTGGAAACTTGGTGAACCACCAGTCATAATCCAATAATTTCCATCAGCGGTAATGCCATAGAGGTTATAAATCTCTTGCGGCGAATAAGCAGGACATGCAGCAGATCCACCAACCTGACAGCCACCTGTTTGGTATTGGCTGCTGAGTAAATTTGCTGCAGTTGATGCCAAATACGAGTTCCCAATAACTTCTTCAGTACCTGTGAGGTTCCAGTAAAGATTAAATGCCGCCATTCCTTGAACTTCGTGAAACCAAATTTGTATTTCGTAAGCAACGCCCGCAGTAAAGTTAAATGAACCGGTGACGGTTCCGGAACTCAAATATTTCTTTACAACAGAAACTCCATTTATGCGGACGATAAGTACGTCATCTGCGCCGCCTGTGAAATTTACTGTGCCTGTCTTTGGGCCCAGAATGTAACCGGTGTAATACGCAGTGAAGTTGTCAGTTCCACAATCAGAGGTACCACCTATTGGACCACCAGCTCCCCAGTTTGCAGTTGTACTCTGAAGTTTCGTTGTAAGACAAGTATTTGTCACAAATGGAGAGGAGAGATCTTTATCGTCGCCTCCGGTGGCATCTTGCCGGTAGTAGGCGTTAAGTCCGTCTGGTGCAGCATGGGACTGTGAGAGCAGATGAGGGAAGAACGCAGGTGGGGCGATAGTCGCTACCAATGTCAGCACCAGAACGGTGACGACAGTTCGAGCAATGCGGCGAGGATTGAGCGCTTGAGAAACCTGCACTGCAATCCCCTTTCGCAACTGACTCTAGACGGCGATTCTAGGCGAAAGGGCTGGGGCAACCAAGCCAGTCAAGCTGGCTTTAAGGCGTGATGGTCAGGGTATCGGTCGAGAAATCTTGGCCGTTCACTGTGGTCACAGCGATTCGTCCAGTTGTGGCACCAGACGAACCAATATCACTCACATTGAAGGTAATTGTCGTAGCGGTTGATCCAGTCGGCGTCACAACTTTATTTCTCCAGAATTTCACAGTGAGACCACTCGCGCCGAAGCCAGTGCCGTTAATGGTGAAGGTTCCACCACTGCCAAGTGAGAGCAAAGTTGTCGACAGAGTCGTAATTGATGGTGGCGTTGTCGTATCGACAGAGTAAGAAGTCACACCGTTGATTGCAATCGTATTTCCGCTACCTATTTGATTTGTAGGTTGGCTATTGACCCACGCCAAGAAGAATATGGTTGCAGTGATTGTGTCCGGCAAGAAGTTACGGTCACCGGCACGAGTGATAGTGACAAAACAGGTTCCTTGAGAAGTGGTGTAAATCTTCTTGTAGTCGAGCGCGCAACCTGAAGCGGTTCCATTTGTTGTTGAGTAACGAATGGTTTGATTGCCTGCAGTTGAAGTGAAATTAATAGTGAAGGTATCTGGATAGTTGGTATTGATCCAAGGAATTGTTACTGATGATGGCGCAACACGATTGATGGTGAGGTTTGTTGTCGAATAAACAACGTTGGTGTACTTAGTCAATAAGTCGGCCGCATTGGAGAGCGTTGTTGGCACCATGTTGTAGAGACCAGCTGAAGTTGGAGTATCTGTCGTAGACAGTGATGTACAGGTATCAATCGCCCAGCATGGTTTGAAGGCGCGAACCGGACGAAGCATGAATTTCAAAGCCTGCCCCTTATCGCCATTTCCAATTCCCCACACCGGAACATTTCCCATAACGCGAACGACGCTTGCACTGCTTTCGGTAGAAGTCCAATATCCCCAGTTACCAGTAGTCCAGTTATTTCCAATTTGAAGAAGACCGGCTTGATTACGTGCTGCGATCAACTGAACGCCTTCATTTTCTGAAGGAACAAACCAATCTGAATATCCATTAAGGACCAAATCTGCTGCGACCTGAACCGCTCCCCCGGTGCAACCGGCATCGAAGTTAGCTGTCAGAGTGTCACCCCAGCCGATACCCACCTGGGATCCATTTGCGATATTTACAGATGCGGCAGTACCAATACAGAAGGCACCTATTGATGCTAAATCGTCAGAGCCAGTCCAGTTCTGTGGCGCTGCTTCGTAGATGCGACCGTCACTGCTTGCAGTCGATGTATCAATGAAGATGACTCCGCCCGCAGGACCAATATCCCCGACGCGGCAATAACCACCCGTGGCACATGATGTCCCACCAGGTTTGAAACGGATAGGCGCACTAAATGTTGTTCCGGATTCAAGACCAACAGCGCCAATGCTCTTGATTGTTGAGCTGATTATTGCCTGAGATCCGGTGTAGTTCAGAGCTGTTGGTGTATCAACATAGACGGTCAAGGTATCTGCCTTTGCCACAGTCATGCGGATTGGTAGATAGGTAGATTGCGCCAAGCTATCTGTGATCGTGACCGTATCAAGGTAAGTGCCGGGTGTGAGTGACTCTTGCAGAGTCAGATTAATTTGATTTGCGACCGTTGTGGTGTCCCAAAGCACCCCATTACGATTTCCAGTTGCAAATGTGACTGTGTCAGTATCGATTCCAGAGGTTGCAGTAAATGACTCGAGAGTCTTGGCGCCGTATTTTTGACTTGGAATAACTAAATTGAGGTTAGAGCGATCAAAGCGAGCTTTAGTTGCATTGTAATTTTGAGCAACCTGAGCTGCGGTGAGAGGAACGCGATAAATTCTCGCTGTCGCAATAGATCCATTTGCGTAGTAAATGCTTCCGCCATCGTGGCGTCGTCCGATCCAGGTACCATCGAAGCTCACATTTGAACTAAGGCCTCCTGAAAACGCGACTGTGCAGAACTGCACTCCGTTAACATAAAGAATCATGTTATTGCCGTCATAAGTACCTACGATGTGATTCCAGACTCCGTTAGTCGGTGTGAAACCAGTTGGACATTGGCGCCATGTGCCCTCGTAGAAGGCAACGGTAATAGTTCCGTTTCCAAGCATGTCGCCAAGGACATAGTTGATGTTCTTTGAGGAGTAGTTCTGTGAAATTAATGAGGCTCCGGTGTTAAAAGTTGCACTATTTAACCTAAACCAGGTTTCAACAGTGAAACTTTTTTCCATTTGATACCCGACATATGGCGACCAGAAACAGTCGGTGGAACCGTTGAGGTTGAGATACCCGCCGTTGTAAGGTGAGTAAACCGGCGCAGTACATGTACGAGAGGAATCAAAAGTGCCGCTTGTCTGAGCATCCTTCCCATTACCGCTCAAGTCGCGCCAAATCGCATTCGTTACTGTAGTTGTGTCGCTATAGATCAGACTTCGAGAGTTTCCGGCATCGAGATTGAGAACTAAACCGTTCGAAACAATCTCTCCAGTATTTAAAAGCGTTGGCGGTGCCGCGATATTGATCGTCAGCGGGATATTTACTGAAGCCGAAACGGAATCAGTTACCGTAAGGGTCTCCAACCACGTACCAACTGTTGCCGTGTCTCCGATTTTCAAGACCACAGATCCAGCAGTTGATGTATCAATCGTGATTCCGGGGATTATCGGACTCAACGCTGCTTTGTACGTCGGAGTTCCGAGAGTGATGGTGAAAGTTTCGCTTCTCGATACATTGATTCGCTTGGCAAGTGAATTGCTTGTCGCGGATGATGAAACTTGCAACGCTGGGTTGATTACTGCAAAAACTGAAGTGCTTGTATCTGTATAGAAAAGCCCCGCGGTATCTGAATCCGTAACAACTACTCGATAGAGATACTGGCTTCCTGAGGTTGAAGTATCACTTGGAACCCAGCTAAATGCAGCATTTGCTGCTCCAGTTCCAATCTTGATGGGCGAAAATGTTCCACCAGATCCAGTAGTAGTTGACTCCCACCTAAATGTTCTTGTGAGCATTACCGTAGCGCTATCTTGGGCGACGTTCGTCGTAAAAGTTTCTGTCATGCCGACGTTGAGATAGGCGTTCGTCGGATACGTGAAGGTCGGCTTTTGTGCGGTTAAATAGCGAACGACAACAGCTCCTGATGAACCGCGATATCCGAGTCCACTTGCGCCGCCGCTGTAGGAAATGATTCCACCCCAACCATTATTAGCGGTTGTGTAGCCGGCTATAGCGGACGTGGTCGTGTAAGCCGCCGCATTTCCACCGCGTCCATATTCAATGTTTGTTATTGGATCTACAAATCCCGGACCTGGAATACCCGCTTGCGCGCTATTGCACGTTCCATCTGTTGCGGCACCTCGAGCACCACCACCTGAACCACCCCAACCCCAAGCGCCGCCAGCACCGTTATATCCGCTTGGCACAGTTGCACCCGGTGCAAATGCGCCCGAAAGGTATGAGAGATCGGAAGAGCGTCGTGTAGGGAAAGA
>ERZ650311.1424-NODE-1424-length-11897-cov-5.572285_pt1 | contig 11897 bp, 13 predicted proteins | sample MGYA00376247_ERZ650311 | MGnify/ENA primary metagenome ERZ650311 (study PRJEB26733, sample SAMN07839324) | wastewater metagenome | biome: small river; feature: stream; material: water | place: USA: North Carolina | collected 2016-07-28 ... | reverse complement strand
GAGAGTTGCACCTTCGGCCGCTCGGACACGTCACCGTGGGATAGTTTATTACCGCAGTCGCGAGCGGGTCAAACCTTGGTTCGGCTAGCGAACTAGCACGAAAGGAACCATGAGCACCGAAGGTTCAATGCGAGCGATCATCGCAGCCCTGCTTGCCAACACCGGAATCGCAATCACCAAGTTCATAGCGGCAGCCATTTCTGGCTCGGCCGCGATGTTTGCTGAAGGCATCCACTCGCTCGCTGACACCGGCAATCAGATTCTGCTGCTGATCGGCGGCAAGCGTGCAAGGCGCAGCGCTACTGCGGCGCATCCTTTCGGTTATGGCCGCAGCCGATACATCTATGCATTCATGGTTTCGATCGTGCTGTTCTCGGTGGGTGGCCTGTTCTCGATGCTCGAGGGCATCGACAAACTGCAGCACCCGCACGAGCTGAACCAGGTCTGGATTCCGCTGACCGTGCTTTCGGTTGCGATTGTGCTCGAGACCCTGAGCCTGCGCACTGCGCTCGTCGAGGCTAAGAAGATTCGCGGAAACACCTCGCTAGTCAAATACATTCGCCACGCCAAATCGCCCGAGCTTCCGGTAATTCTGCTCGAGGACATGGCCGCACTTGCCGGTCTAGTATTTGCGTTCGCCGGCGTCGGCCTGACCGCACTGACTCATAACCCAATCTGGGATGCGATTGGCACTGTCGCTATCGGTGCTCTGCTGATTGCAGTCGCGGTGATCCTTGGCATCGAAACCTCATCGCTGCTGGTTGGTGAGGGTGCTAATGCCGACGACACCAAGAAGATTCGCTCAGCGCTCGAGACCACCGAGGGCATCGACAGCGTGATTCACATGAAGACCCTCTACCTAGGGCCAGAAGAGCTGATGGTCGGCGCGAAAATTGCGGTGCCTGCCGGTGTCTCGAGTGGCGATATCGCGGCCGCAATCAACGCGGCCGAGGCAGCGATTCGCGATCAGGTTCCGGCCGCTCGAGTGATTTATCTCGAGCCGGACATCAAGAACTAGGGGCGGCTGGAAAGCTAGCTGCAGGCGCAGTCGCGGCTAGCGGCGGGCCGCAAAAAACTCGCGCAGCACCGAGGCGCACTCGGCTTCGAGCACGCCTGGAATCACCTCTACGGGAGTGCCGAGTCGGGCATCCCGCAGCAGGTCATAGAGCGAACCGGATGCACCCACCCGCTCATCCCAGGCGCCGAAAATCACCCTGGGGATGCGTGCAGCAACGATCGCGCCAGCGCACATCACGCACGGTTCTAGCGTGACCACGAGCGTGCAGCCCTCGAGCCGCCAATCGGCGAGCGCCTCAGTTGCCTGACGAATCGCGATGATTTCGGCATGCCCGGTTGGGTCGTGGGTGACCTCACGATTGTTGAAGGCTTCGGCGATGACCTGACCTGAGGCATCGAGAATCAGCGCACCCACGGGAACGTCGGGTTCAGAGCGCTTGGCCAGCTCGAGCGCGCGGCGCATCCACTGCTGGTGTTCACTCTGGTTCATGGGTCAATACTGCCAAAAGTGACGAGAATCCCAAATACACATAGATTTGAAGCATGCGAGTTCACATTGCCGACCACCCTCTGATCACTCACAAGCTCAGCGTTTTGCGCGACGTCAACACCCCATCGCCGGTGTTTCGACAGCTGGTTGAAGAGCTGGTGACCCTGCTTGCCTATGAGGCCACTCGCGACGTTCGCGTTGACCGCATCCAGGTGCAGACTCCGGTGGCGATGGCCGATGGCGTCAAGCTAAGCCGCCCTCGCCCGATCGTGGTGCCGATTCTGCGTGCCGGATTGGGCATGCTCGAGGGCATCGTCAAACTGCTGCCAACCGCAGAGGTTGGTTTCTTGGGCATCAAGCGCGATGAAGAAACTCTGCAACCGTTCACCTATGCCAACCGCCTGCCAGACGACCTGAGCGGCCGACAGGTTTACATCATCGACCCGATGCTCGCCACCGGCGGCACCCTGATCGATTCGATCAACTACGTGCTTGAGCGCGGTGCCAGCGAAGTGACCGCAATCTGCCTGATTGGTGCGCCTGAGGGGCTTGCCGCTGTCGAGGCTGCGGTGCACGGCAAGGATGTTCGCATCGTGCTCGGTGCGCTGGATGAGAAACTCAACGAGCACGGCTACATCGTGCCTGGACTCGGCGATGCGGGCGACCGTCTCTATGGCGTAGCGCAGTAACCCACCCAGCCCAGCAACAGCTCAGACCCAGTAACAAACCGCAATTTTGCCCGCGGCCGATAACACCGCGAAGTTCAAAACGGCTAAAGTCGAAAGACTACGCAGCCCGAGTTCGAGAGAGGAGTTCAAATGCCAGAGTCCAGTAACCCCAGTTCTTCTGCACAGGTGAACCCCACTCACGATTCCGAAATCGCGCCGGTCGTCGAAACCGAGGCACGCGGCTTCGCGCTTTATGTGGGGCTGGATGAAGCAACAGCCAAGGCGGCCGGCACCTCGCTTGCCGAGGTGGTTTCTAGCCTGCGCAAGCACCTTGCCGAGCTGGTTCCGGCAACCACCGAAGAGACCTATGCCGCAGTCGCGCTAGCCCCCAAAGGCACCGGCGGTCGCCCGATCGATGTGGTTCGCACCGCGCTGCGCGATCCTCGTGCAATCGACAAGGTGGTCAAGAAGCAGGCCGAAGCCGAAGCCGACCTGAACCGCGGCGTTGTCATTGATGTCAACCGCAAGAAGGTATTCACCGATGGCGATGTCGCCCCGCTCACCTACAAGGAATTCGAGCTTCTGAATTACCTGATCCAGAACAAGGGCGAGACGGTCAGTCGCAAAGAGTTGATTGACCTGGTTTGGGGCGATGACGACCTCGAGCAGATTCCGAACGAGCGCACTGTCGATGTGCACATCCGTCGCCTGCGCAGCAAGATCGCCGGTTACGAAGACATCATCCGCACAGTTCGCGGTGGCGGATACCGCTTCGACCAGCACCCAGACGTAATCTATGAAATCTAGCCAGTCGCCCGCCGAGCTAATCGTGGGCAAGCTTCTCGAGATGGTCGAGGAGCAAGGCAAACCGACCCCGATCGTGCTGATTGATGGACGCGCAGGCTCGGGCAAAAGCACTCTTGGCGAAGGGGTAAAGAACCTGTACTTCAAGCAGGGCGAATCGGCACCACGAGTGATTCACATGGATGACCTTTACCCAGGTTGGGATGGACTCGCGGCCGGAGCCGACTATCTGAATCGCCTGATTCTGACCCCGGTGTCGAAAGCGCAGCGAGCCAACTGGCAAGAGTGGGATTGGACGCAAAACGAGCGCGAGGGCGAGTGGCGCGAATTCTCGGGCGGGACTCCCCTAATCATCGAGGGATGCGGTTCGCTAAACCGAGTCAGCGCAGAGCTGGCCGACCTGCGGATCTGGCTTGAGGTGGATGAGTCAGTGCGTCACGAACGCTGGCTGAACCGCGAGGGCAACGATGAGTTCTGGGCGCGCTGGGCTGCTCAAGAGATCGAGTTCTACGCTCGTGAAAAGTCGGCAGAATTAGCCGACTATACGCTCTAGGCGCTCTGGCGGTTCTTCCACCAGGCGCGAATACCGGCGACGATTGAGGCGCTGATGAAGAAAATCGCGATTCCGTAAGAGGCATTCTTGACCGCAGGAATCGATGCCGCGAAGTAGCCCGCGGTCGTCAATCCCATTCCCCAAGCGACGGCTCCGACAACGTTTGCGCTGAAGAACTTGTAATAGTTCATGCGGGCGATACCCGCGATCACCGGAATGAAAACTCGGGCCCAAGGCATAAATCGCGCGACCACCACGGCCCACCAACCCCAGGCCTCATAGATCTTCTCTGACTTCGCGATTGCGTTCTGCAGCCACTTGCCCTTGCGCTTGTCTAGGTACGGGCGCCCAAAGTGTCGCCCCAGGGCGTATCCCACCTGATCACCCAGCCACGCAGCCACACCGACACCGATAGCCATTACCCAGATATTCATGTCAGGATGCGCCGCAGCCACCAAACCGGCAGCAAAAACCAGCGAGTCACCGGTGATGAATGGAATGAATGCGCCGACTAGCAGCCCGGTGCCGGCAAAGACCAGCAACCAGACGATTCCGTAAAACAGCCACGGGCCGACATCGTCATACCAGCCACTGATCTGGTTGGAGATGGATGCGCTGAGCGCGCCGCCGCTAGCGAAAGAAAGCACCTATCAAGCCTAAGGCTTGCCGTGCAGGACGATTTCGTCGAGGGTCAGTCGAGTGCGGGCAGCAACCTCGCGCTCGAGCAAAACGCCCTCGAGCTTGTCAGCCGCAGCCAACTTGCCTACGGCGAGCGCAACCAAAGCCTTGGTGTCGTCGGCAAGGCCGAGCACCTCGTGCAGCGCGGCAGGGATAATTCCGGCCATTGTGTGCACGCTCAGACCCAGCTCGGTCGCCTGCGCGGTGAGGTTTGCGGCAGCTAGGCCAGCGTCGTAGCTGACCCACTGGTTCTCGGCGCCATCGGCGTTCTTGAACTTGACCGAAAGAATAATCAGAGCGGATGCCTTAGGCGCCCATGCCTGGTTCCAACCGGTGAGACCCTGCTCGACCACGGTGTTGAACAGGTCGCTGCCTCGGTGCAGAACCGAGAAGCGCCAAGGCTGTGCATTGTTTGCCGATGGTGCCCAGCGAGCGGCCTCGAGGATCGAAAGAACCTCGTGCTCGGTCAAGACATAGCTCTCGTCGAACGAGCGCGGGCTCCAGCGCTCGGCCAGAATCGGCAGAATCGGGGCAGCGGTGACGGCGGTCTTGTTTAGGGCGGGGAGGTTAGTCATAAGAATCTAAACTACCCGCGGGGTTGCGCAATTCCCAAACGCTAGGCTGGTCAGCATGTCTCGCAAAGGTCTTCTGCTATTTCTTGCCGCCGGTGTCGCGTGGGGAATGCCTTACTTCTTCATCAAGATTGCGGGCGAAGACTTTTCGACGACCAGCATCATCCTGGCTCGCGTGCTTATCGGCGCAGCGGTTCTGATTCCGCTAGCGCTGTATCGCAAGACCCTGGTGAAAGCACTGAAGGCCTGGCCCTGGGTGCTGTCATTCGCGGTGATCGAGATGATCATTCCGTGGTGGTTGATCACCGAGGCCGAGCGTCACATCGACTCTGGCCTGACCGGCCTTCTGGTGGCGACCGTGCCGTTCTTCGCGCTGCCGCTTTCGTTCTTCTTTTTGGGCGACCGCAGCGTCAAGCACCCGAAGACCCTGATGGGTTTGGCCCTTGGTTTCGGCGGACTAATCCTGCTGGTTGGCATCGATAGCTTTGCCGGTCACGTCGAACCGCTTTACGTCGGCTTCGTGATTCTTGCCGCAATCGGATACGCAATCGCACCGGCCATTGCCGCGCAGAAGATGCGCGATGTTCCGAGCGAGGCCGTAATCGGTTTGTCGATGGTGATGGTTGCCGTGGTCTATGCGGTGCCGGCCGCTTTCACTCTGCCGAACGATTTGGCCAAGGGCCCGAGCTTTGAAGCCTGGGCTTCGCTGCTGACCCTCGGAGTCGTGTGCTCTGCGATTGCGTTTGTGGTGTTCTTTGCGCTGATCAAAGAGATTGGTTCGGCTCGCGCAACTCTGATTACCTACCCAAACACTGCGGTAGCGATTCTGCTCGGTGTGGTTTTCGCCAGCGAAACCTTCACACCTGGCATGGCAATCGGGCTTCCGTTGGTGGCCGTCGGCAGCTATTTCGCAACCAAGAAGCATTAGAGGGTCGGGCGCAGGCCGCAGGCTGAGCACATACAGCGCAGGCTATTTGCCGCTTAGCTCATCCACAAGTTTGACCGCCAATTCACCGATGTCGGCGCGACGACCGTAGAAGAAATACGGGTCTGCCGGCAACGGAATCTCGCCGAGTCGCTTGGCGAGTTCGGCACCCGAATCGAACGCCATGGCGTATCCGCCCTCAATTAGGTTTTCGAGGTGTTCCCAACCGGTCAGCTTGATGATGCCGACCTTGGTGCCCAAGCCAGCTGCCTCGATCAGCGCGGTCGAGAAGGCGCCGATGGCGTACTCGCTCTCGGCGATGATTTCGAGCGAGGTGCGTTCGACATGCACTAGTTCGATGTTCTTTGGTGCGGATGCGCCGAGCGCCGCAATCGCGCTCTCGAACTCGGCCACGTCATTGCGCGGGTGAAGCTTGAAGATGACCTTGGTCTGTGGCCTGTCGGTCGCAAACGCGACGGCCTCGTTGAAGATGTCGATGCCGATTAGCGGCTGCGAAAGAAAGACGACCTGGCCCGGAATCTTGGCGATGTTGCGGTCTCGCACGGCCTCAAACTCTGGGGTCGAACCGACCACGCGAACGCTCTGCTGACCCGCATGCTCGATACCGGAAGTCCAGTAATCACCCCAGGTCCAGATCTCATCCGGAATGTATGGCACGTATGGCGAACCCGGCCACGAGAACTGCAGGCTGTACTTCGAGAACACGCCCGACTGAATCTCGACCACCTTGATGCCGAGCTCCTGCGCTGCGGCCTGCAAGGGCATCCTCGCTGCGTTTACGGCGAAGAGCACCTTGGCACTGGTTCGCCTGAACAGCCTGCGATAGCCCCAGCGCTGGATGATGAAAGACCTAAATGTCCAGCGCGGAAACTTGTCGTAAGGGGCCAGCGAGAAGCCGGTTTCGGTCTCGAGAAACTTGACCACGCGGCGGTACTTTTCGTAGTCGTGCTTTTTGAGCAGCATGCGCACCTTGATCGAGCCAAAGATGCCGATGTAGGTGTTGAGCCAGATGTTGTAGTCATCGATGCGCGGGGCCGCGGTGATGCGATCCCAGGTGCCCACGCCGAGGTTGAGGGCTCGGCCGCCGAGCGCATCCGAGATGGGCTTTGAAAACTTGTCTTCGAGCTTTTCGTTGCGGGTGGCGAATGGCACAATCACGGCTTCGAAGCGCTCGAGGTTTCTGAAGTCAGGTTCACCCTTGCGAGGGCGGCGCGGCAGGCCGAAGATTGCCCAGCCCAGCAGAGTCATCGGGTAGCGACCCTTGTAGGTGCGCATCTCGTCGGTGAATTCGATCGCGCGGTTGGTGTCGTAGTTGAACAGCTGCGAGTTCTTGGTGAGCACCTTGAAAAGGCGCGAGCGAATCACCGACCAAACGTAGATGTCACCGATTTTCCAGTTGTAAAGGTCTTCGCGTCGTTCGATTTCGAAGAAGGCTTCGCCGATTTTCGCGATTGTCTTATCGGTCATTTTCGGTATCCGTAACTTCTTTGACTATTTGTCTCAGCTGACTCAGGCCAGCCTCGGTGGCGGGCATTGCACTCGCGAAATAGTAACCCGCCGACTCGGCACTTGGGGTCAGCTCGAGCAGGTTTCTCGGCAGCGAATCGGTCAGCGCGAGGGCATCACCGCGCTCGATCAGCACCTCGGCGTGCTGCCAACCGGTGAGTTTGAGCACACCGACCGGCACTCCCAGCGCAGCGGCCTCGAACAGGGCGGTCGAATACACGCCCACAACGGCGGATGCGCCTGCCATCAATGGCAGCAGCGGTTCGGATGCGTCGAGCAGCGCCAGGTTCTTAGGTGCGCTGGCGAACGCAGCCGCCAACAGTTCAGGGTCTTCTTGTGGATGCGGTTTGAAGATGATCTCGAGCTCTGGGTTCTCGGCAGCGGCTCGGCTGGCGAACTCGGCGATGGTCTTGGTCTGGTGCACCTGCGAAGCGATGACCACCCGATTTGGATGCCTCAGTAGGCGACCAATTTGAACCTGTTCGCGCACCTCGGCAAAGCGCTCGGGAGCCCCGATGAGCGCGGTTGCCACGTTCTCGGGCAGGCCGCACGCATCTACCCAGTGCTGACCCCAGGCCAGAAACGCGTCCGGCAAATAGGCGGGGCTCGAAGACTTTGGCCAGCTCAGCAGCGGATGCAGTTTCGAGATCGCGCCGTGCTGCGGTTCGATGACCTTGACGCCGGCGGCTCGGGCACCTGCGATAAGACCGCGACGCCAGGCATTGACATAGATCAGTCGTTCGGTGCCAGCGGCCGCGAAAAGGTCGCGATAGCCGAGCTCCTGGGCCACGAAATCGACCAGCAACCACTTCGGGAACTTCGCATAACGGGCACCAAACTGACCGATGCGCGACTCGATTGACTTCATGACGCGCGCGTACTTGGCGTTGTGCCACGGGCGCAGACTCAGGGCAACCTGAACCTTGGCGCGATTGCGGTAGCGCCCGCGAATGAACGCCTCGATATCCTCGAGCTGCGGAGTCGGCTTGCCCAGATCGGCGTGACCGACCGACATCACCGAAACCGAGTCGGCGAAAGCCTCGACGAAGCGCTGCGAGAACTGGTCGCGCCCAGAGGCATCCCGTCGCAAAAATGGAATCACCATGGTTTTTGCGGCAAGGCTCGGCACGTTGGGCCAACTCTGCTGCCACGACAAATCCTGCTTGGATGCCTTTGCCGGCTCAACACGTTTCTCGATCAGGCCCGACTGCTCGGCTATTTCGCGCAGCAGGCGATCGCGCAGCAGCGGCCACAGATAGACGCGACCTACTCGCCAGCGATAGAGATCCTCAGATTGCTCGACCTCGAGCAGCGCAGCCCAGACGGACTGCAAATCATGAATCACCTGGCGTCACCGGAGTCCGCGGATCGTCTAGCCAGAATCTGAGCGGCGCGGTCGAAGTCGGCCTGATTGTCGATGTCAACCGAATCCTCGACTGACATCACAAACGGCACGGCACCGTCAATCGGAATCACACCGGTCTTCGCGAAGTCGCTGTAGCGGAACATGTAGATCGCACCGTTAGGCACATAGGTTGGCTTGAGGGCCTGGCGATTCTGCGACAGCGCCTCTGGAAAAACCGGCTCGATGCGGCCGTCATCCTCGCTGATTCGAAGCGACCAGTAAGGCGACTTCTCTTGCGGAGCAATCGAGACCAAGCTGCGGGCGCGTTCGGTTCGGGCAAGAGTGACTACCGCCTGCTGCACGATCTCGGCCGTGCGCAGCGGTGAGGTTGGCTGCAGATAGATCACCCAGAGGTCGCGGGTGTCCTCGAAATTGTCATCCTGCTCGAAGAAGTCGCGAAGCACGTCGGCAGCCGTGGCTTCGTCGGTTGCGGCAAGGGCCGAGCGCTCGTGCGGAATCACGGTGGCGACGCCTGAATTGCGGGCTTCGGCGAGGATCTCGGCAGAGTCGCTCGAAACCACGATCATGTCGGCAAAACCCTCAAAGTCATCGGTCAGCTGGGTGGATTCGATCGCGCGGCGAATCAGCGAACGCCCCTCGAGCTTCATGAGGTTCTTGCCCGGCAGGCCCTTTGAGCCGCCTCGGGCTGGAATGAATGCAACGACGTTTAGACCTTGAAACATGGTTCCCCCTAGAAATTGAGCCATTCTTCGTGGTTATTGCGAGCCTCGTTGAGGTCATCGTGACGACCGATATCCAACCAGGATTCGTGAATCGGAAAAGCCACAACCTTGCGGCCGTGCTCTTTCACCATCTCGAGCAGGGTTGGCATATCGGTGAACTCATCCTTCGGAATCAGGGTCAGCGCCCACGGGTCGAGCGCATAGATTCCGGCAGAAACCATTGAACGGTGGATCGGCTTCTCGCTGATCGAATCCACCTCGGCACCCTTGATGTTGACGACACCGTATGGCACCTGAAACTGATACTCGCGCACGCCAAGAGTCGCCGCAGCCGACTGCTTGGTGTGGAACTGAATCACCTGAGTGAAGTCACAGTTGGTGAGCAGGTCGCTGTTCATCACAATGAACGGCTCGTTGAAGCGGCCCTCAAGCTGAGCCAACGCACCGGCCGTGCCGAGCGGTTTGTCCTCGTGCAGATACTGCACATTCAGGCCAAGCCAAGCGCCGTCCTTGATGTGATCCTCGATCACCTGAGCCAGGTAATTGACCGAGATAAAGATGTTCTTGAAACCCTGCGACTTGAGCTTGCGCAGAATGATTTCGATGATTGGGGTATCCCCGATCGGAAGCATCGGCTTTGGCACATTGTGGGTTAGCGGATGCAGTCGCACGCCCTTGCCGCCGGCCATCAGCACAACCGGCGTCGAGATCTCGACGGCTGCGTTCAGGTCGTCATCGGTGTACATCCCAATGAGCTTGCCCTCGGAATCCAGCACCGGCACGTTGTGAATCATCTTCGGAATCTCGCGAGTCATGACATCGCGGCCCGACTCATCCACCCGAGCGGTGTGCGGGTTGCGGTTCATGACCTCGCTGACCGCGGCATCGACACCGAGCCCGCGCAGCAGACCGCGGCGAATATCGCCGTCGGTGACGGTTCCGAGCAGTTTGTGATCGGCCGAAACGACCAGCGCAATTTGCTTTGCGCCACGGTTGATGGCCTCGATGGTCTGCAGAATGGTGGCCGTCTCGGGCACGCAAAGTTCGCTCAGATTGCTGATCACTGCGCACCTCCTGTCGGCTCGTCAGCTGAATTGGCCGCCGCGTCCGACCGCGGCTTGGCAACCGCCGGAACACCAACAGCCACGTGGTTATCAGGTACATCCCGAGTCACCACGGCACCTGCGCCAATAATACAGTTTTCACCAATTTGGATGCCCTGCAGAACGGTGGCATTTGCGCCAATGTGGGTGCCGCGACCAACGGAAACCTGACCGCAGAGCACTGCACCGACCGCGATGTGGCAGTTTGCGCCGATGCGGTTGTGGTGCTCAACAATCGCCCCCGAGTTGATGATGGTGTTCTCATCGACCATGGCGTCGGTGTGCACCAGGGCGCCGTGCAGAATCTGCACTCCCTCGCTCAAAACGGCGGATGCGCTAACCACGGCAGACTGCGCCTCGAGTTGCAGAAACGAGAAACCGGCAGCCTTGAACTTGGCATACACGGATGCCCTTGCGGTGGTGGCACCGGCACTGCCGACGCCGTTCACCAGCAAATAGGTCTGTGCAAGGTCGCTAGTCAGCTCGGCGTCGTCGAACCGGCGCAAGTCACCCTCAAGCAGCGAGCTGGATTCGGCAGGCGCAACGTATCCGCTGAGCGCAATGCCGGCCTCGGCCAAAACCTCTTGCAGCACGCGAGCGTGACCGCCCGCGCCAACCATCAGCAGCTTCGGGCTGCTCTCGCGCAACTCGCCGGCGGCCGAACCGCCGCCAAAACCGGCGCTAGTCAATCAACTCACCGGCCTGATAACTCTTGCCGGCAACCGTGCCGACCACATCGAAGAACTCGATGCTGTTGCGGCCGTTGAGCGGTCGGCGACATTCGATGTCGTCTGCGGTGAAGACCTGCCCCGCCGCAATCTCGCGCCTGGCGACCAGAGAGCGGCGAACAACCGCTTTGTTCGCCAGCTCGATGTCGGCCGGCTGCTTCTTGCGCTCACCAAGAGCACGAGTAGCCTGACGAATCTGCGAGACCAGCAGCTCAAGCTCGGCCGGATCGAGCGACGCCTCGTGATCGGGGCCCTCAAGCGACTTGTCGAGAGTGAAGTGCTTCTCGATAACGGTGGCTCCCATGCCGACCGCGATCACCGAGGCCAGAGTGCCCAGCGAGTGATCGCTGTAACCCACCGGCAGCCCAAACTCATCCGCAATCAAACCAATTGCGTTCAGATTGAGAATGTCGAGCTCGGCCGGATACTGCGTGGTGCAGTGCAGAATCGTGACCTTCTCGAGCATGATTTCGCGAACATCCTCGCGAGCGTAGAGCGCATCCAGAACCTCAGAAGACGGGGATGCCTCAGCGGCAACCAGGCCATTCGCCTTGGCGTACCCGAACGCGATGAACTTGAGCGCATCGCGAATCTCATCGAGCACAGCCATGCCGGTCGAAACGATTACCGGCAGGTTCGACTGACCGGCCTCGACCAGCATCGGTGCGAAGGTGAGGTCGCCCGAGGCAACCTTGACCAGCGGGATGTGCAATTCGTCAATCAAGAAACGCAGCTCGTCGAGGT
>ERZ650311.1423-NODE-1423-length-11900-cov-4.812326_pt1 | contig 11900 bp, 15 predicted proteins | sample MGYA00376247_ERZ650311 | MGnify/ENA primary metagenome ERZ650311 (study PRJEB26733, sample SAMN07839324) | wastewater metagenome | biome: small river; feature: stream; material: water | place: USA: North Carolina | collected 2016-07-28 ... | reverse complement strand
GGGGCAAATTTCGTAATAGATAATTATTTTGATTACAGCCCGCAACCTTTATTTGAGAGATTGAAGTTGCTTCATGATTTTAGCTACGATGAAATGTACCAACTTATTAAGAGTGATTTATTGGAGCTTCAACGCTCTGGAATCTCATTAAATTAATTCAACAGCATTTCTCTTCTGCTCGTCGTTGACATCAATATATCGTTGTGTAACCGCAATGGATCTATGACCCGCCAAGCTGGCTAATATCCTTACTCCAATACCCTTGTTTGCTAAGGAAGTGATAAAGAATTTTCTTCCCGAATGGCTGCTACCACCGGCTATGCCGATGTTTCGATAGAGTGTATGGAACCAAACACACAAACCGTTTGGAGTAAATGACAAGCGGTTGTCTGTGTGGAAGAACGCCACATCATTGTTGCGTACATGTCTTGTTGCTAAGTATTCAGCCAATATTTCACGTAATTTAGTACTCACAAACACAGTTCTAGGATGTTTGCCTTTGGTCTGTGCTGCTGCTAGTCGTATTTCTGCTTTGATCGTGCCATCGGTATTCACTACATCCGCCATTTTTAAACTGGCTATTTCTGCGACGCGAAGCCCTGCGAAAAAACTCATGGCGATCAAAGCCCGATTTCTTTCTGCATATTTACGTGTGCTCACATAGTTCAATACTTGTTCGAGTTCTTCTTGCGTTAATGTTTTTGCTTGAGCCATTTAATTCTCCTTAGATAAATAAAAAGTACGCTTTTAGTATGTTTTCTTATTGTCAAAAGGTCGACCGAAATCTGTCGGTTTTCCCGACAAAAAAGACCTTCCAAGAATCAATGACTTACAAGGCAGGTTAAGAAAAGTGCAATTTTCTTAACCTGTTTTAGTCACAAGTATTTATGCTTTTTAGCCATAATCCGTGGCGAAAAAGCCACGAATTAACGCTAGTACATCAAATCAGCCCTACATAGCAAAACCATCTGTTCCAGTACTGCGAGTATTTGATCCACCAAAAACACTGTTTGTAGAAGATTTTTGAGGTGAATTTAGCTCCGAACAGTTAGTAGCGATGAGTGCGGGAGTGGGTTTTCCGGGGATTCTAGCTATGCAAGAACGCAAGGGCAGTGTCCAGGTTTCTTGTATACCAACTTCTGCATCATCAATTTGTAGTGTGATCAATGAATGCACCAAGTCCAATTGTGCAAAGCCTTTGACTGGTGTTTTGATGCCACTCTCATAGCGGTAAATCCAGCTGAGTAATTGACCTTCTTCATTTTCTGGTTGATCGGCTAGTTGCTTGAGCATGTCAATGTGTACGGGTGTTTTAGCCAGATGAAACCAGGATGTGATCTGCTCAAAATCCAATAAATACTTGGCGTAGGGTGACAAGACCTCTGCTGTGCCGTTGTAGATGGCTCTGCGATAAAGTCCTTTGCCATATGTTGTGCCGAATTTCTTGTTTTCCCATAAACGGATGGTGATTTCTTTCATGTTGATCTCCTTTAATTTGTGAAAGAAGTCGCGTGTGTTGCAGAGGAGTAGCAGATCCAAGAGGTTCGTTGCTGTCGCCTAGTTGCGTGTTGCGATCTGAGTTACTCATTTGTCCTCAAACTGCAACTTGCAACAGCAACTATTTCTTTATGCAACTTCAATGCGACTCACTACGCGACTCGTAAATATTTATCTCTTGCTAATAAAAACCACATTTTTTCTATGAAAAATTAGTCAAAAACATTGGAGATAAAAAAGAGGTCGTTCTTTTCTTCAAAAGACCATAACGTGTGACTTATCTAAACCAAAGGAGAGTGTGATGAGTTCATTAGCAAACTTAAATCTTGTGGCAGATATCAAGCAACGACACATGGCCGTAGTTCAAGTTAGGCGAAATAAGTTGGCTAATCGATTGTGGGAGCAACTCATGCTGGCAAAAAGTCAGATTGATGGAACCCCATTCGTAGTAACTAAGTTTCGTAGCTTCACAGATAGGGAAACTGGCTTACGTAAACAAATGGAAGTGCCCAAGCGTCTCAAGCCCTGGTGGTTTGTCAGTGGTGACGGCAAGGTGTGCTTTTCAGTTAGGTATGGGAGCCATATTCTTGAATTAGCTAAAGGAAAAATGAGTGTGCAAGTAGATAGTGCCGCTGATTTAGTCAAAGCTATTGAGCAATTAAAAAGGGCTGTAGAAGAGGGAGCATTAGATGCGCAAATTCAGCAAGCTAGCAAGCATTTGAGTAGTGCATTTAAATCTTAGCTAAATACTTGTATGAATAGATATCAAGCTCAAGTAAAAGTCAGTGGCTTTAGCCTAAAAACAATTGTGTATGCAGACAGTTCAACTCATGCTCGATTGCTATTGCAGCAACAGTTTGGGGTGAATAATGTGATATCTATTCCAGTGAAGGTGGGGTAGATATGAGAGTATGTGAAGTAACTAAAGGGCCACTGACTCCAGAACAAGCAAGAATCAAATCATTACAGGATCAAGCTAAGAGGGCCCGTGAAGCTGTTAAAGCTGAGAGAGCTAAGCAGAAAATCAAAAAAGCTCAAAGTCAATTAGCACAGCTTGGCTAGTTCCGGTTTTCCTGATAATTCATGACCCAATCTGTCTTTACCAGTTGACTCCAGGGTCTCCAATTGATACCAATGTCTGAAATATTGGTTATGACATATTTCGCGACTGCTAATTAAGTTAAAAAATATTTTTTAGTATCAATTCCAAGCAAACTCTATCTATACAGTGTTCATATATTACATACATCATTCATGCATAAATTCTTCATATAATTTTTTCTGATTATTCATATACTTCGCCCTGTTTTAAATGGAGATACAAATGAATAAGGCGGAGTTGGTAGCAAAAGCAGCAGAAGGTGCCGATATCAATAAGGTTGATGCTGAAGGTGCTTTGAACGCGGCTATTGAGACAATTATTAAGACATTAGCGAAAGGTGACAAAGTTCAATTAATTGGTTTTGGAACATTTAACTCTGGCAATCGCGCTGCTCGAATTGGTAGAAATCCAAAAACTGGTAAAGAAGTAAAAATCCCAGCAGCAAGGACAGTTAAATTTACTGCAGGTAAAGCATTTAAAGATCGCGTGAATAAGCGCAAATAAGTTTTGCTTATCAATTCGATATGCCTAAACCACAGTTAGTAAAGTTTGATTGCTTTAAAGCCTACGAAGAGTCAACAAAGTACAGATGTGGTGCGGATACTGTCATCTTGCGGACCATTTATCACTACGCTACATTAATATATAAGGCTAGTGGCACATTGCCACTGCAGTCTGTTGATGGCAACTACTACAACATACCTGATCCCATATTGGCGGAGATTGGTGATATTTATTTAGAGAGAACTGAAATAAATATTGAAGATCAGGCGCTTAAGAATAAATATGAGGAAAGATTAGCTCAAGTGCCAATCACGGAATTTGAAAATATGCTTCTTTTCGATAAATTCGAGTTGAGCATTTATCAAGTGATGCATGGGAAAGGTACCTCTTGCACTTATATGCCTGAATAGAGGTGAGATAATAGATTATCTAATCAAGATTAAGTCGCGATGAATGAATTTGAATTAAAGCTAGCGCTTCCCGTTGAAAAATTTCCAGACTTAGAAAAGTTACTAATTTCCAAAGGTGGGACGCGTAGAAAACGTCTACAGGCTTTTTACTTTGATACCGACTATTTCACTTTAGCCAATTCTGGTATCGCCCTTCGTATACGAAAAGAAGGGCGATCTTGGGTGCAAACACTAAAGGCTCCGACCTCTTCAGGTTTTGAGCGCTTAGAACACAATGTAACCCTTAGTCATGTGGGGACGGGTATACCTTCTTTAAATGTGCAGTTGCATACCGGTCATCCAGCTTTTGATGTGCTCACAAAAGCATTGCAAAAGGAGAAACTTGATCCTTTATCTTTGCGTATCAGGTATCAAACCGATATATGGAGGCGTACAGCTCTTGTGAAGGCACGTGGTGCATTACTAGAGTACGCACTTGATTGTGGAGAAATCAAAGCTTATCTAAAAAGTGACCTAGAGAAAGTTGTAACAGTTTCAGAAATAGAGGTTGAGCTGAAATCTGGAGATGAGCGTGTGGTGATTAATCATGCGAAAGCTTTAGTGAGACGTTTCGGTCTAATTATCGATACCAGAAGTAAAGCTCAAAGAGGTTATATTGCTGCAAATGGTTTAGATGGCGCTCAACCCACAAGGGCTAAAGAGCTACGTATCAAGCAGGCTCATGATGGCGCATTATCTGCTGCATTACTTAATTCTTGCTTGAGTCAAATTCTGCCAAATGCTAGCGAAATTAACACAGGTTTGCTTTATTTTGATGAGCACCTTCATCAACTCCGTGTGGGATTAAGGCGACTTAAAACAGCCATGAAAAGCTTGGGGTTGATTCAAATATTTTTTACTGAAAATGATCTCAAAGAACTTGAGACCGTCTTTGCGCAATTGGGTGCATATCGAGATTTAAATTTTCTAGATGAAAAGTTAAGGCCTGCATTGGCAGCAGTTAATGCGCCACATATGAATCTAGTGTCGGTCAAAGACTTGCCACACCCACAGCAGTTTTTGAAGCAAAAGAGTTTTCAATTATTTTGTTTATCTATAGTCGATTTATCGCTATCTCTAGAAAAAATGGATCCCTTGGTTCGTCGTTTGAAGCCTTTGGTTTTAAAGGATTTGGATAAGGTTCAAAAAGATACCAAGAAATTAGGACTTAATTTCATGAATATTCAGGATGAGCACCGTCACAAATTACGTAAACGCCTGAAACGACTGCGTTACTCATTAGAATTCTTTAAAGATTTTTGTGATCAAAAGCGTTACAAAATTTATTTAAAGAGTCTTGGAAAAGTTTCTGAAGCTTTAGGAAATTACAACGATATTTGCGTAGCAATCGAGAAATCCGAGCAGCATTTATTATTAGATACCAATATATTGTTTGCTATGGGTTGGCTAAGAGCAGAGCAAACACGCACACGAGTAGAGTCTTTTGAGGCCTTACAAAAATTCTATAAGGTAAAAAAAGTGTGGTGATTAGTTGTAAATACGACTATATCAATCGACATTTGATGAGCCCATCATGCTGAGCAGAATTTTTCAACTTCCAAAAACTGTTTGGTTAATTGGCTTAATTAGCTTCATGAATGATTCTGCGAGTGAGATGTTATACCCACTCATACCTTTATATTTGTCCTCAGTATTGATGTCTGGTCCTAAGGTAATTGGTCTGATTGAAGGGGTGGCTGAGGCCACGGCAAGTATTTTTAAGCTGGTTTCAGGCGCTATTTTTGATAAAAATCACAAAGCCAAGCCCTGGATGATTTTAGGCTACAGCATGGCAGGCTTTGGAAGACCATTACTCGCATTTGCCAGCTCTTGGGTTTGGATTCTAGTAATCAGGTTTTTTGATCGCATTGGCAAGGGTTTGAGAAGTTCGCCACGTGATGCGGTTTTAGCGCTAAGTGTTGTGCCTAGTGAGAGAGGTCTTGCTTATGGACTGCATAGATCATTAGATAATGCTGGTGCAGTGTTGGGGCCTCTCATTGCTGCATTTTTGCTATATCTTGGTGTGCCGTTGAAGGAGGTATTTTTGTGGGCTTTACTTCCTGCCTGCATAGCCTTAATGCTCACTCTGGCGATAAAAGACCCTCAATCAGACATTTCACCCGGTGTCGTTAAATTCAGTTGGTCCTTCAGTGTGATGCCAACAGGTTTAAAAAAATACTTACTGGTTCTGGGTTTGTTCACACTGGGTAATTCATCTGATATGTTTTTGTTATTAAGAGCGAAAGAATTGGGTGTGCCTCAAGAGCAGATTCCATTGCTTTGGGCGGCTGTCTCTCTAATAACGACATTATTTGGGACGCCTTTATCCGGCTTATCAGACCGCTTTGATAGAAAAAAATTCATACTGATTGCATGGCTAGTTTTTGCGGGATTTTATTTTGGGATGGGGCAGAGTGCTTTATCGATTTGGGGCTTGTTTGGTTTGTTTGCGTTATATGGGTTATTTAAGGCTGCTACTGAGGGTGTTGAGAAGGCTTTAGTAGCTGATCTTGCCCCGGTTGGTTTAACCGGTACAGCATTTGGTTGGTTTAACTTAGTGAGCGGAATAATGTTACTACCAGCCTCACTTATTTTTGGTTGGTTATATGAGTCCTTTGGTCCAATGTATGCCTTCAGTTTTTCTGGCGTCTTGGCAATGAGCTCTGCTTTGTTAATGCTCTTTTGGGTTTCTAATAAATCAAATTCGGCAGATTGATTACGATGAGTTTCATGAATCTAAGTTATTCTTAGGTAACTACCAACTAAGAGGATGTTATGGCTAAAACTTACGTGAATCGTTTTTCTTTGACTGGTAACGCTCAAGTTGAAGGTCTAAACGCTGAAATCAATAAAAGATTTATAGCTGATGAAATGAAGCATGGTGCTGGAGATAATTATTCAGTCTATAGAGTCTTTTTTGGTTTGAGTACTGATGAGGCAAGAGACCTTAATGAGAAAGATCAGATTAAAGAGTTATGGTATTCAGATGAGTCAGAATGGGAGAATCCATTTGAAGGGTTCACTCTTTTTAGTTCTCCTGACACATTAGATGATCTTCAGGACCATATTTTGGCCCATGCAGGAACATTAGATCCTCAGCTAATTGTTTGTAATCAAACCTACGATTTGCCTGTGGGTAAGTGCTCAGTTAGATATGTGGTGATGCAAAAAGGCAAGATTAAAGAATTTAAAGCCTCGGCTAAGGTTCAACTGCCGAAAAAGCACACAGATGAGACTGACATGATGATTGACTTTGTGCGCGAAGAAATCAAGCAAGAAGCGTTTAAAAAAATGATGAAGAAAATCAAATGGGTCACCAAAGAGTCATACAAATAAAACCCTTTCAAGTAACAAAAACCACCCTGCGGGGTGGTTTTTTATATCTAAAACTTAATTTATCAAAACTTTTAAATTCATAACTTTGTCATATTAGTTATTCAATATAAAAACTCTAAAGCCATTATTGGGTGCTATATGAATGAGTTTGATACCAAAGTAGTTAATCCAACAGGTAAAAAGTCCTTGACTGAGTTGGCAAACCCTCAGCGCAGAAATATCCTCATATCAACAGCCATATCAGCACTATTTGCTAGCCAAGATATTTTCGCGCGGGCAAATAAAAATGAACCATTATTTGGATTCGAATCAGTTCCATATAGTTTGGCTAATGATGATATTCATATACCCAATGGTTACAAGTGGGCTGTAGTAGCTGCTTGGGGTGATTCGATTGATGGTAAAGCAAAGAACATCTCACCCGATGTATCTGATCGTTCATCGGATCAAGAAAAGCAATTTGGTATGCACCATGATGGTTGTGCTTTTTTCCCAATTTCAGTTAATGGTAATGATTCGGTTAAAGGGGTTTGGGTAACTAATCATGAATATACCGATGATGGTTTGTTGCATTCTGATGGTATGCAATCCTGGACTGCTGAAAAAGTAAAAAAATCTCAGGCAGCACATGGTGTAACTGTTTGCGTTATTGAAAAATCTATAGCCGGTGATTGGTCGGTTGTGCCGGACCATCGAGCCAGAAGAATTACTGCCAATACGCCGTGTGCCATTAGCGGTGCCGCAGCGGGGCATGAATTGATGAGAACTATAGCCGATCCAACTGGAAAATTGGTATTGGGCACGATTAATAACTGTGCAAATGGGGTGACTCCATGGGGTACCTATCTAACTTGTGAAGAGAACTTCAACGGTTATTTTGCAAAAGAAGGTAAGCCAACAGTATTTGAGTCCAGGGTTGGTGTTGATGCTAAAGGTTTTGGTTATCGATGGCATGAGTACGATGAAAGATTTAATTTAGACAAGCACCCCAATGAGATTAATAGATTTGGTTGGGTGGTGGAAATTGACCCGCAAGACTCTCAGAGTCAGCCCATTAAAAGAACTGCGTTAGGTAGATTCAAGCACGAAGGGGCAGTTGTAACAATTGCGAAAAATAATAAAGTGGTTGTCTATATGGGGGATGATCAGAAGAGCGAGTACGTATATAAATTTGTGTCGAAGAGACAATTTAATTCAGCCAATAAAGATGCAAATAAGTCACTCTTAGATGACGGCACCTTGTATGTGGCTAGATATGACGCTGATGGAACGGGCAGGTGGATTGCACTTGAACATAATAGGAATGGTTTAACAGCAGAAAACGGGTTCCCAAGTCAGGCCTATGTATTGATTCATGCGCGCTTAGCAGCAGATTTTGTGGGGGCTACTCCCATGGATAGGCCTGAATGGATTGCAGTTGATCCACATAATCAAGATGTTTATGTCACTTTAACCAATAATACTGATCGTGGAGTTAAGCTGCCTTTGAATGCGGCAAACCCTCGACCATCAAATGCTATGGGGCATATTGTGAGATGGTCTGAAGCTAAGGGGGATAGCTCTGGAACAGTCTTTAAATGGAATATTTACACACTAGCTGGTGATCCTCACAATACTCAACCTCATCTTCGCGGGAATATCATCGGAGATACTTTTGGTTCCCCAGATGGTTTGTGGTTTGATCGAAGAGGTATTTTGTGGACACAGACTGATATTTCTACTTCAGCACTGGGTGTAGGTCCTTACGCCAAATTACCAAACAACGCCATGTATGCCTCAAATCCTGCGACAAAAGAGTTTCGACGTTTCTTGATTGGACCCAAGGGGTGCGAAATTACTGGGATCGATATGACTCCCGATTTAAAAACAATGTTCATTAATATTCAGCATCCCGGTGAGTCGCCTTCTGAGCGTTCAGATCCCGCCAAGCCCAAGGCAGTTTCTAGTTGGCCTGATAGAGAGAAATTTACAAGGCCTCGCTCAGCAACTATCGCTATATGGCGGCCTGATGGGAAAAAAGTAGGCGAGTAGCTTTTTTAAAGCTACTCTTTGCTGTCTTTTAGATATTTTTTAAGCTTTTTGGTGTCTCCATTTGCATAGATACACCATGTTTTAATTTCTTCCAGTAATAGCTCTACTTGATCGTAGTCTAGTTTTTTTAAATCATTTAGATTTAAGGTTTTGTCTTCTTGTATCTTTTTTACTAAATCTTCAAATTTACTCATTAGACAGCCTTAGAAAAAATAATTTAATTCTCGTTGGAATGACTGTTGATTAAGAGAAATACGTTTCAATTAAAACATATCCCCAAGTTAAAGCACAAACACCCAAAGCCAGCATAACTGCAGCACTGCCAAAGTCTTTTGCTCTTTTAGATAGGCCATGGATATCGAATGAAATTCGATCAACTGCTGCTTCTACGCTTGAGTTTAATAATTCGACAATCAAAACAAGAAAGAGAGAGCTAATCAGTAATATTTTTTCTATATTAGAGCAGGGGATATAAATAGCTACAGGTATCAGAATGATTGCTAAGGCTAGCTCTTGTCTAAATGCGCTTTCCTCTTTGTAGGCGTACTTTAGACCATTCCATGAATTTACGGCAGCGCGGAAGGCGCGCACAATACCCTTATTGCCTTTGTGCGGGTTATCTTCAATTGAATATTTTTTTTCCATTTGTGCGCTCAAAAACAAAATTCGATTAACCAACATTAATATGACAAGTTGATGTCAATCATAAATTCACGTGTTTGTCATCGAATTGATATTTATCTTTCATTTTTGACTAGCAAACTTATTACCAAAATATGACTTGGGGAAATCATGAAAATTACGGTAATAGGATCTGGATATGTAGGCTTGGTTACTGGTGCATGCCTGGCTGAATTAGGTAACCATGTCTGTTGTTTTGATGTGGACCAAAAAAAGATTGATTTGCTCAATACTGGAGAGGTACCTATATATGAGCCAGGTTTAAAAGAATTAATTGCTGGGGGGAGAGACAATAATCGCCTTTATTTCACGTCTAACCCAGTTGATGCTATTGTCTTTGGCGACATATTGTTTATTGCTGTTGGAACTCCTTCTGATGAAAATGGATCGGCTGATTTAAGTCATGTTTTAGCAGTCGCTAAAACAATTGGTAAGCACATGGACCGATTTAAGGTGGTGGTGAATAAATCCACTGTACCTGTAGGTTCGGCAGACAAAGTGAAATCTGCTATAGAAAAAGAATTAATGATTCGTGAGCTACCAACTGAAAATTTCTCAGTTGTATCAAACCCTGAGTTTTTAAAGGAGGGGGCAGCAATTGATGACTTTATGAGGCCCGATCGCATTGTTGTTGGCACTAATGACGATACCTCTGGATTAACTGCAAAAAGCATGATGAAGAACTTATATAGTCCATTTAATAGAAATCACGAGCGAACATACTATATGGATGTCAGAAGTGCAGAGTTAACGAAATATGCTGCCAATGCAATGTTAGCCACAAGAATTTCATTCATGAATGAGCTGGCAAATCTTGCAGATCATTTAGGAGCTGATATCGAGTGTGTTCGTCAGGGGATAGGTTCTGATAAGAGAATTGGGTACGATTTTTTATATGCCGGTACAGGCTATGGAGGAAGTTGTTTTCCCAAAGATGTATCTGCCTTAATTAATATGGGTAATGAAGTTGAGCAAGATTTAAAAATTATTAAATCTGTTAACCAAGTCAACGACCTTCAGAAAAACATATTAATGAAGAAAGTTATAAGAAAATATGGCGATGATTTAAGTGGATTGACCTTTGCCGTCTGGGGACTGGCATTTAAACCAAATACAGACGATGTTAGAGAAGCTCCAAGTTTGGTTGTAATAAAGAATCTATTATTAAGAGGGGCTAGAGTAAAGGCTTTTGATCCAGTAGCCGTAGATCAGGCTAAGAAGTCATTGAGTCTTGATATGCATTTGACCCCAGACTATCTTAAAAACATCAGCTATGTTGAAAGCTCTGATGAGGCAGTTTTCGGCGCAGATGGATTGCTGATCATGACAGAGTGGCGATCATTTAAGAGTCCTAATTTTATTGATATAGGATTGAGGTTGAATAAAAAAGTCATTTTTGATGGTAGAAATTTGTATGACCCAATCATGATGACTAACCTTGGGTTTGAGTACTATGGCATAGGAAGAAATAATGCCGTGCGTCAAAAAAATCCATTAAGCACTTTGTCTGACAGAGACCATCTTCATGACTTTGAATCGTTGAGCAATCAATTAATCACAAATTCTGTGCTTAACTAATTTGTCAGTAAATAAATTTTGTGTATGATTTATATGTCCTAACAATAATTATTTAGTCTTGTTAACTTTATTCGGAAAATACAATAACACTGTAAATGATGTTTATTTGGATGGGGATGACGTACATATTTTGCTCTATGTCTATAACAAATTAAAGGTGGAGCAAGTTGCTAATTTGACACTTTATTCGGTAACACATGGCGTCAAGGTTGGTTCACCAGTTTTAGCAAATATCAAATTAACACGACTTGTGTTGGACGGATTTCTTTTTAAAAGTGTGGATACAAAAGATATTCGTTTTGCTTATGTGAGCATAACAAGTCGTGGAATTCAAATACTCAAAGACAAAAAATTCATATAGTTGTCATTATCCTTTAACAAACATTTTGTATAGTTCGTGTAGTGTTTAATTCTGGTAGTTAACACGATCTCTCCCTTATAACTCGCACCCTAGTGTGCGAGTTTTTTTTGTTATTGATTTTATGAATAAGTCTGATTTAATAAAAATAGTTTCTGAGGAAGTATGCATTAGCCAAAATCGCGCTCAATATGCGGTAAATGGATTAATTGATGGAATTGTTATGTATGTTGCTAAGGGACATAGGGTGAGCGTGCCTAGTTTAGGTTTTTTTTGCGGTACTTCTCGTTCTGCACGTATTGGGCGAAATCCCAAAACTGGTGCAAACATTAATATTGATGAAAAAAAATTAGTTAAATTTATT
>ERZ650311.1421-NODE-1421-length-11914-cov-5.779071_pt1 | contig 11914 bp, 14 predicted proteins | sample MGYA00376247_ERZ650311 | MGnify/ENA primary metagenome ERZ650311 (study PRJEB26733, sample SAMN07839324) | wastewater metagenome | biome: small river; feature: stream; material: water | place: USA: North Carolina | collected 2016-07-28 ... | reverse complement strand
CGCGCATAAATCCTGCAGCCATCTGTGATCGGCCTGCGTTATGAACGCAGACAAACATAATTGTCTTCTTGGTCATTTATTCTTCACCTTTGCGTTGAGGGATGTTGCCAGTAAGTAACCAACAAAACTTCCAATAATCTGAACAGGAATAAAAATCGCCGCTGAATGCGGAGCGATGCCGGAGAAGGTATTGGTAAACATTCTGCCGATGGTGATTGCAGGATTAGCGAACGAAGTTGACGAGGTAAAGAAGTAGGCCGCAAATATCCAACTCGCCACAGCAGCCGGAATATTCTCTGCCTTCCCTTGAAAATTGAGCTGAAAGATAATAAACACGAGCCCTGCTGTCGCCACAAATTCACTTAACATGAGATTCCAGCCATCTCGAGAGTGGTGAGACATGTGAAGAACATTTACATTGAAGAGCGCATCTGCAATTACAGTTCCAGAGATTGCACCGAAAATCTGCGCCGATACGTACTGGAGAAACTCGGTGCTCGATAGTTCCCCTCGGATGCGACCTATGAGAGAGACAACGGGATTGAAGTGAGCACCACTGATATCTGCAAAGCAATTAATGATGAGCCATAAAATTGCCGCAGTGGCACTAGCGTTAATAAGGAGTTGTAGACCAACATCCGAGGTCAGATTTGTAGCCATCACACCAGATCCCACAACCGCTAGCGCAAGAATCACACTGCCCAGATATTCAGTGAATACATTCCTCATAGTTGAATGCTAGAGCTGAAAGGCATCTATTAGGTTAATTCGCGGTAAATAAGTAAGTATCCTGCGGCTATGCGTTCGCAGATTAAAGAGCTTCATCACCACAAAGGTTTCTCGATGCTCGCCGCCGCCCGCTTTATCTCAAATGTGGGCAATGGAATGTCTCCTATCGCCCTTGCATATGGCGTCTTAAGTATTCCCGGTGCAACCGGTCGCGATCTCAGTCTGGTGATGGCCGCTCGATATTTCCCACTCGTTGCCTTCATGTTATTTGGTGGAGTCTTTGCGGATCGCTTTCAACGTAACCGAATTGTTGGCGGCAGTGATGTCATCGGAAGTTTCCTCGCCGGCACAAGTGCAATCTCACTCATCGGTGGCTTCCCACATATTTGGCTGCTCGTTGCGATGGGTGCGCTCTTTGGCGTTCTCAATGCGCTCTGGTGGCCGGCGATGTCTGGCGTCCTTCCGGAGATTCTTCCAAGGGAGAAGCTGCAAGATGGAAATGCCGTTATTGGTTTAGTGAGCAATATTGGAAATATCTCCGGTGCCCTACTAGGTGGCGTCATTGTTACTGCATTTAATCCTGGCTGGGGATTGCTCGTAGATGCAATCTCCTTCTTTATCGCTGGACTTATCGTGTGGAATTTAGATTTACCGAGCAAGACTCGAATTGAGAGTCCAGGAATCATCCACGACCTCGCAGTCGGTTGGCGCGAATTTATCTCTCGCTCCTGGGTAGTCACGATGGTGCTCGCCTTTGCGGTCATCAATATGGCATTTGAATCAATGCTGCAGGTACTTGGACCGCTGAATTATCACGGCCCACATTCCGGACCGCGTGAATGGTCACTCAATCTCGCCGGCCTTACTGCCGGCATGATGATCGGCGGCATCATTGTTCTGAAAAAAAGATTTAAGAGACCGCTCTTTGTTGCCATGATTCTCATTGCAATCTCAACTATCTGGGATTTTGCCTTAGCGCTTGATTTCTCATTGGTGCTAGCGATCATTGCCGCTGTTTTCTCTGGCATTACCGTCGAATTCTTTATGGTTACCTGGAACACCTCGATGCAGACCCATATTCCTGAAGAGTCGTTCTCGAGAGTGAATGCATATGACGCGCTCGGCTCATATGGAATTGCACCGTTAGGAATCGTTATTGCCGGTCCACTCGCTACCCACTACGGCGTTAATGCCATCCTCTTTGCGACTGGGTCTCTCACCTTTATTGCCGCCTGTGCCTCACTGATGGTTCGTTCGGTCAGAAACCTCTCTAACGCGTAGGCTAAAGGCATGTCTGAGAATTCAACACCCGTTGTTCCACCCAAGCTACGTGGCTGGTTCCACCTTGGTGCAACACCTGCAGTCATCATCGCTTCACTCGTACTCTTTATTTTAAGCAAAGAGTCGCTGAAATTTGCAGTAGCGCTCTACTCAATTACCGCAATCATGTTATTTAGCGTCTCTGCAATTTATCACCGCGTTCCATGGGTTCCAGCAAAGAAAAAGATTTGGCGCCGTTGGGATCATGCCAACATCAATCTCCTTATCGCCGGCTCATATACGCCATTTGCAGTTGCGCTTTTAGAGCCACATGATCGAAATATGTTGCTCGCTATCGTGTGGACCGGTGCTCTTGCAGGCGTTGCAATTCGCGTTTTCTGGTTATCTGCACCGCGCTGGCTATATGTTGCTAACTATTTAGTTCTTGGTTGGGTTGCGATTCTCTATACACCGCGCCTCTATGACCGCGGTGGGCTCTGGGTTTTAATCCCAATTCTTATTGGTGGATTGCTCTATTCAATCGGTGCAATCTTCTATGCGCTCAAGAAGCCGGGTCGCGCAGCGAAGTACTTTGGATTCCATGAGCTCTTCCATATCTTCGTCCTCGCCGCATGGGTGAGCCAGTACCTCGCTATCTGTTTCGCAATTTACCGTTCACGGTAAATCGCGTTGAAGACGCGTTACTCCCCCGCATAGGGGCGATTTCGCCATCTGCCCGGATGCTCTAATCTATGAGCCTTGTACAGACTTTTCTATTAAGGCGATGGGGATTATCAAATGGCAGAGAAGAAGGACTTTCTCAACTGGGTTGGATTTCGTGAGGAATCAGAACGCCCTGCATCTGGCAACCCAGTAGATCGCATCCGCGAACTCGAGTCACAACTCGCTGACCTTCGCTCACGTCGCGACATCACCGCGCTCAGCAAGGAAGAGTTTGAAATCCTCGCAACTGAAACTGCGATGATGATGATTAAGTCTGCTCAGGCGCGTGAAGCAAAGGCGCATGCATCTGCTGAGCGACTCATCAATGAGTCAACTCGCAATGCCAAGGATGTCCTTGAAGGTGCAGAAACAAAGGCGCGGAGCATTCTCTCAGGCGCGGAAGCTCGTGGTCGTAAGTACATCTCCACTGCAGAGGCAGAGGCTGCCGATCTTGTTACTGAGGCAACTCGCGAAGCCGAGTCCATTATTGATAGTAAGCGTCGCGAGGCTGCTGCTGTTGCATCAGCTGCTCGCCGCGAAGGAGAACGCATCGTTGCTGATGCCGCAAACGAAGTTATTGAATACCGCCGTTGGCTCGCAGAGGTGATTGCAGAATCAGAGCGCCTCTACCGCGTTCAGTCGCAGGCACTAGTGGCGGCTGAACAAGCGATTGCACAATCACGCCAGCGTCTCGACGGTGCATTTGCCCGATTGGCAAATATGCAAGCGATCGTGAATGACTCGCTCAACGAAGATGGCACCGTAGCTCGCAAGGAGCCAATCAAGGTTGAGAGTCGACGTACTGCTCCTGCTCTCGATGCGCCAAAGCGTGCGGCGAAGAAGAGCAGCGCAAAGAAGCCTTCAACTAAGCGCAAGTAATTTTTATGGCCACCAAGCGCGGTATCCAATACATACCTGCAATCGATGGTCTTCGCGCCATCGCAGTGATGGCTGTTCTCTTCTATCACTTAGGCTTCACATGGATTCCCGGTGGATTTCTTGGTGTTGATCTCTTCTTTGTCATCTCCGGATATGTCATCACTCGTTTATTGCTCGACTCAATTGAGCGAAGTGGCGGACTAGATCTTCTTGCATTTTATTTAGCGCGCGTACGTCGCTTACTTCCCGCTCTCGCCTTTATGTTGGTGACCACAGCGATTGCCGTGGGAATCTGGGCTCCAGACACGATCAAGCGATTCCTGATTGATACGCCTTTCGCGCTTACCGGCTCCATGAATTGGTGGCTTGTTGGCCACCACCTCGACTATTTCGAGGCAATTGGTCGCCCACCACTTCTTCAGCACACCTGGTCATTGGCGGTGGAGGCTCAGTTCTATCTCGTCTGGCCGCTGATTCTGCTCGCAATCCTTAAGTTCTTCGGCAAGAAGAAGATCTCTTTAATCGCACTCGTGATCGCTGGAATTTCAGGTGTTGCATTAATGCTAGTCTCATTCTCACTCGATGCATCAAGCGCCTCAAAGGTGAGTCACGTCTACTTCGGAACAGATACCCACAGCATCGGCCTCTTCCTTGGCGCAGCTCTCGCCGTCAGTTGGATTCCGCAGAACTTCAAGAGTGAGGTAAGTAAGAAGGCGCAAGACTTTATAGATGGAATTGGCGTCTTTGGCTTTCTCGGAATTCTTGGCTCATTTCTCCTTATTGATGAGACTAATCCCGCACTCTACAAAATTGCATTCCCATTAGCAGGAATCTTCGCTGCTGCGATTATTACTTCGATTGTTCATCCCGCATCACGCTTTGCGCCAATTTTGCAGAACAAGGTTTTGCTCTGGATCGGTGAACGTTCCTATGCAATCTACCTATGGCACTGGGTAATTTTTCAGGTTACTCGCCCAAAGGTTGATCTTGCTGGAGCGACTTGGGCGATGTACTCACTCCGAATTTTGATTGTCTTTGCCCTTGCTGATATCTCACTCAGATATATCGAACTTCCTGTGCGTCGTGGTGTTTTGAATTACTGGATTAAAGGTCTGAAGTATCGAACTCAAGCCGAGAAGAAGAAGCAAACAATTCGTTTCTCGGCAATAGTTGCCTTGCTTGTAATTTTAATCGCCGCAATCAGTGTGCGCGCAGTCGCAATTGGAAACGAGAAGCAGGCTGCACTAATGGAAGATATCGAAAGTGCGAACACTGTCACTACCGCAACTGGTGATGGAATCTGGCTCACAGGTGACTCAGTGATTCTCGGTATTAAGAGCGTACTTGCTGAAAAACATAATGTCGGACTTGTGAATGCTCGAGTTGGACGACAAGCTCCAGAGCTGCTCGACGTAATACTTCACGACAAGGCGAACGCCCCTACTGGCCCGGTGGTGATGGATCTCGGTAATAACAATGTCCTGACTGAAGAAGAAGTCATTTCAATCTTGGATGCACTGAAGTATCAGAAGAAGGTAATCCTCGTAAATACAGCGGTTCCACGTCCTTGGCGTGATATCAATAACCAGTTGATTTCGCAGGTTTCTGCGCGATATAGCAATGTTCGAGTAGTTGATTGGGCAAAGCTTTCAGAAGGCCATCCCGAGTACTTCGCACCCGATGGAGTGCACCTAGTCTCGACCGGCGTTGATGTTTACGTTGCGGAGATTTCTAAATATCTAGATTAAATATTGAAGATAACGCAGAAGGCCCCGACGTAATCGCCGGGGCCTTCTGCTTCGTACTACTTACTGATGTTGATTACTCGTACTGACCTGCGAATCCAAATGCCTTAGCAACTCCAAGTGAGCCATCGGCGTAGATCGCAGAGACTCGGAATGATGTGTAAGTGGAATCTGAAGTCTTATTAAGGTCGAATGAGAGCTGAGTTGCTGGCACCTGTGAGATTTCCTTCCAAGCGCCACCGTTAGATGCGATCTCAACTTTGTAACCCTTTACATCTCCTGCTGGAGCCTTCCAAGAGAGTACGAGTACGGCCTTAGTTGAAGCATCTTTCCAGTTACCAATGAAGCGAGATGGAGCCTCACCTGTTGTTGCAGCATTTGTTGTATCTGTTGACGCTGCTGGAGATGCAGACTCTGATGCAACCGGTGAAGCTGATGCAGAAGCAGCAGGTGTTGGTTCTTCCTTAACTGTTGTTGAAGTCTTTGACTGCTGTGAAGCAACGATTCCAACGAGAATCGCAACACCAAGGAGAACTGCAACGAGAACGCTCTTAGATGAGCCCTGACGTGGTGCAGCTGATGGCTTAGCAGGTGTTACGGCTGGCTTAGCAGGTGCAACTGGAGTTGTAGAAACATTGACGCGATCGCGTGAACCAGTTGTTGGAACTGGTGGAACAACAACTGATGACGCTGCAGCCTTGCGCGCAGGAGCCTTCTTGGCAACCTTCTTCGCTGTTGTCTTCTTAGCAACGGCTTTCTTGGCAGCCTTCTTAGGTGCTGCCTTCTTTGCTGTTGTCTTCTTAGCAACGGCTTTCTTGGCAACCTTCTTTGGTGCTGCCTTCTTTGCTGTTGTCTTCTTTGCTGTTGTCTTCTTTGCTGTTGTCTTCTTTGCTGTTGTCTTCTTAGCAACGGCTTTCTTGGCAACCTTCTTAGGTGCTGCCTTCTTCGCTGTCTTCTTCACTGCCACGTTTATCTCCTCGGGTCGTATGAATCTAGTTTAGCCTAGGGTTTTCAAGGCTTTCAGCACGAATGGAGCCATCGCCCGCAACGCTTTTCCACGGTGACTGACTGCATCCTTCTCTTCCGCGCTCATTTGAGCGCTAGAAATCTCTAAACCCTCCGGTTGGAAAATTGGGTCATACCCAAAACCATTCTCACCTACAGGTGAGTGAAGTATCCGACCATAGAAACGTCCTTCTTCGCAGTGAGTGCGTCCATTAGGAAGATAGAGCGCCGCAACGCAGATGAAGTAAGCGCCACGTTCTGCATCTGGAACATCTTTCAACTGGTCAAGAACTTTTTCGAGGTTAGCCTGATCATTGCCATGTTCACCTGACCAACGTGCCGAATAAATCCCTGGATCGCCATTAAGTGCATTGACACAGAGACCACTGTCATCTGCGATTGCTGGAATGCCCGTCGCTTCTGACATCTCTCGCGCCTTGAGCATTGCATTCTCTTCAAAAGTCGTGCCAGTCTCATCGACATCATGGAGATCAGGAAATTGATCAAGGCCAACGAGCTCGATTTCACCTGGTGCAAGAGCATCTAGGATGCGACGAAATTCAACAATCTTTCCCTGGTTACGCGTTGCAAGTAATAACTTTTGACTCACGCAGAGAGGGCTTTCTTCTGAAGTTCGGTAAGAGTCTGCGTTCCGGCAACTGCCAAGTCGAGTAGTGAATCTAGGAGTGCACGATCAAATGGAGCGCCTTCAGCGGTTCCTTGCACTTCGATAAATCGACCATCACCTGAGCAGACAACATTCATATCTGTCTCTGCACGGACATCTTCTTCATAGCAGAGGTCCAACATTGGAACGCCATCGATAATTCCGACTGAGATTGCTGCAACTGAATCAGCAAGTGGCTTTGCACCCGCCTTTACATGGCCCTCACGTTGCGCCCAGGCAATTGCATCTGCGAGAGCAACGTAGGCGCCAGTGATTGCAGCCGTGCGTGTTCCGCCATCGGCTTGTAGAACATCGCAGTCGATCACAATTGTGTTTTCGCCAAGTTCTTTCATATCAACAATGCCACGGAGTGAACGACCGATGAGACGAGAAATCTCTTGTGTGCGCCCGCCTAGCTTTCCCTTTACAGACTCGCGATCTGAGCGGGTATGTGTTGCACGTGGAAGCATTGAATATTCAGATGTAACCCAACCAGTTCCACTGTCTTTCAACCAACGAGGAACACCTGGTGTAAATGATGCAACGCAGAGAACTCGAGTCTTTCCAAATTCAACAAGGACAGAGCCCTCTGCATGGTCGAGCCACCCGCGAGTGATCTTGATATCGCGTAGCTGATCTACTGAACGTCCGTCATTGCGTGCCATGTATGCCTCCGAGTTGTGAGATGAAAGTTAGAGATCTTGGTGTTGGACTGATCCAACTTCAGGACCCAAGAAGCGACGTGCCAAACCTTCAAAGGCCTTTGCATCGCCGGTAGCCAAGAATCGATGTGTCGGTGCAGGTGAATTTGCATCGCGCAATAAAGAACCCTCTACGAGAACGCGGTAGAGATCTTTTGCAGTTTCTTCTGCGCTGGAAACGAGTGAGACACCGTTGCCCATGACATATGAGATAACACCAGTCAGAAGTGGGTAGTGAGTACACCCCAGAACCAAGGTATCGATATCCGCAGCAATCATCGGCGCTAGATACTCGCGTGCTACCTCTGTGATTGCTTCGCCGGAAGTTTCGCCACGTTCAACAAACTCAACGAAACGAGGGCAAGCAGTAGAGGTAATCTCTAATTGCGGAGCAGCAGCAAAAGCATCGAGATAAGCCTTTGATTCAATTGTTGCTCGGGTGCCAATGACGCCAACCTTGCCGGTGCGAGTTGCCGCAACAGCACGACGTACAGCAGGTTGGATTACTTCAATAACTGGCACTGAATAACGTTCACGGGCATCGCGCAACATTGCTGCACTTGCAGTGTTACAGGCGATAACGAGCGCTTTCACACCTTGTTCTACAAGAAAGTCGAGTGTCTCTAGTGAGAAGTCACGAACTTCAGCGAGTGGGCGCGGGCCATATGGACCACGAGCAGTGTCGCCGATATAGAGAATTGATTCGTTAGGAAGTTGATCGAGAATTGCTCGCGCAACAGTTAATCCGCCAACGCCAGAATCGAAGATTCCGATAGGTGCGTTGCTCATGCGCTAATCGTACGAGAGATTATGCCCAAAGCGTGCCGTCGAGGCCCTCAGTGGCCGCATCGACTTCACTGCCATATACGCCTGTTGAGAGGTATTTCCAGCCTCCATCACAGACGATAAATGCAATATCTGCATCGCGGCCATCACGTACCGCTTCTTTTCCAATAGCGATTGCTGCATGCAAGATCGCACCAGTAGAGATTCCAGCGAAGATTCCTTCGACGTGAAGTAGCTCGCGAACTCGCTTTACAGAATCTTCTGCACCGACAGAGAATCGACGAGTAAGTATGGAAGCGTCGTAGAGCTCTGGCACAAATCCCTCATCGATATTGCGGAGGCCATATACAAGCTCGCCATAACGTGGTTCAGCAGCAATGATTTCAACATCTGGTTTATGTTCACGAAGGTAGCGACCTGCACCCATCAACGTTCCCGTTGTACCAAGACCGGCAACAAAGTGAGTCACAGTTGGAAGATCAGCGAGAATCTCTGGGCCAGTGCCGTTGTAATGCGCGAGCGAATTTGCTGGGTTTCCATATTGATAGAGGAAAACATAATCCGGATTCTGTGCTGCAATCTCCTTGGCAACACGTACTGCTTCATTAGAACCACCTGCTGCAGGTGACGAAATGATCTGCGCGCCCCACATCTCTAAGAGTTGGCGACGTTCTGGGCTGGTGTTCTCCGGCATCACGCAGATGAGTTTGTATCCACGCACCTTTGCTGCCATTGCCAAAGAAATTCCAGTGTTTCCACTTGTTGGTTCCAGGATTGTTGCGCCAGGCTTAAGAAGACCGCTCTTTTCGGCTTCATCAACCATAGAGATTGCGGTGCGATCTTTAATGGAACCCGTCGGATTGCGATCTTCCATCTTCGCCCAGAGGCGAACATTGGGTGCCGGCGATAGACGTGGCAAGCCGATCAGTGGTGTATTACCAACTGATGCAGCGAGCGAGTCGTATCGAGCCATGCAGAGTTAGTTACTGCCGCCAGCGACAGCAGGAAGAATTGTTACTGAATCGCCATCCTTCAATGGAGCCTCGAGTCCACCGAGGAAACGAACATCTTCATCATTGATGTAGACATTGATAAAACGACGCAGTGAACCATTTTCAAGAAGGCGTTCACCAAGACCTGCAAAATTTGCATCGAGATCGGCAATTACAGCCGAAAGCGTAGAACCGGCAGCTTCAACTGATTTCTGGTCCTTTGTATAAGGACGGAGAATGGTTGGAATTCGCACTTCGATTGACATGGCGCAATTATGTCGAAAAAGCTCAATGAACTCTAATCGAGATTGATGCACTCACTTCTTAATCAGTGATTGTGACTGGCTCCTCAGTGACAACGCCGTCGATGATCCGATATGAGCGGAACTCCGTTGCAGGTGCAATCTCTTTGCGGGTAGAGACCAATACATAGTGAGCGCCAGGTTCTCCGGCATAGGCGATATCTGTCCGAGATGGGTAGGCCTCGGTCTCAGTGTGAGAGTGATAAATCACGACAATCTCTTCATCGTTGTCATCTGCTTCGCGATAGAGCGCAAGTAAATCTTTCGGGTCAAATTCGTAAAAAGTTGGTGAATGCGCTGCGTTGAGCATCGGTTTATGGCGAAGCGCCTTTCCGGAACCAGCTGGTCCAAGAATTACTCCGCAACATTCATCTGGATATTCGGCTCGTGACTGTTCAAGAATGGCATCAACGAATGTGCGAGAAATTTCTAGAGCCATGCAGTAATCCTACACAAGAAAAGGTGAGCGCTATTTATCAAGAATTGCCAAGTTGAGATTCTTCATCTTCATCAGCATCGTCGATTAAAGCACTTAGAAGAGTTTCTTGTAACCAACCTAGCCAGGTGTAGACGCCATACACCCCGCGCAATGGGTCGTCAGGCGCTAAAAGCTCTAGCTCTTCATGTGAATTGTTCTCGACCTTTAATCGCACACCGAGTGCTAGTCGAATATCGTTAATTGCACCTAACCAAGCATTTGCATTGTCATGATCTAAATCAACGGTTCCATCTTCAGATGATTTGAGATGGATGCGCATAGAGATGGCGTGCGCCTGTTTCTTTTGGCGCAAGGTAGCTTCTGTGTATCGCCGAAATTCAGAGGCATCTACTTGGTCTGCATATGCATTTGGCAATAATCGGTGTAGGACTTCATCTTCAGGAGGTGAATCATGAGAAGTGATTCCTACCATCGCAGCTAGTGGGTCATCGTTTCCGTGGTCGTGGCGCTCAGCTAATAGTTCAATAATCTGTTCGCATAGATTGAGCAGAACCTCTTTCTCGCTCTCTGCAAAAGTTGCGACATACGAGTGATCGCCATGGCGCTTAAAACCTTCAGTAGCGGTCATAGCTGATCGCCACGTTGCAAAGTGGCCCAGAGCCCATACTCGTGAAGTCGTGCGACATCATGTTCCATCTCTTCACGGCTTCCGGTGGAGACGATTGCCTTACCTTCATTGTGAACTTGCAACATCAACTCGGTGGCTTTTGCTTTGGAGTAGCCAAAGAGCTCCATAAATACATAGACAACATATGTTTGCAGATTCACTGGATCATCCCAAACAATGGTGACCCAAGGAGTATCGCCAGAAAAGATTGCGCGAATCTGCTCTTCGATTTGAGTATCAGTCTTAACCATCACCGGATAATGATAGAGAATTCTGGCGCCGCAACTTGCCGCCAAATTTGATCTGCACCCACCAGGATTTGATAACGAGCGACTTGGCGTCCTTGTCCCTCGATCGCAAAAGTAAATACGCCTTGTTCGTTGGTCGTTGCCGTGGCTACGCTCTTCCAACCTCCGGCGTTAAATTTCATCAACGACACCATTGCGCCAGCCGTGCGAGGTCGAACGGTTCCTTCAATCGCAAATGGAGCCTGTGATTTAACTGTGCTGGGTACAGCAATAGAAATTGTGCGATCGATCAATACTGATATCTCGTTGCTAAAGGATTCTGCACGATCCCAGGTGCCCTCGGTTGTGACGCGAATAGCAGTGGATTTGCCGAGCAATATTGGCGTCGCAAACTTTCCATCTACACCTGTCGTTGCTCCCCCGAGCACCCGCCATGTTGCATCCGCTGCGCTCTTTCCTTCAATTCGAATCGGCACATTTGCAACAGGTGAGAGATCTTCCAAAGTAAGTTGTGAAGATAAATTGATTGCGCTTCCGTAGAGCGCGTTGGTTTTATCCAAAGAAAGAACGCTAAATACCTTTGCGGGAGCGATGCTAAGCGCGGTCTGTCTAATTGCTTCCATCGCCAGCGGTTCTTCCATGCCAAGGGTCCAAGCGGTAACTCCACCCAATTTATATTTAGCTACAAGTTCGCTGCGAATCTTGTAGCTCTGCGCGTTCTGATACCAAGCGGTGCGAGTTGCCGTACAAATAGTTGAGCGACCATCTGCC
>ERZ650311.1420-NODE-1420-length-11917-cov-7.463750_pt1 | contig 11917 bp, 20 predicted proteins | sample MGYA00376247_ERZ650311 | MGnify/ENA primary metagenome ERZ650311 (study PRJEB26733, sample SAMN07839324) | wastewater metagenome | biome: small river; feature: stream; material: water | place: USA: North Carolina | collected 2016-07-28 ... | reverse complement strand
TAGCGTGGAAGAGTTCTGTAAGAAAAGGTTTAGTGAACTTATGGGGTGACATACCACCGACAAACAAACCCAAATCGAATTTAACAAATATCAATTCTGAAAAACATAATAACATGAGCAAAAATTATAGGAAAATAGAATTTGGTGCTGGAGATAGCATTGAAGAGGCAATCAAAGATTTATCAACATTTAAGGAGCGTGGCGAATTGGTGTGTGGAGAATTTAACGGACAAACGCTATTTTCAGATGTCGATGATTTAGATTCTGCTTATTTAAAAATTACAGGTAAAACAAAAGCCGAATTTGATGAAGCGGAACGTATAAGAATGGAGGAATACGAGGCTGAAAAAAGAAGGCATGAAGAATCAATACCTGAACTAACAAAAGAGTGGATCGAAAAGGGGCAAGAAGTTCTTGACATAAAATATTTGGTAGAATGGAATAAGTGCGTTCCCATAAGGCTTGGCGATCTATACAGAGGTATGGAGTTAAAGTGCTGCCTTGATATTGTAAAAGAATTAAATTCTGGCTGCGACTTGGAGGCTGCTAAAAAAATAATTAACGATCAAGGTCACTCTGGCATGTCTTTCGGTCTTGTCTGTTCAATGGTAAAATCATTCTGTGATAGAGGTAATGAATTTGTTAATTATGTAAGAAAGCCATGCTCCACAAATCCATATTAGTTTTCCCGCCCCACACCAAAGAGCGCACCGAAGAAGGTACGCAGCAGGTTCAATCTCTTGCAGACAAGTTAGCAGGGGACAATAAAAAGCTGATGGAATACTGGCAGAACACGGGTAATGCGTGGATCACAAACGACCTTGCCCGTGAACTCGGTATCAGTAGCTATGTTTCGGCTCGTGTCAAGGATTTGAGGTACTTAGGAGTTGATATTGAAAGTAAGTGGGAAAATAAAATTAAACATTTTAGATTGAGAAACTATGGTATTTAATAATGAAAAGTTAAGAAAAGACCTTATAACAAGGCGAGTTATTGATTTGAATATCTCACTTGACAAGGCTGCTGAAGAAATTGGAATTTCAAAAGCTACACTCTCTCGAATTGAGAATAATAAAACTCCAGAAGTAAACTCATTTTGCAAGATTTGCTCGTGGTTAAAAACTAATCCGAGCGACTATTTTATAATTTTTGCTAAAAAACAAGACTGATTTCGACCATGACACCAGACTTCTTCACCAAATCAACGATTGTGAGTGAGTATTCGACCAACGATTACACATGGATGATTCACGGGCAGTTGCAGCTATTACGGGAGTTCAGAATGAACCTCACCATTATTTTACCTGATGGCAGAACGAACCCTGAATATGTGAAGATCAGCAAGGAAATTCGCCGCCTTGAAGATGAATACATGAGGTTGTACCGTAGAAAGAAATTTAACACTTACGAACGACCTGCAAAAATTCCGATCGGTGATGCCTGCTAAATCCGAATACCACAAGCTATGCGAGTTAATGCTCAAATACAAGACCGACCGAGGCGAGGTGCTTAAAAAAATCGGGTATATTTACAATTATGCGCTGATATGTCCGAAAGAAATGCGCCTTGAAGATGTGCCAGTCATCGCTCATGCGATTGGATGTACAAATGTTGAACTAATTAAAATTGTGATAAAAATATGACTGAACAAGAATACATTTTAGCAAAGGCGCAGGGGTCAATCACTGCTGCAATAAATATATTAAGAGATTTAACCCCGGAAAAATTAACCTCTATAATGACGAAAGAAGAATATCATAAAGTTATGAATCAACTTTATGGTTGGCAAGGTAAATTATTTGTCACAATTGAAATAAAACAGGACTAAATCTAAACCCATGACCGCAACCTTCCAAACCCAACTATTTCCTGAAACTTTGGACATTCCAGAGGCTCATATGAAAGCATTTATTATTTGCAACAGTTCACCTACGCAAACATTTTACATACTCAAAGATAAAATACTCACCAAGTACGGGCATCGGAATGACCATGACTTACAGATTATCGAACAAACGTGTTGGACTTGTGGAGGTACTGGTAAATTTAAGTGTAATTGGAAGCCGACAGAATTTTGTTGGTCATGCCTCGGTGATGGTATTTACATGAAAAAGCAAATTATCTTAGAGCGGTGGATTTTAAACGGAAATCTATTTCACAAACCACTCGGTCACTTTTTTAATATACCAGTCGATACGGTAATCAAAAACAATATATACGGGTACATCAGGCACGATCCTATGGAAGGAAACTCACAGTATTGCCTGTATTATCTCATGTGGAACTACGACCGAGATATGTTTTGGAAATACCTTGAACAAGATATTGGATGTTATTACAAGTCTCAAAGATTAAAACTGCAAAGATTATTGAGAAAATGCAGCCCGCTTACAGCAATTTCACAGTTTTTAAAAGTAAGAAAGGAGGAGGTAGATGAATTACCCTTCTGAAACCTTCCAAACCACCGTCCAAGAGGCAATGAATGACGGGATCAATATGAAACTGCTGCATCTGGCATCAGGTGAACGGTGGGATCAATTTGGCATCAAATTACGTGATGACAATTTCACAATTGAACAGAAAAATCGAATTTTAACAGCTATAAAACAATGGAGACAAAACAAGTAATTATTCAGAACAAAGACGAGGAAAGGCAGTTTTTGGAGGAGGCGACCGAAAGAGGGTGGAAGTGGATTAATTGTGATGAGAAACCCACGAAATATGTACCAAGTGATAACAAATATTTTTGGAGATTTTCCTATGTAATAAAGATTGTAGGTGATAAAATAGGCATAACAGATTACCCAGTAAAAAATCCGTTAACTGTACAACAATTTCTCGAATCAAAATAAATTTGTTACATTTGCGGTGCAGAAATTACGATGATGATTAATATTGACTTATCACCCCTAAGTGGGACTTGTAACGGGTTGGGCTTCATCGTCCCAACTGCGCCCGTGAACGTTCCACTTAGGGGTTTTTACATTTTGTAATATGGCATTAAGAGATCAACCATATTTTCCGCTTTATGTTAAGGACTTTCTTACCGATGAAAAGCTGAATAATTGCTCTGCAGCAAGTCAAGGGATATACATAAAAATCTTATGTATTCTGCATAAGCAATCCAATTACGGGAAAATTTTGTTTAAACAAAATTTCAGCAAAGGTTTAAACAGGGTTGAATATTTTGCTACGATTTTGTCTAAACAACTAACCTTTGATTTTTCGGAGATATTACCCGCATTAACCGAATTGATCGAGGAAGATGTTTTGCAAATTTCGGAAGAAGGACTTTCACAAAAGCGTATGGTTAAGGACTTTAACACATCTATTGCCCGTTCAGAAGCTGCAAAAAAAGGTGGCGGAAATCCAATTTTGTTTAAACAAAAAGATAAACACCAGTTTAAACAGAAAGATAAACAAAATACTGAATATGAAAATGAATATGAAAATGAAATTGTAATTGAAAATAGGAAAAGGGGTGCAGGGGAAAAACCAAAAGCGAACCCTGAATTTCAACCTTGCATGAAAGTTTACCACGATTTTATTTTAAAACAAACTGGCGCACCTCCAAAAATTACGGCAGCTGACGGGAAGGCGATGAAAGACATCATCGAGTACCTTGAAAAGTTCCCAAATGCCGAAAATAAATCAAAATCCGTGAATCAATTACTCGAATACATACTCCAAAACTTCAATAGGTGGGATCAGTTCCACAAAAAGCAGATTAAACTACCTCAGATATCATCGAACTTAATTAACATCGTTAACGGGCTTAAAAATGGACAATCACTTAACGGAACTACCGAACAAAAAATTGGCAGGCTTTCAGCAACAGACGCACAAGAATTCCTTAATCGTGGCGCAATCGCTCCACTCGACTGAAAAAGAATTGATTGAGGCTTTTACCAGTCATGAATTAATTCATGTATTGGTTGAAAGAAACCAAGAATCTGCCTCAGTAGAATTCAGAAACTTAATTTTCAGATGTGTGAGTATTTGTTCCATTAAAAACAAACCAGACGAGTTAACGCTCTCTGTTTTATGGGATTACACCAAAAAGAATCTTTCAAATTACACGCTCAAAGAAATCGAAAAGGCAGTAATTTTTAACCAGTCTGGTCAACTTGCCGACACCATAGATCATTTCCATGTGTTTGATATTGCCTTCTTCTCAAAGGTCATGGACTTATGGCTCATCCTAAAAAACCAAACCCGAAACCGAATTGCTGCCCTTTTACCCAAACCTAAGGATCCTGAACTGGAAACTCCTGAGCAGCGATATCAGGGGCTGCTTAACTACATTAACATAAATCAAAAGTTTCCCGAATTCTGGGCGTGGGAGGCGGTGTTCAAGCACATGGAAGATGTCGGGGTCATCAATGAATCGCTTGAAAGCAAGAGGTTATTATTCAATGAGATAAAAGTAAAATTGGAAGTGAAACAGGAAATGGATTTGATGAATGTTGCTGACTTCATCGAGCGTGAAAGAATCACTTCAGGGCTTACCGATCGGGTCATTGCCGAGTGCCGAAAGATTACCGTTCAAAAATACCTATCACATCTTATAACCACCTAAAAACTAACAACATGAACATTCATGACGTGTATTTAATTTGTAGTATTGCCATTAATTTCCTGTTCATATCAGGGGGAATGGTCATTGCAATAATTCTGCTCCACCGCCAAAAGCATCATGATGGACTGGAATGGAAACAGGAGCCTAAAAATTGGAACGAAAACGAAAAAACGGGGTACTGACATGACCTACAATAAATACCGAAACACAAGGGTGGTGGTCGATGGAATTGAATTCGATTCGATTAAGGAAGCAAAAAGGTACGGTACATTGAAAATACTCCAAAAGGCGGGCGAGATTTCTGACCTCAAACTGCAGGTTCGCATGGACATTTTAGTGAATTCCAAAAAGATAGCTGCCTACATTGCCGATTTTACCTACATGGAAAAAGGTCATTACGTTGTTGAAGATGTGAAGTCCGAATTTACCCGAAAGAATCCCGTTTACCGATTAAAAAAGAAGCTGATTGAAGCGATTTATAACCTCAAAATCAAAGAAGTATGAACCTATACGCAATAACGACCTATCATAACAGGGAAACGAGGTGGAAAAACCTTAAATGGCAGATTGAAAGGATCCGAAACACCATTCTTTTCTTTCAGGAATTAAAAACAATAATTGCCACCGACTGGAAAATGTACCGACACACCAACCTGTCACCTCAGCAATACAAGCAGCAATCATTAACATTAGCCTATTATCAGGCTTGCCAAATGGCTGTTTATGACGATTTATACCAATTCGTCATTATCGAGGATGACATTCAAATATCTGATATTCTATTATTTAATGATTTAGTAGACGATCATTTTGAATTCGACCTCTGCTACCTATCCCTTACCAAGCACAACCAAGAATCGGCAATTGTGGAGCCTTACAATAATCTTTGGAATAAGATAGTCGCAAATTACTGGGAAACTCCCGCCACGCTTTGGACTATTGAAATGGCTAAAAAGTTCATTCACCACATCGAAAAGAAACTTGAAACAGGTTTGTGGCTCGGACATATTGACCATGAGTTAATGAAAATGCACACGGAATTGAAACTAAATTATTACTGCCCCGTAGAACAATGCTGTTACGGGCTATCCTCCGAACCTGAAAAGGCAAAGGGGGTTATTGATTTAACGGGGTCGATTTCTGAGAAGGGTTGACTTTCCCAAAATTTTACCGTAACTTTACACCCACCAATAAATCTGAATACATGAAAAAAGGATTAAAGGACAATGAATACCTGTATCTGATCGCTAAGTCGGTCAACTCAATTGAGGTTATGTTTTTCATCGTGATCCTCGCTAAAATGATTATGATCGGGATCAACCTCTTGAATGAAGTCGCAGCGGCTCCAATGCCTTAATTTTTGTAATCAATTGACTCTAAAGTACATAAATTTAGATGGCAGATAAGGAAGGAAATAAAACAGGCGGTCGGCAGAAGGGTACTCCCAATAAAAAGACCGAGGAACTGATGGATATTTCCAAGCGTTTAAAGGTTAACCCATTCGAGATTCTTTTACTTTTCGCAAAAGGCGACTGGAAGGCTTTGGGCTATAAATCCGAAAAAGTCACTAAATACTTCGGTGAAAACATGTCCGAGGAGTACGTGATTTCCCCCGAACTCAGGAGCCAATCGGCAGGCAAAGCGGTTGAATATTTGTACCCCAAACGCAAGGCAACCGAAATGACTTTGAACGCTGACCCCATCACCGAGATAACCCGAACGGTTCTGACTAAGAAAGTTGAATGAATGTTGATCTCCAGTATTTAGACTTCCAGATTCCTATTTTCTTTGAGTGGAAGGATGGCGTAAAATTCAAAATCGTTCCTAAAGGCAGAAGGACGGGAATCACCAGAGGGTCGGCAAATGCCTGTATCGAATATCTGATTGACGGAACCGCACCCGTTTTGTGGGGTGATACCATTCATGCTAACATTGATAAGTATTTTACCCGTTACTTTTTACCAGAACTCAAACGGAATAACATCAAACATCAATGGGAGTCACAAAAAAAGCAGCTGACAATTAACGGGAATGTGTGCGACTTTCGTTCAGCCGACAACCCAGAAAACTGGGAAGGGTTCGGGTATAAGGTCATTATCTTGAATGAGGCAGGCATCATTTTAAAGAACAAAGACCTTTACACCAACACCGTTTTACCCATGCTTTTGGATTACCCAGATTCAAAATTGATCGCTGCGGGGGTTCCAAAAGGTAAGTTATTGAAATCTGGCTCAGAACATCCGTTCTATACTTTAGCGAAAAGAGCAATGGAAGGAAACCCGAAGTACGAACTGGTTTCTCTGACCTCATATGACAACCCTGTACTCAATGCACAGGATATCAGAGAACTTGAAATTGAAATAGGTTCCATGTCAGCAAGTGCGGTAGATCAGGAAATTTACGGCAAGTTCGTGGAGTTTGATGCTGAAAACCCATTTGCGCATGCTTTCAATCAGGACGTTCATACCTCCAACAAAGCCATCTTCCAACCCTCCAAACGGGTGTACGTTTCAATTGACTTCAACCTCAATCCTTTTGCCGTCACATTTTCTCATATTTGGCGGGATCAGAACGGACTACATGACCATACATTTATGGAATCCACCATTGATAACGGCTCGGTGCCTGCAATGGCAAAGAGGATAAAAGAGATACTGGGTCGCTCCATTGCCAATTGTATCATAACGGGTGATGCGATGGGACGCAACAGGAACATTGCCGAAATTGATAACGCATCCAATTATAAGCTGCTCAAAAGGCTGCTGAATCTGCCTGATACCGCCTTTTACGTGAAATCGAACCCTACTCACGACCGAAGCCGAAACGATTGTAACTACGTGCTATTTGCAGCCACACAGCCTGAGTTTAAGTTTGAGAAGCTGATTCACCCCACCAATTGCCCAGGAACAATTGCCGATTATAAGACCGTTCAATGTGATGCTTACGGGCAGATTCTCAAACGTGATCGTAAAGATGTGGCGCAAAGGGCTGACTTTCTCGATACCGAGCGATATAAAATACATTACTTTGTCTACCCAGAAATCGACCGAATCGCTAAAAGTTTGGGTTTGAAAATAAAATGATGTATCTTTGATGAACTGAAAAAAGAAATTGCCATGCCCTGTAACACCTGCTTAAAAATAAACCCGATTCCTGAGTGCCTTGCAGATGGCGAGGAACTTAAATTGTACGGACTGACTGTTGAGGATAACAACGATGTGTTTTTGGTCATGTTAAAAGACGTGGCAACAGGACGGACGGAACAGGCTGAAAGTTCAAGGTCGGGCGGTACTGGAATTATCATTGACCTAACCTCACTCATGCCATTAATGAATCACCCGTACGAACTGAGATTACTTAACGAAAGCATGGAGGTTATTCCATTCACGTTAACCAATCCTGATTCATCCACCGAAACAGGCTGCTGCCTTGAATTTAACATTGAGAAGTCGCTCGTTTGGGATGGCAGAAACCTAAATTTATCATCAAAAATGTGTGAGGCATGACCGACCTTTTAATCACAATATTACTGAACAGTTGTGTTATTTTCGGGGTATATGCCTCGTTTAAATACGACTACAATATGGTGGATGATCGAATCGAGGACGTTCAGCTTTTTGGCAAACTTGCCTACTGGATGGATGGATTCCTTCCTGAAATGATTCGCAAACCTTTCTATGGCTGCCCTCCATGTATGGCTACTTTCTGGACACCGATAGTCTGGTTTCTCTTTTTAGGGCTAAGTTTTGACCCCATGTACTTCATCGCATGGATTGGAACGTCAGGATTGAATTGGTTAATTGTGCATAATTTGGAGGTTTAATGTTCGGGAAAAAACAAGAAAAGGTAGACTTAAAAAAGATTTACGAGCAGCACAAAGACGAGATTATGATGCTCGTCAGGCAGGATTTACCCAAACTTTCTGCTGAGGAGTGGTTCCGTAACATGACAATGGTTTATGTGGACGGCAAAGGCATGAGGCATTGGAGATTCACCGCTGCCACCTTACAACCACCTTTAGAGCGAACGGCAAAGGCAATGGACATCATGATGATGATGAGCAAAGGGTTGTCTGGAGAGGAAACCACCAAAATGGTGAACGCTTGCACCAACGAACTGGCACTTGCATTTTCAGGTAAGAAAAACAACGCCTTTGTGAACATCGGAGCGATCTTAAAGGCAATGACGGACAGGGTAAATATGCCATTCCACCTCGATTTGATGTATGAATTTCTTGCCGTCTGGACGGTTCGTGAAGATGAACTGCCCCATGTTTTTTCTCAGGAGATCCACGAACAAAAGGTGAAACAATTCAAGGAAGATAACCGAGGAAAAAATTCATTCTTTTTTTTTCAAATTCCGGAATTGAAGATGGCAAACGAACGCTTGAGGTCTACCGAAAACGAATGGATGGCATTATGCAACGAATCTCAAAGGAAGATAGACGGACTAAGTCTGTGGATTCAGAGCCTCTCGAATGGCGTAAAATCATCGCAAACCACAAGGCAGACCGAGAAGCATACGTAATGATGGTGTCGGACAATGACCCTGTGAAATATCATGAATTTATGAGATCGTCCTGTTCTGTTTTCCTTACCGCCCTTGAATCCTTTGCCCGTAGAATAGAATCGCAAGAGGAGCAGAAAAATAAGCCAGTTGAACCATTGAAAAGGAAATAAACCAAAAATACAAAGCCGATGGCGGGGACTTAGAACTAAAAATGTTCGGCTTAACAACAAAATTCAATAAGATGTCAGAAGTATCAAAAACAAACGAAACCCCCGCTATTGGCAATGTGCTGTTAGCGGCTGGCGAATATCCTTCATTGGATGAAATGGCTTTAAAAGAAGCTCGTAAAATAATAGACAAGTTCAACGAATTTGATGTATTTAGTGAAGCCTGTGAAATGGCTGATTATATGATCACGGAAATACTCGATATTGGTGTGATTAAATTCGGTCATAAACCGACATCTGATTTTTATGTAAGAGTGAGGGAATACATCAGAGAAATTTGGAAAAGCAATGGTCGCAATTGGTAGGTGTCCTACGCTTGCCGCTAACATAGTTCTACCAGAAAGCCACCTGAGAAATTGGGTGGTTTTTTTATTCCATTTATTCTTATATTTGCCATCAGTCTGCATGACGGGCAATAACCGTTTGAACCCCAAAATCAAACAGTCCGTGCAATGGCAGATGTTCAAGATATAATAGTTCGTTACCAATCCGAGGTAGATCAGGCACTTGCAGACCTCAATAAACTCGTTGATGCTCAGGACGATATAATTAAAGGCGAGAAGGAACAGGCAAAGCAATCTGAGAAAACCGCTAAGACCGATCAGGAGGCTTCCAAACTCCGACTTGCGAACATTAAAAAAGAGGAAGCGGAACTCAAACAGTTGCAGGCAGCCAAAAAGAAAGCCTTCACCGTTTCCGAGATTTCAGCCTACAATACCAAAATTGCCGAATCACAGAAGCGAATTGCCGTCCTTAAAAACGAAACCAGTTCATTCGGTTTATCGGCTAAAAACATTTTCGCAGGGGTCGCAGGTGGACTGGCAGCAGCATTTTCAACTCAGGCGATTATCAATTTCACACAAGCATCGGTTGAGGCATTTCTGGAGGCTGAAAAGAACGCTCAACGATTAAAGTTTGCCATCACGACTATTGGCGGTGAGTCAGAAGTTCAGTTTGAAAGGCTGATAAAACAGTCTGAGGACTTGCAGAAGATCACCGTTTTTTCAGATGATTCCATTCAACAGGCTCAGGCAGCACTCGCAGCATTTGGGTTGACGGCTGATGAAATTGAGAACCTGATTCCCAAACTTGCCGACTTTGCAACGATTACCAGTCAAGACATTCCATCGGCTGCTCAACAGATTGGTGCTGCATTGGAAGGAAACGGACGGGAATTTAAAAAGTATGGCATTGAGGTTTCAGCCGTAGCTTCCAGAACCGAGAACCTATCTGCGGTCATGGAGGGTCTTACCAAGTTTCAGGGGGCAGCAGAGGAGGCTACCAAAACCCTGACGGGTCAATTGGAGCAGCAGAAAAATGAGGTCGATGAATTACAGGAAACCATTGGTAGTAAACTTGCCCCTTCATGGGTAAGGGTTAAAAAACTGTTTTTAGAATACATCGAAGCCATCATTTCCTCGAAAGATGAATTGACCCTTGAAAGCATTGCCAAAGATCAGAAGGATAATTCAGATAAAACGATTGCAGTACTTCAGCAGACGGCAAAGGACATTCAGAAAATTTACAACATACCGTTTAATGAAGCCTATCTCAAAGCACTTGAGCAACAGATAAAAATTGAGGAGAAGGTTCGGGACAATGCCTCCAAATCAGACCTTGCAAAATCGGTTCGGGAATACAACAACGCCTCTCAGGCTCTTGACATTTTAAACAAAGAATTGGAAGACTTCAACCTGAAATTGATTCAGGAGAAGGCTGCTCAACAGGCATTGAATGACCGTATTTTATCATCCAATCAAATCAGAACCAAGTCTACTGAGGACTTAATAAAACTGAGCGAAAAGGAGAAGGAAATTGGCGATGAGGTTGCAAAGAAAAACATCAAAAACATTGAGGATGAAATAAAAGCAAGAGAAAAGGCAGCTGCGGAATATCAGAAAAACCTTGCCTTTTTGCGTCAGCTTCAAATTCAAAACATCGATGACGAAAAGCAGCGCAGAATAGCAGCCTTTGAACAGCAAACCAAAGAGTTGACCTCGCAAGGACAACTTCGTGCCGATACCATTAAGGAACTCGAAAAGCAACTCATTAAAGACCTCAACGAAATTGATGAGAAGCGAAATGTAGACCCGCTATTTCGTGCGCCTGAGCAAACCACCTCAATACCAGATCAACTATTAACACCGATTGAGAAAACCTTTGGTGAGTTTAACGATGGCATCGCAGGGGTTGAGAAAAACTGGATTGACGCAAATGAAGAAATCCTAAAATCATCCCTTCAACTATTCGGTGAACTTACAGGGCTTTACAACACTTTCGCTAATGCCAGAATTGAGCAGATCACTAAGCAAAAGGAAGCGGACATCAACTCTATTGACGAGCAGATCGAAGCTAATAAAAAGGCTCTGGAAGATCGCCAAATCACCAACCGAACTGAGGAGGAATTGAATAAAAACCTCAACGCTCAAAAGGTGGAAGCCGAGAAAAAGGCAGACAAGGAGATCAGAAGAATCAGACGGCAACAGGCAATTATTGAAAAGGCAAATGCATTGTTTCAGATTGCGCTCAACACCGCTATTGCGCTTTCCAATCCTTCTAATCTCGCATCTTTCGGGGCGTTATCACCACTTATCATTGCCCT
>ERZ650311.1419-NODE-1419-length-11920-cov-4.185335_pt1 | contig 11920 bp, 10 predicted proteins | sample MGYA00376247_ERZ650311 | MGnify/ENA primary metagenome ERZ650311 (study PRJEB26733, sample SAMN07839324) | wastewater metagenome | biome: small river; feature: stream; material: water | place: USA: North Carolina | collected 2016-07-28 ... | reverse complement strand
GGCCGTCAGTACTTTGGCGCGTGACAACGGCCTGGAGGGCACCCGGTTTGTTAGCCTGTCGGTGGGCGAGTGGGTGCCCGCCCTCGACGTGATTGCCAGCGCTGCCGATGAGCCTGACTACGGGATGGACCTGGGACTGTGGGAAAACAACGGCACCGACCATGGCCGGCGCTATGGTTTTGGCAAGCAGCCTTTTGGCAACCCGGCGCTGGCGTTCTCCAGCCAGGCGCCGTTTCACATGGGCTTTTTTCATGAGTCACCCGTGGTCTATGCCGCCGCCGGTTTTTTGCGCCGCACTTATCCCGAATACCGTGTTCATCTGTGGCAGACACTGGCACGCCATGCCATGAAGAGCGGACATGACTATTGGGCTTGGCGTTTTTCCGGCTGGGCTTTGCACTATGTGCAGGACCTGACCCAGCCTTACCACGCACGGGTGTTGCCCGGCGTCAGCGTTGTGCGCATGCTGGGCATCCAAGGGCTGGATTTGTTGGGGGTGTCCACACCGAAAAACAAGGCCATCACCCTGGTGTCCAACCGCCATTTGGCTTTGGAGAATTTCCAACGCCATGCGATGCTGACACCCTGGCAAGCGGGGCAGATGGACCATCCCATGCTCAAGGTGTATGCGCCGGATTCCCAGGATGCCGCGCGATTGCCCTGGTCGGAGCTGAGTTTGCGTGACGGCGTGGCCAAAGAAGCGGCGTCCCTGGCCGATGAGATTGATGCCTTGCTGGCGCAGTCCTTCCCGCCTCAATTCGTGTCCGACCCCAGCTTTGATTTTGGCGCATCATCGTCCCCTGTGAATTTGTTTGCCTTGGTGACCCAACAGTCACCCAGCAATGCGCAGGTCTTGAGCCAGCGCCTCAGCCGCTTGTTCGCCAACTTTGGCGCGCATTCTCGCGCCTGGGTCCGTCAGTTGTACCGTCCTTGATTCATGGAGACACACATGCATCCCATCGTTCGCCGTCAAACTTTGTCCGATGTCTTGCGCCGCACCGCTTTGCGGGTGCCCACCAAGATGGCCATTCGCTGTGGCACCACCGAATGGACTTATGCGCAGTTCGATGCCTTGGTGACCCGCCTTGCCGCAGGCTTGGCGCAACAGGGCATTCACACCGCCGATCGCGTGGCCGTGCTGGCGCGCAACTCGCATGGCTTTGCGGCTCTGCGTTTTGCCTTGGCGCGATTGGGCGCGGTGCTGGTGCCCATCAATTTCATGCTCAAGGCCGAAGAGGTGGCCTACATCCTGCGCCATGCGGGCGCCAAAACTTTGGCGACAGACTCCGGCTTGTCTGAGCTGGCGCGCGCGGCCTCTGCGCTCGACACCCAGGTGCAGCAGTTCATCTGGTTGCCCTCGGAAGACCCCAGCCAAGCCAGCGCGGGCATGCTCAGTTTTGATGACCTCGCAGCCTGCACCGAAGCCTTGCCCGATGTCAGCCTGGCCAGCACCGACCTGGCGCAAATTGTCTACACCAGCGGCACCGAGTCCACGCCCAAAGGCGCCATGCTGACCCACGATGCCGTGCTGTGGCAGTACGTCAGCTGCGTGGTCGATGCCGAAATTGCCGCCGATGACCTGGCCCTGCATGCGCTGCCGCTGTACCACTGCGCGCAACTCGATGTGTTTTTTGGCCCCGCCATTTTTGTCGGCAGCAGCAACGTCATCACTTCCAAACCTGTGCCCGACCATTTGTTGAGCTTGATGGAAACCTACAAGATCACCAGTTTCTTCGCGCCGCCCACGGTCTGGATTGCCTTGCTGCGCTCGCCCTTGTTCGATGCCGCCAAGCTCAAACATCTGGCCAAAGGCTATTACGGCGCCTCCATCATGCCGGTGGAAGTGCTGCGTGAGCTGGCCGCGCGCCTGCCTTCGGTGCGCCTGTGGAACTTGTACGGCCAAACCGAAATTGCGCCCCTGGCCACCATGCTCGGCCCGGACGACCAGTTGCGCAAGCCCGGCTCTTGTGGCCGCGCCGTGCTCAATGTGGAAACCCGGGTGGTGGACGATCAGATGCGCGACGTGGCCCCCGGCGAAGTGGGCGAAATCGTGCACCGCTCGCCCCATCTCATGCTGGGCTACTTCCATGACGATGAGCGCACCCAAAGCGCTTTCGAAGGCGATTGGTTCCACAGCGGCGACCTGGCCACCATCGACGAGGAAGGCTTCATCACCGTGGTCGACCGCAAGAAAGACATGATCAAGACCGGCGGCGAGAACGTGGCCAGCCGCGAGGTCGAGGAAATGATTTACCGCTTGCCCCAGGTCAGCGAGGTGGCCGTGATTGGCTTGCCCGATCCCAAATGGGTGGAAGCCGTGAGTGCCGTGATTGTGGTGAAGGCCGGTCAGGCCCTGACCGAGCAAGAGGTGATCGCGCATTGCAATGCCCACATGGCCAGCTTCAAAAGCCCCAAGCGTGTGTTCTTCACCGAGGCACTGCCGAAAAACCCCAGTGGTAAATTGCTCAAGCGTGAATTGCGCCTGGGCTATGCCGCACAGGCCTGACGCACAGGAGAAGCGATTTGGAAGTTTCTTTCAGCAAAGAAGTCGAGCAACTGCGCATGGGCGCAGGCGAAACCTTTCATGGCGAAGGCATCTTGGCGATCACCAAGGCCTTGCTGCAATCGGGCGTGGCCTACGTGGGCGGCTACCAGGGCGCGCCTGTTTCCCACTTGCTTGATGTGATGGTGCAGGCCAAGTCCTACATGGACGAGCTGGGCGTGCATGTGGAAGCTTGCGCCAACGAAGCCTCTGCCGCGGCCATGCTGGGGGCGTCCATCCATTACCCCTTGCGTGGCGCCGTGACCTGGAAATCCATCGTGGGCACCAATGTGGCCGCTGACGCGCTCAGCAACCTGTCCTCGCCGGGCGTCAAAGGCGGCGTGCTGGTGGTGGTGGGCGAAGACTACGGCGAAGGGGCGTCCGTCATCCAGGAGCGCACCCATGCCTACGCGCTCAAGTCGGGCATGCTGTTGCTGGACCCGCGCCCCGACCTCTCTCGCATGGTCGACATGGTGGAACACGCCTTTCGCTTGTCGGAAGCGTCGAACATGCCGGCCCTGATGGAGTTGCGCATTCGCGCTTGCCATGTGCGCGGCAGTTTCGTGGCCAAAGACAACCAGGCGCCCGCCATCTCCACGCGGCAATTGATGACGCAGCCGGCGCGGTTCGATTACAACCGCCTGGCCCATCCGCCCGTGACCTTCGGCCATGAAAAGCTGAAATACCAGGAACGCCTGCCCGCGGCCCGCCGCTACATTGAAGCGCATGGCTTGAATGAGTTTTTTGCCGGCGAGCATGCCGACCTGGGCATCATTGTGCAAGGGGGCTTGTACAACACGCTGATTCGCGCGCTGCAGCAATTTGATTTGGCGGACGCCTTTGGCGAGAGCAAAATTCCTTTGCTGGTCTTGAACGTCACCTCGCCCTTGGTGCCCGAGCAGATTGCCAACTTCTGCCTGAACAAGCGCAGCGTGCTGGTGATGGAAGAAGGGCAGCCCGAATACATCGAACAAGAAATTGCCACCCTGCTGCGGCGGCGCGACATTCAAACGCCCTTGCATGGCAAAGACTGGTTGCCCCAAGGCGGCGAATACACCGCCGAGGCCATGGCCCAGGGTCTGCAGGCCTGGAGCGAGCGTTACCTCCCGCAAACCCCCGTGGCTGCGCAGGCGGCGCAGTGGCTGCAAGACAACCGCGAGCGCAGGCTCGCAGTGGCTGAACAACTGAAGGCCCGCGGCCAGACCTTGCCTGCAAGGCCGCCGAGTTTTTGCATTGGCTGTCCGGAGCGCCCGGTGTTTTCTGCGATCAAGTTGGCGCAGCAAGCCATTGGCCCCTTGCATGTGTCGGCCGACATTGGTTGCCATGCGCTGGGGACCTTTGAGCCGTTCTCTACTGGCCACACCATCTTGGGCTACGGCATGAGCTTGGCAAGCCGCGCGGGCGTGTCGCCAGCGATGCAGCAGCGCGTGCTGTCCATCATGGGCGATGGCGGCTTCTGGCACAACGGCTTGCTGACTGGCGTGCAAAGCGCGCTCTTCAATGGCGACGATGCGGTGCTGTTGATTTTCAAGAACGGCTACACCTCGGCCACCGGCACACAAGACATCATCTCCACGCCGGCCGATGCGGCCAAGCTGGTGGCCGCTGACAAATTGCAAAGCCTGGCCCACACCAACCAAACCATCGAGCGCACCTTGCAAGGCTTGGGCGTTCAATGGCTGCGCACGGTGCACACCTACGAAGTGGAAACCATGCGTGCCACTTTGTTGGATGCCTTCACCTCGGACTTCAAGGGCTTGAAGGTGATCGTGGCCGAAGGCGAATGCCAGTTGGAGCGCCAACGCCGCATCAAGCCCTGGCTGGCACAGCTGCTCAAGAAAGGCCAGCGCGTGCAGCGCGTCAAATACGGCGTGGACGAAGACGTGTGCAATGGCGACCATGCCTGCATCCGTTTGTCGGGCTGCCCCACCTTGACGCTGAAAGACAACCCCGACCCCTTGAAGGTCGACCCGGTGGCCACCGTCATCGACGGTTGCGTGGGCTGTGGCCTGTGTGGTGCGAATGCCCACGCAGCGACCTTGTGCCCCTCGTTTTACCGCGCCGAAGTGGTGCAAAACGCCGGCCTGTGGGAGCGCCTTGTCGAGCGCTTGCGCAGCCGTTGGGTGCGCGCCCTGCAACCCGCGTGAAAGCCGAGTCATGACCCAACCCATTTCCATTTTGTTGTGCGCCCTGGGCGGCGAGGGCGGTGGCGTGCTGACCGACTGGCTGGTGGAGGCGGCGCGCCATGCCGGCTATCCCGTGCAAGCCACCTCCATTCCGGGTGTCGCGCAGCGCACCGGTGCGACCACCTATTACCTTGAAATTTTTCCCCAGCTGCAATCCGAGCTTGGTGAGCGGCGCGTTGTCTTGGGGCTTAATCCTTTGCCGGGGCGGCTGGACTTGCTGGTGTCCTCCGAACTGCTGGAGACCGCGCGCCAAGTGGCGAATGGCTTGAGCTCGGTGCAGCGCACGCGCATCATCACCGCCGGCAACCGCGTGCTCACCACGCAGGAAAAGATGCAAATGGGCGATGGTCGGCTCGACGAGGCCAGCTTGCTGCAGGTAGTGCAGCAACAAGGCCAAGCCTGCCACGTGCTGGACATGGCAGGCATGACGCGCGAGGCCGGCACCGTGGTCAGCGCCGTCATGCTGGGCAGCATGGCCGCCTGTGGTCTCTTGCCCATGCAACGCCGCGACTACGAGGCCGCGATCGGTCAGGGCAGTGCCAGCCAACAAGCCAGCTTGCGAGGCTTTGCCCTGGGCTGGGAGGCGGTGCAGCAACAACGCACCCAAGCGCAGTTCCTGGCCGAGTTGCTGCCTGAACCCCCAATTGCTGACGCCGCACCCGGATTGCCAGAGACCTGGCAGCGCGAGTTTCCGGCCGCCTTGCATGAGGTGCTGGGCCATGCGCGCGCGCGCTTGCTGGACTACCAGGACCAGGCTTATGTCGACCTTTACCGCCAACGCTTGCGACAAGTGTTGTTGCTAGAGCAGCAGGCCGTGCCCAACAACTGTTCGGCCACACAGGAGGTGGCACGCTGGCTGGCCATGTGGATGGCCTTTGACGACATCGTGCGCGTGGCAGACTTGAAAAGCCGCGCACAGCGCTTGGAGCGCGTGCGCCAGGAAGCCAAAGCGCAAGAAGATGACGTCCTACGGGTCTATGACCATTTCAAACCCGGCCTGCCCGAAATCGCGGCCTTGTTGCCAACGGCCTGGGCACAACGCCTGTTGCAGTGGGAGCAGCGCCGCTTGGCGCGTGGCCTGCCGGCCAAATCCTGGCCTTTGAAAATCGGCACCCACAGCGTGATCGGCATGTTGCTGTTGCGCATGCTGGCCAGCTTGAAGCGCGTGCGCCGCTGGGGCAGCCGCTACGCCCAAGAGCAAAGTTTGATCGAGGATTGGCTGGCGGCGGTTCGTGCAGGACTGCAGCAAAGCCATGCCCTGGGCCTGGAGATGGCGCGCTGCGGCCGCCTGATCAAGGGTTATGGCAGCACCCAAGAACGTGGGCGCGACAACCTGCTGCACATTCTTCAACATCTGGGCAGTGCCGCTGCAACGGCTTCGCCAGAAGACCGCGCCCGCGCCATTCAGCAAGCCCGTGAAGCCGCGCTGAAAGACGAAGCGGGCACCTCATTGGACCAGGTGTTGCAGGCGCATGGTGCGCCTGCGCGCCCCCTCAAAGTTCAGCCCATCCTGTGGGCGGGCCGTCGCCCCCGTGGGCTGACACAGTAAGGAGAACGCTGTATGAAATTCATTGCACTGCGCCGACGCGCTCTTCTGGGGCTGACGTCCGGCTTGTTCGGCTTGTTGGCCATGGTTCCTATGGCGGCGCAAGCGGCCTTTCCCGACAAGCCCATCAAAATCCTGGTGCCCTGGCCCCCGGGCGGCGCCACCGACCAGGTGGCCCGCATTTTGGTGCAACCGCTGACGCAAGCCTTGGGCGTCTCGGTGTTCGTTGAAAACAAAGGCGGGGCCGGTGGCAACATCGGGACCCAAGCCTTCGTCAAGGAAAAGGCCGATGGCCACACCTTGCTGTTGGCCACCAGTTCCACCAATGCGGCCGGCGTGCACCTCTATGCCAACCAGGGCTTTGACCCGGTCAAAGATTTCACGCCCGTCATCCTGCTGTGCAATATTCCCAACATCATGGCGGTGCCGGCCAATTCCCCCTGGAACACGCTGGGCGAGTTGATGGCAGCGGCCAAGAAAGCGCCAGGCAAGCACACCTATGGCTCGGCCGGCATTGGCTCCTCGCAGCACTTGGCGGGCGCGCAGTTCAAGACGGCCACTGGCTTGGACATCAACCATGTGCCCTACAAAGGCAGCGGGCCCGCGGCCGTGGATTTGATGGCCGGTCACATCGACATGATGATTGACACCGGTTCTTTGACGAACATTGCCGGGGGCAAGCTGAAGGCCTTGGCCGTGGCTTCCAAAAAACGCATCGCGGCCTTGCCCCAGGTGCCGACCATGGAAGAGGCGGGCGTGCCGGTGTTGGCCTCGGCTTGGTACGGCATCATGCTGCCTGCCAACGCGCCGTCCGAGGTGGTGGAGCGACTCAACAAAGAAATCGCCAAAGTGCTCAACGACCCAGACATCCGCACGCGATTGCAGAATGTGGGGGCGGAAGTCGGCGGGGGTTCTGCGGCCGAGTTCTCGCGTTTCGTGCTCTCGGAGATCAAGCGCTATGAAGGCTTGGTCAAAATGTCGGGAGCCCCCAAAGAGTAAGTGTCATTGCCGAGGAGACATGCCATGCCTGTGACCCTGCATCCCATCACGCCTTCTTTTGTCGCCGAAGTGGAAGGCCTGGATTTGTCTATGCCCTTATCAGACGATGACGTGCACGCTGTGGAACAAGCTTTTTGGCAGTATGCAGTTTTGATATTTCCAGAGCAAAAATTGACGGGCCAGCAGCATGTCGATTTCGCCCGCCGCCTGGGGCCGCTGGAATCCACGATTCAGGCCTACCGCCCGGGCCAAAAGTTGCGTGTGCAAGAAGAAATCGCTGACGTCTCCAACCTCGATGCGGACAACAAGCTGTGGGACCGCGACAGTCGCATGCGCATGTTCCAAATGGGCAACCGCTTGTGGCATGCCGACAGCACGTTCCGCCATGTGCCAGCCTATGCCTCCCTCTTGTATGCACGCAGCGTGGCGCCTTATGGGGGACACACCGAGTTTGCAGACCTGCGCGCGGCCTTTGACAGCTTGCCGGCCGATCAGCAGCAAAGCCTGCGAGGCCTGGTGGCCGAGCATTCCATTTTCAACTCTCGTGCCAAGCTGGGCTTTCATGATTTCGCGAAAGAAGAACGCGATGCCATGCCACCGGTGCCACAGGTCTTGGTGCGAAAAATTCCGCAAACGGGGCGCGAATCCTTGTACTTGGCTTCCCATGCTGGCCGCATCTTGGGCATGCCGGACGATGCAGGCCAAGCCTTGCTCGAAAACTTGACGGCACACGCGACGCAACGCCAGTTTGTGTACACCCACCGCTGGCGCCTGCACGACCTGGTGATCTGGGACAACCGATGCACCCTGCATCGCGGCACGGCTTTTGACGACCTGCGCTGGCGCCGTGATTTCCAGCGCGCCACCGTGGCCGACGTGGCCAACTCCTGTGAGCAGACCGCATGAAACACACCGAACCCCTGCGCTTGGCCACCCGCCACAACGGCCGGCGCGATGGCGAGCTCGTCCTGGTGGACTCCAGCTTGCAGCATGTTGCGGCTGTGCCGCACATTGCGGCCACGCTGCAAGCGGCCTTGGATGACTGGGCCACGCTGGCCCCCGAGTTGTTGGCAGCACAAAGCGCATGGGATGCACGGCAATGGCAAGGTGCCGACCCCTACCAGGCAGAGCACCTGATGGCACCGCTGCCGCGTGCGTTCCAGTGGGCCGATGCCTCTGTCTACCGGCAACACGCCAAGCTCATGTACCAATGGCGCAAAGAGCCCATCCCTGCGGGATATGAAGTCGAGCCCTTGGTTTACCAAGGCGGCTCGGATGTCATGTTGGCGGGCCATGAGCCCGTGGTGGCAACAGACGAAGCCCATGGCATCGATCTCGAAGCTGAAATTGCGGTCATCACCACCGATGTGCCCATGGGCACGAGCGTGGCGCAGGCGCTGGATTGCATTGCCTTGGTGGTCTTGTTGAACGATGTGTCCTTGCGAGGCTTGATCCCCAGCGAGCTGGCGAAAGGCTTTGGCTTTTACCAAAGCAAGCCTGCCACCAGTTTTGCCCCTGTGGCCGTGACGCCGGCCGCCTTGGGGTCCGCTTGGCGCGATGCCATGCTGCACTTGCCGGTGCAGATTGCGGTCAACGGCGAATGGTTTGGCGCGCCGCATGCGGCAGAAGACACGGTGTTTCACTTCGGTCAAATTCTGGCGCACCTGGCGCGCACACGGTCCCTTGCAGCGGGCAGCATCGTGGGCGCGGGCACCATCAGCAACGCCAACCCAGCGGCTGGCAGCGCTTGCATCACCGAAGCGCGCGTGCGGCAAATCCTGGCGGGCGCGCCAGAAGCACAGTTGCGCCCCTACCTGCGCCATGGTGACCGCGTGCGCATGGAAGTGCGCAACGCGCAAGGGCAATCGGTGTTTGGGCTGATCGACCAGCCCATTCAGATTTTGGGGCGTTAAAGCACTTCGTGCACGTCGTAAATCGGGCCCGAAGCTTCGCGCCGGCCGGTCCCGATGGCCACCATGCGGTTCAGCCAGCTGTATTTTTCCGAACTGGTTTCAAACACGGGCACGCTGCGGAAGTAGTAGCTCTTGGGGTCCACGGCTTCGCCGCGGTTCAAGCGGTCCATGACGTCCTTGGGGCCGTGGCGCATGCCCTTGTAAGACATGTAAATCAGCTGGTGGTCATCGGTTTCCAGCGTCAAGCGCACATCCAGCGTCAGCACGCCATCGTTGCGCAGCAACAGCCAGTCGCCGCCGGGTCCGGCGTGCACCGTGCCACGCAAGCGATCACCGGCAAAATTGCCACCCGTGACTTGGGCAATTCTGCGGTGGCCCAGGGGCGTGGCGCCCAGGTCCACGATGCTGGGCACAGTCAGCGTCATGCTGAAAAGAGGACGGGTTTCAATCATCAGAGGTCTCCTTGTGTGAATCTCAATCGGTAGCGGTGGCTTCGCTCATGGCTTGGTGGGCTGCTTGCTGGCGCCTGCGCTCGCTGTGCAAAATGGCCAAGCCCGCACCCACCAACAGGACAATGCCCAGCCAGGTCAGCAGGTTGGGCACTTCACCCCACACCACATAGCCAATCAGCAAAGCGAAGATCAGTCCACTGTAGCGGAACGGGGCCACCACGCTCATGTCGCCCGCGCGCATGGCTTGAATCAGTAAAAAGTAGGCTGCCGCGAGGAACAAGGCCGCAGCGCCCAGGGACGCCAAGTCGGCTGCGCTGGGCGGCACCCAGGGCACGCTCAGCGCCCACAAGCCGGAGAACACAGAAACCGACACGGCGGTGGACAGCGTGATCAAGGCGGCTGGAATGTGGTGGGGGATGAACCGCGTCAGGATGTCCCGGCTCGCATGCAAGAAGGTGGCGACCACGCACAGCAGGGCATAGTGGTTGAAGCCATCGGCTTTGGGTTGCACCACCAGCAACACCCCGAGGAAGCCAGCGATGATGGCCAAGCCGCGAACCCATCCCACTTTTTCGCCATAAAAGGCCATGGCGAAGAGCACGATGAACAGGGGCGAGGCCAAATTGATGGCGGTGGCATTGCCCAGGGGCATGTGAAACACGGCGGTCAGGTAAATCAGCGAGGCTGCGCCATCCAGCGCCCCCCTGAGCCAGACCCAACGATTCCACAACAGCGGCAATTGCCGCAGCACGCCCATGGCCAGGCACAACGCCAAGAGCAGGCTGGTGGCCATCAGACCGCGCAGAAAAATCAGCTCGCCCGAGGGCAGGCTGGCGCTGACATGTTTGACGAAGGCGTCGTTGGCGATGAACAGCGCCATGGCCAGGCTCATGGCGACCATGCCCCGGCGGTTGGCCGCGACCAGACTCAGTTGCTGCTGGGCGTGGTCGCTGGACGCTTGCATGGCAGTCGTCGCTCAGCGAACGAACTGGTCGATGTAGTCGGCGCCCAGGCCGCAGGCGATGTAGTGCTTGCGGCACATCTCAATTTTGGTGAAGACATCTTCATAGCCGGTGGTCTGGCCTTGGTCGTCCACATAGACCATGGCGCCATGGATGTTGAACTGGGTGATCATTTCCGGCTCGCCCACCACTTCGTCCACCACCAGGGTGTGAATTTCGCCGGGGGGTTCGTAGACGAAGGAGCCCGCGGTGGCGACCCAGTCATGCTCCAGGTAGCGCCAGGCGCCTTTGATCACATAGCCCGTGACCCATGAGGGGTGAATGTGGCGCGACAGCACACCTGACTTGCGCACGCGCAGCAAGTTGCACCAACTGCCCGTGACCGTGTTCATCAGCAGAGGGCGAAACCACACATCGGGCGCTTGCGGGACCCACACGCGCTCGTCATCAGGAATGGCGGAAATGGCAATCTCGGCGCGGATGCCAGGTTGTTGGATGATCATGGTGTGGACACTTTCTGCAAAATTCATTGAATGAGGTAGCCGCCATCCACGGGCAGGATGACGCCGGTGATGAAGCGCGCGGCGGGGCTGGCCAGGAACACCACGGGGTCGGCCACATCGTCGGGCTTGCCCCAGCGCCCCAGCGGCGTGCGGCCCAGGATGGCGCCGCTGCGCTCGGGGTCGTCCTGCAAGGCTTGCGTGAGGGGCGTGGCGATCCAGCCGGGCGCCACCGCGTTCACACGGATCTGGTCGGGCGCATACGCGATCGCCAGCGATTTGGTGAGCTGCGCCACTCCGCCCTTGCTGGCGCTGTAACCGGGCACCAGACCACCACCGAAAAAACTCAGCATCGACGCGGTGTTGACGATGCAACCCTTGCGCGCCTTGAGCGCTTCGCGCGCGGCCGCGCAGGCGCGCATGGTGCCATTGAGGTTGATGTCCACCGTGCGTGCAAAGGCTTCGGGCTCGAGTTCGACCTGGCGCTGGATGATGCCCGCGCAGTTGACCAGCACGTCCAAACCTTCGTATTGGCCCAAGCGCGCCTTGACGGCGTCGCCATCGCGCACGTCCAGGGTTTCAAAAGCAATGCCTGCGTTGGGCGCGTGGGCCTGTGCGGCCTGCACTTCGGCTGCGGTGGCGCCAGTGGCGGTCACGCTGGCGCCTGTGGCAGCAAAGGCTCGGGCAATGGCGGCGCCAATGCCGCTGGTGCCACCGGTGATGAAGACGTTACGGGAAGTGCTCATGGCTCAGGCTGTGGAATGCAAAAGTGGGCAGTGTGCCCACCCGACACATTCCGAACTGTCGCCGAGATCGGAAG
>ERZ650311.1418-NODE-1418-length-11920-cov-5.116814_pt1 | contig 11920 bp, 10 predicted proteins | sample MGYA00376247_ERZ650311 | MGnify/ENA primary metagenome ERZ650311 (study PRJEB26733, sample SAMN07839324) | wastewater metagenome | biome: small river; feature: stream; material: water | place: USA: North Carolina | collected 2016-07-28 ... | reverse complement strand
ATCACTACCTTAGCACCTTTCTTCCCATTATTATTCTGGCCTGGTATTATTGGTAAGTTCATGGTGTATTTACCAGCTATGTTAATCTTTACATTGGCTGCATCTTTAGTGGTAGCATTCATTATGAACCCAGTATTTGCGGTAGACTTCATGAACCATGATGACGACGCTGTGGCTGATGAACCTAAGAGTGCTATTTTCAAAAAGAAAAACTTTTGGATTCCAGTTGCAGTGGGTGTTTTATTAGACATAGCAGGATTTACTTTCCTAGGAAACTTATTAATCTTTATCATGATTCTTGTTGTTGCTAACAAGTATTTCATTAATGATATGATTGTTTCTTTCCAAACTAAGACACTTCCTAAGATGATGGATGTGTATGAAACAGGTTTAAGAAGAGCATTAAATGGATGGAGACCAGTGAAATTATTAATAGGCACATTTGCTTTATTGATTTTATCTTTTGTGATTTTAGGTATTAGTGTTGCCACTGGAAGAGTAGGTATTGAATTCTTCCCTAAAGGAGATCCTAACCAATTATATGTTTATTTAAAATTACCTTCTGGTACCAATGTAAACTATACAGACTCTATTACTAGAGTATTAGAAGCTAAAGTGAACAAGGTTTTAGAAAACGATAAAACTAAGAATCCTTTAGTGGAGAGTATTATTAGTAATGTGGCAGTAGGCGCAGGTGACCCAATGAGAGGTGATAGAAGTACGCGTTCTGAATTAGGTCGTATTCAAGTAAACTTTGTTGAATTTGAAAAGCGTCACGGAAAATCTACAGAACCTTATTTAGAGAGTTTGAGAAATGAATTGAAAGGTATTCCTGGTGCAGAGATCTCTATTGATCAAGAAGCGAGTGGACCTCCAACAGAACCTCCAGTGAATATCGAAATTCAAGGAGACGACTTTGATAAATTAGTGAAGACTGCAGTAGGTTTAAAAAACTATTTAGATGCTGCTCAAATTCCAGGTATCAATGTGTTAAAGATGGATGTGGATTTACAAAATCCTGAATTAACCTTAACCATTGATAGAGACCGTGCTTTAGCAGAAGGTGTAAGTAGTGCTCAAGTAGGTATGCAAATTAGAACTGCTTTATTTGGTAAAGAAGTTTCTAAAATCAAAGACGGTAAAGAAGAGTATAAGATTCAATTAAGAAGTGAAGAGCTTCAAAGAAATAATTTGGTAGACTTATTAAACATGCGTTTATCTTTTAGAGATATGGCAGCTGGTGGAATGGTGAAGAATATTCCTATTAGCAGTTTAGTAAAAGTTGAACCAACAAGTACATTAGGAAGTATTAAGAGAAAAGATCAAAAAAGATTAATTCAATTAAGCTCTAATGTATTGATGGATAAGGGTTATAGCCCTACCACTGTGAACGCAGCTATTGCACAATACATTTCTAATTTCAAGGGTATCTCTGAAGGAGTAACTGTTAAGCAAACTGGTGAGAACGAACAACAATTAGAAACCGTTGCTTTCTTAGGTAAAGCTTTGGTGATTGCATTGATGTTAATCTTATTCACTTTAGTATTACAGTTTAACTCTATTTCTAAATCAGTGATTATCTTAACAGAGATTGTATTTAGTATTATTGGTGTATTCTTAGGCTTCTCTATTTTTGGAATGAAGATCTCTGGTGTAATGACTGGATTGGGTATTGTGGGATTAGCCGGTATTGTGGTGAAGAATGGTATCTTGGTGATTGAGTTTGCTGATGAGTTAAGAGCTAGAGGATATAAGACAAGAGAAGCAGTAATTCAGGCAGGTAAAACAAGAATTATTCCAGTAATGTTAACAGCACTTGCTGCGATTCTTGGATTTATTCCAATTGCTGTTGGATTCAATATCAACTTCGTTACTTTATTCAGTGAGTTAAATCCACATATCTTCTTTGGTGGTGATAATGTTGCTTTCTGGAAGCCATTAAGCTGGACATTGATCTTTGGTTTGATCTTTGCATTCTTCATGACTTTATTCATTGTGCCTGCAATGTATTTAATTGCAGAAAGATTGCGTCGCCCTATGCGTCGTCATTTTGGAGGCAAGTGGATTAGCATGTTAGGTATTCCTCCATTGACATTCATCTTTATTCCTTTAGTATTTGTAACTACTTGGATTCAAAGAAAGAATGTAGCAAAGCGTGTTGCTAAAAACAATGCGAATAATGATGCAACATTTAATGGATCATGGTTCTAAACTAAACCAGCTCCATCAGAAATAGCAACGATATAATGTTGCAATGATTTCTGAAATATATTTTGATAAGAGGCCACTAGCTTTTGAACAACAGAAGCGGTGGCCTCTTTCTTTATTAGGTTAATGGTACATCCACCAAAACCACCACCCATCATTCTAGCGCCAATTACATTGGGATCATCCTTCACTTCACTCACTAGAAAATCTAATTCTGGACAACTTACTTCATATAAATTCGAAAGACCTTCGTGTGTGGCAAACATTTTTTGTCCAAAAGCTTCTAGTCTTCCCTCTTTCAAATCAATAGCTGCTGCTTTGGTTCTTTCTATTTCTTGAATAACATACTTACAACGACTATATACTTTTGGATACTGGTTTTGATCAACCATCTCATTCAACATATCCATATTGGCGTCTCTTAAACTATTGATGGATGGATATTGTTGTTGGATGAATTTAATTCCTTGCTCACATTCTTGTCTTCTGGTATTGTATTCACTACTCGCTAATGCATGTTTTATTTGTGTATCTAATAAAACAATGTCGTAGTGTTCTAATTGTAATGGATAGTATTGATATTCCATTGTTTTACAATCTAATAATATCACCTGATCTTTTTTGCCAAACATACTAGCAAACTGATCCATGATACCACATAAAACGCCTGCATATTCATGTTCTGCTTTTTGGGCTATTTTGGTTAATTGCATTCGATCAAAACCCAATGCAAACAATTCATTGATAGCAAAAGCCACAGCACACTCTATGGCTGCAGAGCTTGATAGGCCTGCACCAATTGGCACATCGCTTTTAAGTATAAGAGTAAAACCTGTGGGGATATTGCTTAGCTTTTGAAACTGTGCGATCACACCAATTATATAATTAGCCCAATCTTTAGAAGACTTGGTAACAGTATCTAAGCTTAATATATAAGTATCTTGAAGGTCTTCAGCGAATAAATGAATAGAGCGATCTGTTCTTTGCTCAATACTTACTGTCGCTGCTTTTTGAATAGCAGCAGGCATTACAAAGCCCTCGTTGTAATCAGTATGTTCTCCAATTAAGTTAATTCTTCCTGGAGCTTTTACTGTGAGTTGGTGCATAAATAATGCGTATATACTTTAGAAGCTCAATTGATTGGACAATCTCTTTAATTCTATTTCTGCAAGCTTTGCTGTGAATTGTAAACTAGTTAATCTAAAACCAGCTGTCTCAAAACTTTGTTGTGCTTGCTTTACATCTACCATGGTGGCTTGTCCTAATTGATATTTTTGCATCACTAAGCCTAATAACTCTTGAGACATTTTAAAGTTCTCTTGCTCAATAGGTGTTTGCTTGATACTATTCAAATAGTTCTTATAGGTTTTAAACAACTCTGTATTTAAATCTAAAGAAGTATTCTCTAATTGTAACTTAGCTGAATTGGTAGCAATCTTTGCGTTGTTATATGCTCTCTTACTCGCACCACCATTGTATATTGGTAATGCAAGGTTCACCCCTATGAATGGACCATAGCTTTCATTTAATAAGATAAAGCCTGCACCATTTCTATTACTACTATAAGTGTATCCTGTATTTGCTCTTAAAGTAGGATACATAGTTGCTCTTGTTTCTTTTTCAATAAACTGATTTACGTTCACTAATTGTTGTGCAGACTGTAGTAAAGGATGATCTTTCATCTTCGCTTCTACTTCTGCCATTTTAATATTTTGATCTACTGCAATAGTTTGATCAAAAGTATAATTTGAATTTGCTGGCACCACCATGCTATTGTATAAATCTGCTTTTGCTTGATCTATTACCAAAAGTTGGTTTTCTTTTGCTTGCAATAAAGCATTCAAATCTATATTAGATTGTAATACATCTGCTTGATTAGCCACGCCAACTTGTTGTCTTGTTTTAACAATCGCTACTCTTTGCTCAGATGCTTCAATAGATTTAAGAATAGTTTTTAAATAAGCTTCTTGTCTTACTACATTATAATATTGTTGCATTACAATACTACTTGTGGTCAACATTTGATTTTGCAATGTCGCTGCACTTTGTTTTTCGATACTCTCTAATCTATCTTTTGTTGCAGCTACTCTAAAGCCATTGAATAAAATCATGCTTACATTCAAACTTCCATTAACCGTTGTTCCTTCTACGCCGCTTCTGGTAGTGTTTCTAGACGGATCTGGGAAGGTTTGATGGATGGTTGATTGTGTATTATTATTTGATGCAGTACTTGACACAGTTGGTAATCCTCCTGCTACGCCATAGCTATTATTGTTTTTAGCGATAGCTGCTGTATTTTCTACCAATTTAATATCGTAGCTATTTTGAACCGCAATTTTTACAGCTTCAGATAAACTTAATTTTTCTTGTGCTTTGATTACATTACTAAACACAATAGCCAATACCACTAATAGAATTCTACTTTTTTGCATACAATATGATTATTGAACCAATGTACCTACTGATTCACCTTTTACAATTTTAATTAAGTTGCCGGCTTTGTTCATATCAAATACAATGATTGGCAACTTGTTTTCCATACATAATGTGAAAGCGGTCATATCCATCACTTTCAAATTTTTTGAAATACATTCTTGGAAACTGATTGTTTCAAACTTTTTAGCATTTGGATTTTTTTCTGGATCTGCATCGTAAACTCCATCCACTCTTGTGCCTTTTAAAATCACATCCGCCTTCATTTCGATGGCTCTTAATGATCCAGCTGTATCTGTTGTGAAATAAGGATTTCCGGTACCAGCACCGAATATTACCACACGGCCTTTCTCTAAATGTCTTAATGCTTTTCTTCTAATATATGGTTCAGCTACTTGCTCCATATTGATAGCCGATTGTAATCTTGTATACACGCCAATTTTTTCCAACATGGCTTGAATTGCCATAGCGTTGATCACCGTAGCCAACATACCCATATAATCTCCATGTGCTCTTTCAATTCCGCTATCTGCCTCATTCATCCCTCTGTAAATATTTCCTCCACCAATCACAATGGCAACTTCTATACCCAAAGCCACTAACTCTTTTATCTCATTGGCATATTGTTCGATAATCTTTGGGTTAAAGGGATCTCCATTTCTTTCATTTCCCAATAAAGCTTCCCCAGATAATTTCAATAAGACGCGTTTGTACTTTGGCTGCATAGTTAGACAGATTTATACTTGCAAGATACAAATTTTGAATAAGCTTTTTAGGGTTTTATATGAATGGAAAATAGGCCTTTGGACAAATTAAAAGGGCTCCGTTGGGAGCCCTTTTATATTTCATCCTAATTTCTAGGAATTTGTATCATTTGAATTTTTTGCACTAGGCAATAGCCACTTGCAATTTATCCCAAGGCAACACGCTTAAACTCTGTTACTTTGATTGCACCGTCAACAGATTTAATGTATTCGCCTACTGACTTAGAACCGTCTTTTACGAATGCTTGTGCTAATAAAGTTTGCTCTTTAAAGAAAGCACCAATCTTACCTTCAGCAATTTTAGCAATCATATCTTCTGGTTTACCAGCCATTTTAGGATCAGCTTTCATTGTATCAATGATGATCGCTCTCTCACGCTCTACAGTTTCTGCAGGCACTGATTCTGGATCAACCGCTACTGGATTCATCGCAGCAATTTGCATTGCTAAGTCCTTACCTAATTCTGCATTTGCAGCTGTTAAAGCTACTAACACACCCATTCTGTAAGCACCATGAATATAAGAAGCTACGAAAGGAGCATCTACTCTTTCAAATTTAGCAATACCGATTTTCTCACCGATAGAAGCTAATTTATCATTGATTAAGTCAGCAACTTTTGCACCGTTTACAGATACTTCATTTAATTCTTCAGCAGTCTTAACATTGTTTGCAACAGCAGCATCAGCAATGCTTTGTGCAAATGCAACGAAGTCTGCATTCTTAGAAACGAAATCTGTTTCACAAGAAATACATACTACGAAACCTGTTTTGTTATCAGCAGAAGTTTGTGCAATAATTACACCTTCTTTTGCTTCACGATCGCTACGCTTAGCAGCAACTTTTTGACCTTGCTTTCTTAACCAATCAATTGCAGCTTCAAAATCTCCGTTTGTTTCAGTCAATGCTTTACGGCAATCCATCATTCCGGCACCTGTAGCTTGACGTAATTTATTAATGTCTTGTGCTGTTATTGCGCTCATAAAATTATTTTTAAATTGTCTATTAATATTTAGTTAATATAAGAGAGATTAAATAAATACAATTGGGTCATCAACACCTTATTCAAGATGTCAATAACCCAATTGGGATATTTAATTATTTTCTTACTGGACCACGAGTACCAGTAGTAGTACGACGCTTAGGAGCACCTGGAGCAGATGTACCTGCACCACGCTTAGCACGGCCGCCTTCAGCATTTGCTTCAGCTTCCATTCTCTTAGCTTTTGCTTCTAATTCGTTGCTACCTTCTTCTGTTGTTTCTTCATCATCTTTAGAAGCTTGACGCTCTGCTAAACCTTCAGCGATTGCTGCAGTGATATAGTTAGTGATGATTGCAATAGATTTTGTAGCATCGTCATTTGCAGGAATAGAGAAATCTACTTTATTTGGATCACAGTTTGTATCAACCATACCAAATGTTTGGATACCTAAACGCTTAGCTTCTGCTAATGCGATATGCTCGTGACCGATATCAACTAAGAATAAAGCTGCTGGTAAACGACCTAATTGTGCGATACCACCTAATACTTTTTCCATTTTATCTTTATCACGACCTAATGTTAAACGCTCTTTTTTAGTTAAGCTGTCTGCGCTACCGTCGTTCAACATTTTTTCAATGCTCTGCATTTTCTTAACGCTCTTACGAACAGTATTGAAGTTAGTTAACATACCACCTAACCAACGCTCAGTTGCATAAGGCATGTTTACTTTCTTTGCACACTCACTTACAATTTCTTTTGCTTGCTTCTTAGTAGCAACAAACATAATTTTCTTACCACTCTTAGCAATTTGCTTTAAAGCAGCAGCTGTTTCTTGTAAATGATCTACAGTTTTATTTAAATCAATGATGTGGATACCTTTCTTCTCAGCGAAGATATAAGGTAACATCTTTGGATTCCACTTCTTTTTAAGGTGACCAAAGTGTACGCCAGCTTCCAAAAGTTGCTGTTGAAGTGAAGTATTATTTTCCATTTGTATAAGTTGTAATAATGAATTAAAAATTTGTGTCGATTAACGCTTGCTAAATTGGAAGCTTCTACGTGCCTTCTTGTGACCGAACTTCTTACGTTCAACACTTCTTGGATCACGCTTCAATTGTCCAGCAGCTTTTAATGTTGGACGAACTTCAGGATTCAATTCAACTAATACGCGAGCAATACCTAATTTGGCTGCTTCTGCTTGACCTTTCATACCACCACCTGTTGCGTTAATTACGATATCGTATTTACCTTCAACACCAGCAGCTTTTAAAGGAGCTTCAACTTGATTTTGTAAGTATACTAAAGGAAAGTAAGCTTTGTAATCTTTGTCATTAACGGTAATTTTTCCAGTACCCTTGCTAACGAAGACACGTGTTACTGCTTCTTTACGACGACCTACTGCATTTGTTTGCTTTTCCATTTATTTAGATTTGGAATTTTTTAAAATTTAAATTCTTTAGGTTGTTGTGCAGCATGAGGATGGTTTGGACCAGCATACACAAATAATTTTTTAACCATCTTACGACCTAAACGGTTTTTAGGTAACATACCTTTTACCGCTCTTTCCATAATTACTTCTGGACGACGCTTGATTAAATCTTCAGCAGCCTCTTCTTTCTTACCACCTGGGTAACCAGAATAGTTTAAGTATTGCTTATCGTGGAATTTATTTCCAGTCAACACAACTTTTTCTGCATTAATGATGATTACATAATCTCCACAATCAACGTGAGGAGTGTAATACGCTTTGTTCTTACCACGTAGAACAGCTGCAATTTTTGAAGCAATACGACCTACGGTTTGATTAGTACCATCAACAATGTACCAGCCATGTTTAACGGTAGCCGCGTTGGCGTGCTTCGTGGTGAAATGTAGTTTACTCATAATCTTTTGTTTTAATGAGGCCGCGCTATCCCGCTAGCCATAAAATAATCCCCTTTGATAAGGGAGGGCAAAGTTACGACGGGATAGGGGCTTTTTGGCTTTTTTTGGAATGTATTTTTTAAGACAACTTTGTAACTAATTGATTTTCAATAATATTTTTGTTTCATTATTTTCATGATATCAAATAGGCGCTGATAATCAATGTGTTAGAAAATGTCTTTTGGATGGTTTTTTGCCCTTTTTGGCTTACATTTATTATATATGTATCAAAAGTTTCAAGCAGATCAGGTTTTTACAGGGACTAAACTATTGGATGGACACCCTGTTTTGGTGGTTCGTGAGGACGGGACCATTGAGGGTATTATTAATAAAGAAGATGCGGGTGAGGATATCCAAGTGTTGAAGGGCTTGTTAAGCCCTGGTTTTGTAAACGCACATTGTCATTTAGAATTATCACACTTAAAAAATGTGATTCCAGCCTATACTGGTTTACAAGAATTTGTAAAACAAATTGTAGCGTTAAGAAAAGTAGATGAACATGTTATTGCTGATGCTATTGAAAAAGCAGAAGATGAAATGTTTGAAAATGGAATTGTTGCGGTGGGAGATATTTGTAATACACTGGATACACTAGAACAAAAATTAAAACACAGAATTGCCTATTATAGTTTTGTAGAGTTATATGATTTAGATCCAACAAGAGCGCACGATAAAATAATTGCAGGTTTAGCAATTCAAAATACATTTCAAGAAAACTGCATTCGTGCTTCTTTAGTTCCGCATGCTCCCTATAGTGTAAGTTATAATTTATGGAAATTATTAACTGAACATTTTGAGTCGCATACAATCACCATGCACAATCAAGAAACAAAAGATGAAAATGATTTCTTTCAAACCAAGACAGGAAGCTTCTTGGGTATGTATGAAAGAACTAAAGTGTCTTTAGATTTTTTTGAAGCAACGGGTTTAACAAGTGTAAGATCTGTATTACCTTATTTTAAAAAAGCACATAGAAGTATATTAGTACATAATAGTTTCACTAGTGTAGAAGATATACAAGCAGTTCAAAAAGAAATGCCCAATAGTTTTTGGTGTATTTGTGCCAATGCCAATCAATACATTGAACAAACCATGCCTCCAATTGAATTACTTCGTTCTCAAAAAGTAAATATTGTGATGGGTACAGATAGTTATGCTAGCAATTGGAGTTTAAACATGTTAGACGAAATAAAAACCATTCAAAAACATCTTCCACAAATTCCATTAGAAGAATTGTTGGGATGGTCTACTATCAATGGTGCCAATGCTTTACAGATGGATAAGGGATTGGGTAGTTTTGAGAAAGGTAAGAAGCCAGGAATAGTATTGATTGAAGGTTTATCCAATGAAAATAAAGTAATAGAAAGTACTAGTTCAAGAAGAATAGTATAAAATCAACATGTATGAATAGAGCTACATTTTTACAAAACACAGCACTTGCAGGAGCTGCTGTATTATTGAGTTCTTTGGAGGGTTTTGCAAAAGAAAATAGTAAAATCATTAAAGTGGCTATTATTGGTTGTGGAAGTGTAAGTAATAGATATATTCCACATTTACAAAGTTCTTCTTTGGTAAAAATTGTAGGTCTTTGTGATATCATACATGATAGAGCCATTGCACAAAACAAACAATACAATGTTGGTGCAATAACTTTTTCTTCAATTGAAGATTTATTAAAAGGTGTGGATTTTGATTTAATGTTGACACTTACAGATATGCAAATGCATGGAACATTAAATCGCAAAGCATTAATGGCTGGCAAGAATGTTTGGAGTGAGAAGCCTTTAGCAAATACCTATGAAGAAGGAAAGCAATTAGTTGAATTAGCAAAAGAAAAAAATATTCGAATCTGGGGTGCACCTGCTGTTGTGACTAGTCCACAGTTTGAGTTTATGAGTAAAACCATTCAGTCTGGTAAGCTTGGGAAATTAGCAAGTGCTCATGGACAATATGGACATACTGGACCAACATGGTCTTCTTTCTTTTATGAACCTCTTGGTGGAAGTATGCCAGACTTAGGAGTTTATAATATGGCAACCCTAACTGGTTTATTAGGTCCAGCTAAATCAGTGATGGCAATGACTAGTACTGTAAATAAAAATAGAGAGATTGACAATAAAGGAGTCATCGAAGTAAAAGAAGAAGATAATGCACATATTTTATTAGAACACGAAAATGGTATTATTAGTCATGTGATGTGTGGCTTTAATTATTTCGATCCATTTGGACATGAAGCAAAAAATCAAACGCTTCACAGCATTCAAATTTTTGGAGACAAGGGTAATATGCGTTTGATTGGATATGATTGGGAACCTAAGAGTGTCGTATTAGATACTTCATGGACCAATCCTCCTGAAACACATGTAACAGATGATCAAGGATATCAATGGCAGGAGGGTGCAACAAAAATTGCTACATCACTTTCCACTCAAATTGAACCCAAGATTCATGTACTTCACTCGCTTCATGTACTTGAAATAATTGAAGCTGCAAGAAAATCATCCAAGGAAGGGATTAAAGTTCCTTTAAAAAGTGTTTTCCCTTGGCCAATGGTATAATAAAGAGTAAATTTAAAGTACAATTCAAGCATATGACTTTCCCTATTCTATTCGGACTTTTCGCAATCATCATTATCATGTGGAGAAGACACCATAGAGGTAAGAACAGAGATTAATCAAACTTTTCTCCGTATTCTTTTACAATTGCATTGTCCAAATTTTTTCCTATCCTTTTTAGATTATTTAATCTAATATTTAAATAGTTATTCGTATTAGAACCTTGAAGTACTAAATTCAATAACTCCTTAAAACCAACAGGATTATTTTCGATCATTGCATCTGCCTTTTTTGGTCGTTTAAATCTAGTCCAAGTATTTCCTTGAAATAGTTGGCCTTTCATCATTTCATATTGTATAATTGGATCAAACACTGTCGCCATCTTAAATCTTGCTTGTTCTAGCATTCCTTCTCTTACTACTTCCATCTTTAATGTGGCATCCAACATTCTTTCATATTCTTGTATACCAATTATAATCTCTTTGTTTTTAACCATTCTTAATCCACCAGCAGATTTAATTTGATCTAAACCAACGTGCGAACTTTCAAAAGTTGCTCTTAAAACCAAATTACGTATGAAGTAGTATGCATCTTCATTTGTGGAAGTCTTATTTTGTATTGCTTTATAAAATGTATCCAAAAGTTCTAATCTTGAATTATTTTGATTCAATACTGTGTCTATTCGTTTTAGATCCAATTGTAAATCTTCATGTACATTTTTTAAATAAGCAATCTCTCTTTGCTTTTCAACTTGATGTTCTCTAACATTCTCTGCCATAAAACCTAATGTAACTGCGGCAAAAAGCATTATAAATTCAGTTACATATTCTTTCCACTTCTTGGGATGGTGCGAATGATGATGTACTTCCATTTAATTCAATTTATAATGAGTTCTTAAATCATTTAATAATTTTGCATTAGTCATTTTATATGACATAAACATGCCCTTTCTAGTTGAAGAAAGTAAAAACCTGTAATATTCAAATATTCTTTTTAATTCCTTTAAATCACCCCCACTGTATACCATTTTGGGGAATTTATAAAAAGTTGGAGACTT
>ERZ650311.1417-NODE-1417-length-11937-cov-6.606716_pt1 | contig 11937 bp, 10 predicted proteins | sample MGYA00376247_ERZ650311 | MGnify/ENA primary metagenome ERZ650311 (study PRJEB26733, sample SAMN07839324) | wastewater metagenome | biome: small river; feature: stream; material: water | place: USA: North Carolina | collected 2016-07-28 ... | reverse complement strand
CACGTGCGACGACGAAAGAAGGCTTGCGTGCATCGGTGCCCGAGGTGTCGAGCGTGACCTTGTCTGACAAGCCGACGATGGTGGTGAGCAACTCGCGCATGTCGTTGCCGGTCTCGCTGTCGTCCAAGGAGGCGATCAAGCGGATGGGTTGGCGCAGCATGCCAAGGTACTGTTGCAGTTGGGCTTTGAGTGCGTCGTCGAGCATGGTGTTCTCCTGTTTCAGGGTGCAAACGTCCTAGGTCATGCGCTTGTGGTGCTGACCTGGTTTTATCAAAAGGTTGGGAATTCGTTGGGCACAACACACGCTGCAAACGTGCTTTATGCGCTGTGCGCAACGCCCTGCCGCAGCAGGGGTGGGTTGCGAGTCGCTCTGCTTCGCAGAGCGACATCAGGCCAAGATTAGATCTTGCCGACCAGGTCGATCGAAGGAGCCAAAGTCTTGGCGCCTTCTTTCCACTTGGCTGGGCACACTTGACCGGGGTGAGCGGCGGTGTACTGAGCAGCAGTCAACTTGCGCAGTGTTTCAGACACATCGCGTGCGATTTCGTTGGAGTGGATTTCCATGGTCTTGATCACGCCGTCTGGGTTGATCACGAAAGTGCCGCGCAATGCCAGGCCGTCTTCTTCGATGTGCACGCCGAAAGCGCGTGTCAACTTGTGTGTGGGGTCGCCAACCAGTGGGAACTTGGCTTTGCCCACAGCGGGCGAAGTCTCGTGCCACACCTTGTGTGAGAAGTGGGTGTCGGTGGTGATGATGTACACCTCAGCGCCGGCTTTTTGGAAGGCAGCGTAGTTGTCAGCAGCGTCTTCGATTTCTGTAGGGCAGTTGAAGGTGAAAGCAGCGGGCATGAAAATGAACACGTTCCACTTGCCTTTGAGGCTGGCTTCGGTCACTTCGATGAACTTGCCGTTGTGGAAGGCTTGGGTTTTGAAGGGCTGAACTTGTGTGTTGATCAGAGACATGTGAATTCCTTTGGTAGGTTGGGAAAAACTATCGAATGAGTCAAACTCATTGAGGTGAATGTTATCCAAGAACCACCCAGTTGATGATTGTTTGTCTCAATGAGTCCGATTGAGGCACTCTTGTGTCCGGCGGTCTGTGCGCTGTCACTTGGTCAGGATGAGCTTGCCCGAACGGGTGGTTTGAAGGCGGTAAATTTCCCCTGAATGCACGATTTCGAGCACACGTGCCTGCCCCATCAACGCCGTGCTTTCCACCCGCCGAGGGGTTGACGGTATGCCGGGCTGCGCAGGTGTTGCGTATGGCGGCTGGCGAAAAGGTGGCTGATGTGTGCTCAAGGGCGACCTTTCAGGGTGTTTGGGTCATGAAGTTGACCTTGACTAAGCCAGCGCCTTGCAAGGCACTGAGCGTTTGCAACACGCGTTCATAAGGCACGCCACGGTCGCCACTCAAGCGCACCACGGGTTGGGGTTGCCGTGTGGCTGCTTGTTGGGCTTGGGCTTTGAGCCCCGCGTCCTCGACGGCTTGGCCATTCCAATAAATGTGGCCTTGTGCATCGATGTCCAGACGGATGGGGTCGCTGGACGGTGGTGGTGTTGCACTGCTCGCGCGTGGTAACGACACAGGTACGGCGCTATGAATGGCTGGCACGGCCAAGATGAACACAATCAGCAACACGAGCATCACGTCAATCAAGGGCGTCATGTTGATTTCGGTCATCACCTCGTCATCGTCTTGGGCAGGTAAGAACGACATGCTCAAACTCCTGCGGGGTCGCGTTGACCCACTCGTGCGCCCGTCACCAAAAAGGCGTGCAAATCATGCGCGAAGCGGTTGAGTTGGCCCAAGATGAATTTGTTGCCGCGCACCAAGGCGTTGTAGCCCAGCACTGCGGGCACCGCCACCACCAGACCCAAGGCCGTCATGATGAGCGCTTCGCCAATCGGGCCCGCCACACGGTCCATGCCCATTTGGCCTGAGGCACCGATGCTGATAAGGGCGTGATAAATGCCCCACACCGTGCCGAATAAACCGACAAAAGGCGCCGTCGACCCAATGGATGCCAGCACGGCCAAACCGGTTTGCAAGCGGGCGGTGGAGTCGTCAATTGCATTGCGCAAGCTGCGTGTGACCCAGTCGCTCACGTCCAAGCTGTCGTGCAACTGTTCTTGCGTGGCCCGGTGGTGGGCCGAGGCTTCATGGCCTTGTTTGGCCAAGCTGTAAAACGGGTTGGCGTGGGTGGTGTGGAGTGTTGTGCCGTCCAGAGCCGCTAAGCCTTCATCTAAGTTGCTGCTGTGCCAAAACGATTCAACGTGTTGTGCCATGCGTTTCAAGCGCACGATGTCTAGCGCTTTCATGACGATGACAACCCACGACAGCACAGACATGCCGATCAACAGCAAGGCCACGATGTGGGTGATGACGTCACCTTGTTGCCAAAAATTCACAATGCCGGCTTGGTTTTCCATGACAGTTTCCAAAAGTTATTCCAAAACAAAATTGACGGGGACGTTGAACCACATGGCTTCCGGCGCGCCCAAGCGTTGTCCTGGCACAAAGCGCCAACGCAGCACGGTGCGCAAGGCTTCTTGGTCCAGGCGGTCGTAGCCACTGCTGGTCTTGATCTCGCCTTGTTGGGCGGAGCCATCGACCGTGACAAAGACGCGAACCACCACCTGTCCTTGTTCGTTCAAGCGGCGACTCAGACGTGGATAAGCGGGCTTGGGGTTGTTCAACCCCTGCGCGTCGCTGCTGGGCAGACTGAAGGTCGGTACCCCGCTGTGGGTAGAAGCGGTGCGGCTTGTAGCCGTGGCGGGCGCTGCGGGCGTGGCCTCTGCGGTGTGTGTGGCAGAGGCCATGCTTGGGTTTGTCTGCGTGGCGGGTGCGGCGGCAGATTTCGTCATCACCTGGGGCGCGACCGTTGGGTGCGGTGGTGTTGGGATGGGCGCTGGAAGCGGTGTGTGGTTCACAGGAGCCAACACCATTTCCATGGCGATGTTGGTCTGGTGCTCCATGTCCACCACCTGGGAGGAGCGCAGCAGCGCGCCAATGGCCAGCATGTGCAGCATGGCAACGCACAGCACCACGGTTGCCAGGGTGTGTGGGGGATGGGTGTCTGTGAGTGGCCGCATCAGGTGTCTGCCCACATGCGCAGCAGGTTGTGATACACGCCGGTTTGCGTCACCGCTTCTGGAATTTCACCGTATTGGGTGCGCAAGCTCAACACGCTCATGTCCAACTCATACAACAGGCGGCGTTGCTCGTCGCTGCGCACCAAGCTCTCAATCCAGAAAAAGCAAGCCAAGCGTTCACCGCGTGTGACGGGCTTGACTTGGTGCAAGCTGGTGCCGGGATAAATGACGATGCTGCCCGCAGGCAGTTTGATGCTTTGCTCGCCGTAAGTGTCGGCAATCGTCAATTCGCCCCCGTCGTAGCTGTCGGGGTCGCTCAAGAACACCGTGCACGAGATGTCGGTGCGCACACGTTTGTCGTGGCTCAACATGCGAATGGCACCATCGATGTGGTTGCCAAAGTAATTGCTGTGACCCGCATACCGGTTGATACGTGGGGTGTAAATTTTCTTGGGCAAGGTGGCGGAGAAAAACGTGGGGTTGGCATTGAGTGCCTTGAGCACCATCTCGCGAATGTGGATGGCCGCCTCGCAGGTCTGTGGCAGCTGTTCGTTGTGCTTGACCATCGCGGCTTGTCGACCTGCTGTGCCCAGACCGGGTTCCCACAGCGCGTCTTGGAGCCAAGCACGGGCTTGGTCCAGTTCTTCCGGCGACAACACATTGGGCAAGGTCAGCAACATGCGTGTTTCTCTTTCAGACTTAGAACTTGTAAGAGCCCGTGAACTGCAGCAAGCGTCCCGTACCCGGCACATAGTGGCCGCTGTAGAGCTGGTCGGCATAGCGCTTGTTGCTGAGGTTGCTCACATGGCCTTTGAAGGTGAGCCGTTCGTCGTGGCGGTATTCGGCCATCACATCGGCGGTGGTGAATGCTGCGGCTTCCCAGCCTGGGTTGCGGTTGGGGGTTTGGGCGCCACGGTGGTTCAACCCTGCGCCCACACGCCATTGACCGTTGATTTGGTAGGTGTTCCATAACGTCGCACTGACGCGCGGCGTGAGGGAAGGACGTGAACCGGCGGCTTCTGCCCCTTGACCGCCCACATCAATCTTGGCCACGGGCATCCACATGAAGGAACCAAAGATTTCCCAGCGTGGTGACAAGCGACCCGTGATGTCTGCTTCAAGACCGGCTGCATGGCGACGACCCGAGAGCACGGTGACACCTGGTTGCAGAGGGTCGGTGTTGCGTTCGTTGAGCTTGGTCGATTGAAACAGCGCATAGCGGGTGGCGAAGTTTTTGTCTGCCGAATCAATCTTCGCGCCCAACTCCAGGTTGATGCTTTGTTCAGGCGGCGTGTCTTTGTTGCTGGCGCCTAAAGAGTAGGCATCGCCCGAGGTGTTGAACGAGGTGGCCGCGGAGAAGTGGTACGACGCGCGTTCGTTGGGCTGGAACATCGCGCCTACGCGCTTGCTCCATTCGCCAACGTTCATTTGGTAGTTCGACACAGCACCATTGAGGGCATTGGCACCGTTGGCGGGTGCGGCAAAGCTGTCGTAGTTACCGTGTAGGCTGTCGTAACGCAGTCCACCCAAAAGCTTCCAATGCGGGGCGATTTGCACCAAGTCTTGTGCATAGACCCCCCATGCCGTCGAGGTGTATTGGTTGTTCACGCGCAACGCACGTGAACTCTCATCCACCCACGCGCCATCGTTCGGTGTGCCCACGGTGGTCGCATTCTTGGGCAAGTCGACACCGCCCAAGCCCTGTGCCGCTGTGCGTGCGGCATAGACGGTTTTGTTTTCGCGCGCGATATCGATGCCGCTGAGCAGCTCGTGCTTCATGCCCCATGCGTTGAATTTGCTGCTCAGGTCGCTTTGCACATACAGCGTGTCCAAGTCTTGAATCTTGTTTTGCGTACCGCGGGTCAGCGTTGTGCTGGGCCCGAAGTTGGACAAATCTTCGCCGCTGCTCAGCCGAATGGTGCTGGCGCGTTGGTCGCGGGTGAAGGCGCCGCGCCGCACGCGGGTGATGAGCTCGGTCTCGCCGTCAAAGCGGTGGGTGTGCGAGAGCGTGGCGTACGTGGCGGTGCCATGGTTGTAGTCGCTGGCCATGCCGTAATACGTGCTGGGATCAACGGGCAGCAGCGTGGTGCTGCTTGTTGGGCTGTTGCTGGTGGGTTTGATCCATGGCATGCCGTAATTGATGCCGTTGTTGTTTTCCAGTCGGTAGAGGCTGGCGGTGAACTCATCGCGCTCGCCAATGCCCCATCGGTAGCTGCCGGCCAATCCTTGCTTGTCGAGGCTGCTGCCGGCGCCGTTGTTGTCGGCGGTGGTTTTCATGGCGCTCACACGCAAGGCAGAGCTCTCACCGGTTTGTTGATTGAAGTCACCCACCACACGGCGGTGGTTGTGGCTGCCAACGGTCACATCGATTTGGTTTTCATCCATCAAGCGCGGCACTTTGTTGACCAAGTTGACCGCCCCGCCGGTAGACCCACGACCAAACAGCATCGAGGCCGAGCCACGCAACAACTCCAACCGATCCAGGTTGAAGGTGTCGCGGTCGTAGAAAGCCGGATCGCGCAGACCATCGACAAAGATATCGCCCGTGGTCGAAAGCGCAAAACCGCGCAAGCGGATGTCTTCTTCGCCACCTTCGGCGGCTTGAAAGGTGATGCCTGCGGTTTGCTTGAGCGCGTCCTTGACAGTGTCGAGGTTGCGGTCATCGATTTGTTTCTCGGTGACCACGGTGATGGATTGCGGAATATCGCGTAGTTTTTGTTGACCTTTGCCGATGTTGGTTTCGGTGGTGCGCAAGCTGTCTTTGCCTTCCATCACATCGGCTTTTTCCTGCACCGTGACAGTGCTCAGGGTGGTTTCCGTCGGACGGCTGGGTTGTGCCAGGCTGCTGAAGCTGGCCGCTAGGAGCATGGCGCCCAAGGGCAGCAGCTGGCGTTGGGCCATCTGCGGCGCGCTGGTTGAGACGTGTGTTTGAACAACAGATGAGCGGCGTCGCTGAAGACGCGAACGTGTGGTCGCCATAGAGAAAGCTCCTGAAAAGGGGTGCCGACCAAATCGGCGGTCATGATCAGAGGCTGGCTACACGCCCTGCACAAAGGGGCGACAAACCGGGGGTTTGTTGGCTGGCCGAAAAATTAGCTGAGGCACATAGCCTCGGGTGCACACGCTGCGCGGCGGCAACGTGGTGGGTGCTGGTTACTTGAAGCCGACGCGGTCCAACATTTGCTGAACTTTGATTTGGTTCATGCCGACTGCACTGATGGGGATCAGTTCGCTTTTGAAGTCGCCACCCGTCATCGCTTTGAGCGCCGGGTTGTCCAGCTTCAAGCCTTTGACGACAGGCCACTCGTTGTTGCCATTGGCAAAATGGTTTTGCGCTTCAGCGCTGACCAAGTATTCCAAAAACTTCACCGCGTTGGCTTGGTTCTTGGAATAGCGCGCCACGGCACCACCCGCCACGTTCACATGCGTGCCCCAACTTTGCTGATTAGGAAACACCACGCCCACCCGTTCGGCCACCGCTTTGTCAGCGGGGTTGCTCGAGCGCATCAAACGCGCCAAGTAGTAGGTGTTGGTCACCGCCACGCCGCACTCGCCACTGGCGACGGCTTTGATTTGGTCGGTGTCACCGCCTTTGGGCGCACGGGCCATGTTGTCGACCATGCCCTTGAGCCAGTTTTCCGTGGCCACGGGGCCGAGGTGTTCGGTCATGGCGCCAAACAAACTCAGGTTGTAGGGGTGCGAGCCAGAGCGGATGCACAGCTTGCCTTTGTTTTTGGGGTCGGCCAACTCTTCGTAGGTGTCCACGTCTTGCTTGTTGACTTTGAGCTTGTCGTACACCACCACGCGTGCGCGCGTTGACAAGCCAAACCATGCGGTGCCACCGCCGTCGGCGGGCTTGGCACGTAATTGGGCAGGCACGGCTGCTTCCAACACCTTGGACTGGATGGGCAAGAACAGACCCTCGACCTCGCCACGCCACAAACGGGCTGCATCGACCAACAAGATGATGTCGGCGGGAGAGGCGCTGCCTTCGGCTTTGAGGCGGGCAACGATGCCTGCATCGTCTGAATCCACACGGTTGAGTTTGATGCCCGTGGCTTTGGTGAAGTCGCTGTACAGCGCTTCGTCGGTGGGGTAATGGCGGGCCGAATAGATGTTGAGCACAGCGGTATCCGCCCGTGCGGCAGGGCTGTACAAACCCGTCCACAACAGGGCGGTAGCGCTGCTCACAGCGAGAGACAAGGCGGTCAGAGTGCGTCGCATGGCGAGAACTTCCAAATGAAAAACTTGAAGGAAGTTTACATTAAATGCGAATCGTTCTCAATTGACTTAGATCAAAACCCCTGTCGATCACAGGGCTGCTGGGGCAGCAGCGTCAATGACGGCGCAGGGTACGGCTGAGCAAAATCACGGGCAACAGACCCACCAGCACCAAGGCCAACGAGGGCAAGGCGGCTTCGCCCAAGCGCTCGTCGCGTGCCAGTTGGTAGGCCATGATGGCCAGGGTGTCGGTGTTGAAAGGACGCAAGACCAAGGTCGCTGGCAGCTCCTTCATCACATCGACCAAGACCAGCAGCAGTGCGGCCGCCACAGGTTTTTGCAGCAGCGGCCAATGCACACGTCGGAGCAGCGAAAAACCAGCCACGCCAAGCATGCGCGCGCTGTCGTCCAAGCTGGCAGGCACGCGGGCGTAGCCGCTTTGAACCGACTGCAAGGCCACCGCAACAAAGCGCACCAAGTACGCCCACACCAAGCCCAATACGGTGGCGGTCAACCAAAAGCCCACGCCTGAATCGGGCCATCTGGCTTGTACCCAACCCGTGGGCAATAACAAACCCACCACGATCACGGCACCGGGCACGGCGTAGCCCAGGCTCACCACCCAGCGCACTTGTCGAGTCAGCCAATGGGGGTACAAACGGGCTTGCGCTGCCAGCAAAAGGGCCACGCCAACGGCGAGCAAAGCGGTGCCGACTCCCAGAGACAAACTGGTGATGGACCATTGCGCGAAACGTGCCCAAGGGAGTGCCACATCGTCGGTGCCAAGCCACAAGGCGCGCAGCATGAACACAACTGGCAATACAAACCCGCACAGCACGGGCAACACGCACAACACCCAAGCGATGGAGGCAGACAAACCCTTCAATTGCAGCGGCTGGGATTCGCTGCCGTGCCGGTCCGATCGTGCGCTCGAGAAACGCAAGCGAGATTGCGCGCGTTGTTCAGCCGCTAGCAAGACCACCACCACGATCAGCAGCAGCGTGGCCAGTTGGGCCGAGGCGATGCGGTTATCCATTACCAACCAAGCTTTGTAAATGCCCGCTGTGAAGGTTTGGATGCCAAAGTAGCTGGACACCCCAAAGTCGGCCAGCGTTTCCATCAGGGCCAAGGCAGTGCCTGCGGCAATCGCGGGTCGCGCCAAAGGCAGTGCCACGCGCAAGATGCGACGCGACAGCGGTGCGCCCAGCAAACGCGCCGCTTCCATCAAATGGTTGGCGCGTTCAGACAAGGCGGTGCGGGCCAGCAAATACACATACGGGTAGAGTGCCAAGGTGAACACACAGGCGGCACCCCAGACATTGCGGACTTCGGGGAAGACGCGTCCTTCAACGCCCAAGATCTGGCGCCACGCGGTTTGCAAAGGCCCGCTGAATTGCAAGAAATCGGTGTAGGCGTAAGCCACCACATAGGCGGGCATGGCCAAGGGCAACAGCAAGGCCCACTCCAAACTGCGCCGCATCGGAAAGTCAAACAAGGTGACGGCGGCAGCGGACACGGTGCCCATGCTGATCACGCCCACGCTGACCAGCACGCACAGCAACAAGGTGGTGCTTGTGTAATCGGGCAGCACCGTGCGCGCCATCTCCGTCAAGATGTCGGCGGATGTGGTGTTCCATTGCGTCCACGATGCGAGCACCGTCAACACGGGCAACGCCAGCAACAGGCCCAGCACCAACAGCAGGCCCAAAGCCAGCACCACCCACCCGCGACGAAATAAACCCTGTGAAGCAAAAACCATGCGGCATTGTAGGGAGGGGCTTGCAAAGCCCTTCCCTACAATGCGCCCTATGTTTTTAGATGTTGTCCAGTTGCAAGTGAGCTACCCGGATCGGGCGCGTCCCTCGGTGGACCAGGTCCGCTTGGGCTTGCATGCGGGCGAGGTCGGGGTGCTGATCGGCCCCTCGGGATGCGGCAAAACCACCTTGCTGCGCGCTGTGGCAGGCTTGGAGCAAGTCAGTGCGGGCGAAATTCGCTTGGCCCAGAAGGTGGTCAGCAGCGTCACCCAACATGTGGCGCCAGAGTCGCGCCGCATCGGCATGGTGTTTCAAGATTACGCGCTGTTTCCACACCTGTCGGTTGAGGACAATGTGCGCTTTGGTTTGCATCACTTGTCGCGCACGGCGCGTGAGGCGCGTGTGCGTGAGGTGTTGGACTTGGTCGGTTTGACCAGCAGCGCACAACGCTTTCCACATGAGTTGTCGGGCGGTCAGCAACAACGTGTGGCACTGGCGCGCGCCTTGGCGCCTCAGCCGCAACTGTTGCTGCTAGATGAACCTTTTTCTAATCTGGATGTGGAGCTGCGTGAGCGCTTGGCACTTGAAGTGCGCGGCATCTTGAAAGAAGCGCAGACCACCGCTTTGTTTGTTACCCACGACCAAATGGAAGCGTTTGCCATTGGGGACGTGATTGGCGTCATGTCAGAAGGGCGCTTGCACCAGTGGGACGATGCCTACACGCTCTACCACCGCCCGGCTACCCGTTTTGTAGCGGAATTTATTGGCCATGGCGTGTTCACGCCTGCTACCTTGCGCGAAGAAAATGGCCAAGTGGTGGTACACACGGCCGTGGGTGACCTCACCGATGTGTCGGAGTGCCCCTTGCCTTGCACGTTTGCAGCCGGTGAATGCGATGTCTTGCTGCGTGCCGATGACATCGTGCACGATGACCATGCGCCTGTGAAAGCCGAAATCATTCGCAAAGCGTTTCGTGGCTCTGAGTTTTTGTACACCTTGCGGTTGCAAACGGGCGAAACCGTGATGGCCCATGTGCCCAGTCACCACGATCACACCGTGGGCGAATGGATTGGCATTCGCGCCGAGGTGGACCATGTGGTGACCTTCAACCGCGCGTGCCCGATCAATGGTCACGAGTTGTGCAGCATGCCTTGCGCGCAGACTCCCCACCCTGTTCATTTGATGGAGAAACCATGAGCTTGACTTTGTACTTTGCCCCCGGCGCATGCTCGTTTGTGCCGCATTGTTTGTTGGAAGCCAGTGGAACGGCCTATGAGCCAACCATGGTTAAGCTGCACAAGGGCGAGCAGTATGACGCGGCCTACAAAGCCATCAACCCGCGCAGCCAAGTGCCGGTGCTGGTGGACGATGGCCAAGCGGTGACGCAAATCGTGGCGATTTGCACGTACTTGGACGGCAAGTTCCCCCAGATGGGCTTTTTGCCTGCGTCGGGCATGGCCCGCGCCAAGGCGTTGGAAGCATTTGCGTGGATGAACAACACGGTGCACCCCACCTTCACGCACGTGTTCATGCCCAACAAGTACAGCAACTCGGCGGAGGTGCAGGCCGACATCAAAGCCCATGCGGTGCAAACCTACCGTGGGTTGTTGACGGAGTTGCAAGCCTTGGTCGGCCAAGCCCACCAGCAAGGCCACGCATGGTTGGCCGGCGAGCACTTTGGGCCCTTGGATGCCTATACCTTGACCCTCACACGCTGGGGCACGATTGCGGGCATCAACCCGGAAGACTACCCGGTGCTGTGGGCGTTTGTGCAAAAAGTGGCGGCCCATCCACCGGTGCAGCGCGTGATTGAGCGCGAACGTTTGCAGCTGAATTTGTTCAAGCCTGCTTGAGCTGCTGACAGTGCAGCGCCCGGCGCCCGGCGCCTGACGCCGGGTATCCCGTATCACGTTTGGGCGTTTGAAAAGCGCACCGTGAAACGCGCACCTGGTGAGGCCTTGCCGGGGTTGGCGTCTTCTAATGTCACGGTGGCTGCGTGCAGGTGCGCAATTTCCATCACGATGGGCAAGCCCAGGCCTGAACCATCGGCCTCGGTGCCCAGGGCGCGGTAGAAGGGCTGGAACACCAAGTCGCGCTCTGACTCGGGAATGCCAGGGCCTGAATCTTCCACCTGCAACACCACCACCTTGCCCAAGCGGTCCATCAGCAGACGCAGGGTGACCACGCCGGGCTGTTCGGCGCTCGACGGGGTGTAGTTGATGGCGTTGTCGACCAAGTTGCGCACCATTTCTTTGAGCAAGGTGGCGTTGCCGTTGATGCGCAAGCCACCGCTGCCCGCCTCCACGCCTTCGTAGCCGAGGTCAATGTGCTTGTCCATGGCGCGCGGCAGGGAGTCTTGAATCACATCACTGACCAAGGCCACCATGTCGCATGGCGCCCGCGCAATGTTGGTGCTTCCGCTTTCGGCCCGCGCCAAGGACAGCAGCTGGTTCACTGTGTGCGTGGCGCGAATGCTGGCGCGGCCAATGAGCTTGAGCGACTGCTTCAACTCGTCGGCGCTGGAGTCGGCGCGTTGCGCCAAGTCGGCCTGCATGCGCAAGCCAGCCAACGGCGTTTTGAGCTGGTGCGCGGCGTCGGCCAAAAAGCGTTTTTGGGTCGCGATGGATTCTTTGAGCCGTGTCAGCAAGTCGTTGATTGAGGCCACCAGGGGCGCCACTTCGAGTGGCACGGCATGGTCGTCGAGGGGACTCAGGTCATCGGGTTTGCGCAGACGGATGCGTTCTTCCAATTGGTTCAGCGGTTGAATGCCGCGCGCCAATGCCAACCAGACCAGCAGCACGGCCAGCGGCAAGATGACGAACTGCGGCAGCATCACGCCTTTGATAATTTCGGTGGCCAGCACCGAGCG
>ERZ650311.1416-NODE-1416-length-11937-cov-9.098216_pt1 | contig 11937 bp, 14 predicted proteins | sample MGYA00376247_ERZ650311 | MGnify/ENA primary metagenome ERZ650311 (study PRJEB26733, sample SAMN07839324) | wastewater metagenome | biome: small river; feature: stream; material: water | place: USA: North Carolina | collected 2016-07-28 ... | reverse complement strand
TTCCAGAATCACTCGTTGGTGGCGGCGAACTATTTATGTTGAAGGTCAAGGGCGAGTCCATGATCGATGCAGCTATCTGCGATGGTGACTTCGTTGTTATCCGCCAGCAGAAGGATGCCAACAATGGCGAGATCGTTGCTGCAATGATCGATGGTGAAGCAACAGTGAAGACCTTCTCAAAGAAGGCCGGCAAAGTGTGGTTGTTACCTGCTAACGATGCATTCGAACCTATCGATGGAACTCACTGCGAGATCCTCGGTAAGGTCACCGCAGTACTTCGTTCAGTTCGCTAACTATTGATTGCCAGATAACACGCTCTGGTTGCAGCAAGTGCATCAGCAGCTGTTGCTAAATCTGGATGTGCATTTCCGGTCTTCACTGATTCAACCCACGCACGGAGTTCGGCAATATAGGCATCTTTAAATCGTGGAATCCAGTTTTCCACCATCTCGCCATGAAATGCCTCCTGAGCGAAATGATGTGCTCGAGTAAAAACATCGCCAAAGGTCCCGATTTCAATTGATCCTTTTTCGCAGAGCACTTCTGTCCTCAAGTCATATCCATAATTATTATTGGCTACGACGTCCGCGATAATCATAAAAGAGCTAGACATTTCAGCAACGAAAATTAATGGATCTGCTAAACCTTGTGGAGATAGTGAAGAAGGTTTTGGTTGATGACGACAAACCGAAGTCCATTCTTGGCCAGTCAGCCATCTCCAAATGTCAAAGTCATGAACTGCGATATTGGTAAAGAGGCCATCGGTAGTTATTCCTGGAGATGAGACATTTCTGGTTGTCGTACGAGCAAAGAGCGGTAACCCGTATTCGCCAGACTCTATCTTTGAACGAAGCTCAAGATATGAGGGATCGAATCTACGCATAAAACCATAATGAACTCGAGCCCTTCCAGAAGAAGTTTCATACTCCTTAATGCCTTCAGCTGCCTCATCCGCCTCGCTCAGACTTACCGCGATAGGTTTTTCGCAGAGAATATCGAGGTCATGCTTCATCGCCAACACAACATGGGCTGCATGCAAATGATCTGGACTGGCGATGATCACGGCTTCAGGATTGACTTCTTTAAACATCTGCTCGGGATCTACAAATACGGGAATCTGGTTCTTCTCAGAGAGATCGGCTGAAAGTAACTGAGCTCTCTTCACATCCACATCTGAAATTCCGACTACTTCAACTCCATCAATATCGTCGCGGAGAAATTCGGCGTGACCCCGACCCATGACGCCAGCGCCAACTACGCAAATCCGTAGATTCGACACTAGATATTCGCTTCTGCTCCAGTGAGAAGTGATACCAAGTCCCGACCTGTTACTTCTGATGCATTTCGAGATGCAACTGCTTTGCCATGGCGCATGACCCAAACCAAATCTGCAAGCTGGAGCACCTCCTCAAAATTATGGCTAATTATGATCACAGTGATGCCCTGACTTTTCAGTCTCTCGATGAGATGCCCTACTTCTGCTGTCTCTTTGACACCAAGTGCTGCAGTTGGCTCATCGAAAATAATTACTTGTGCACCCCAACCTACGGCGCGACTAATTGCTACAGCCTGGCGTTGTCCACCTGACATATATCCGATTTCGCTGTTCAGGCGAATAGTTGTATTTCCTACTCGCTCCATCATTTCGGAAGCTCCCTCAAGCATCTTCTTTCGATTGAGAAGTTGGAATGGCCAAATTCCCTTTCGGATCTCTCGAGATAGGTACAGATTCTCTGTGACCGTTAATGTGTCAAGCACGGCAAGATCTTGATACACGGTCTCAATTCCGTGGTGACGCGCAGAAATTGGTGAAGTTATTTTGGCAACTTCTCCGTCAATCAAAATTTCACCGTGAGTCGGTGTGTAGATACCTGAGAGGCATTTGATGAGAGTCGACTTTCCCGCACCATTGTCACCAATGATTGCAGTGACCTTTCCCTTTGGAATCTGCATATCAACACCGCGCAAGGCTTTTACGCCGCCGAAATGCATTTCCAGTCCGCGTATTTCAATTGCGTGATTAGTCATGAAAGTACTCCGCTCCTAATGATTTTTCTGGTGGTGGTAGAGGTAAATCGAATTTCCCAGCAATATCGACTAAATCGGTAGGCGCAAGGAAAGACTCTTTTTTCGTGCACACAATTGAGGCGGCGTAATTTGCAACTTCAATAGCTTCTCCGAATGACTTGCCTGCATTCAATGCAACAGCGAAGATTGAGAGGAAGGTGTCTCCTGCTCCAATTGTGTTCTCCACGCTAACTTTATTTTGTGCGCTTGTGAAGATAGCTCCGGAGCCGTCGACCGCAAATACTCCATCTACTCCCAGGGTAATCACTACATTCTTTGCGCCTTTTTCGCGAAGCGCAGAAGCAAGGCGTGAAGGTTCCTTCTCGTCACTCTTAAGTACTGCACGAGCCTCATCATCATTGAGAATTAGATAGTCAGCATTATCAATCGAATACACCAATCCTTCTGCAATAGGTGAGAGATTGATAATCGTTTGAATACCTTGTTCTCGAGCCTTATTTGCAGCGTGAGCTACAACTTCAGAGAGAATTTCATAGTTCATCAAAATAAAGGATGGTTGAGATTTGAATTTGAACGCTTGATCGATTTGCGTTTTATCCAAAAATGAATTCGCTCCATTAACGACAACCGTGTCATATTCGCCTTCATTGCTGACTCGGATGTGACCGATTCCTGTATGGGCTATCCGATCTTTAACTATCAGATCAGTTTTAATTCCCCGCTTTCGAAGTTGCAGGAGAATCTCCCGCCCAAAGAAATCATCTCCCACTCGCCCAAGTAGCAAAACTGGCTGGCCCGAGGCAGAGACATTGAGCGCCTGATTGAGGCCTTTGCCGCCGAGATTGAATCGGAAATCTTCGCCAAATACGTAATTTCCGATTCTCTTCGAGTCGTCAACGTAGGTCAACAAATCCGCATTAATAGAACCCACAACGACAATCGTCGCCGTGGATTCTCTTTCACTACTTACGACCAAGTGCCAGCTCCCACAGGAATTGTGACGACTGAAGTGCGTCACCAGTTGGCTCAAACTTAATCATTTTCTCGGCCTGATCCAAGATGTAGTTCATGCGAATAATGTTCATTTCGCACTCTTGGATTGGATTCTCGCGAACTGGATCAGTATCGAAGTAATAGGTACCGGCGTACCCCTCTCGAAGTAGGTAGTAGGCGAGCTCAATTGTCTCTGACAGGTGGATCGAACCAACCAAGAGACCATCATCTGCCGCACCGTGTGAATCGTTGAGCTGGAGACCGAACATGTTGCCATCCTTAAGGCAGAGTGCGGCAGATTGGGCAGGATTCTCGCCAGCCATGAGAAGGTGACCAAAATCTAGAGTCACTCCCACATTCTTTCGATTGACATCTGAAATCATCTTGAGCACAGCACCTGTCGTATTGAGCAAAGTGCGGCCACGAGGTTCGGCAGGCTTATATTCGATTGAGTAACGAATATCTGGATTTTCGTCAGCGAGCTCTATGAGGGCATCTCTGAACCAATTCCACGACTTTACGTAATCCATCTGCATCGGATACTCATAACCATCGTGGGCTGGCCACAATAGAACGTGGTCTGTTCCAAACTCGCGTGCAACAGCTGATGCTTCCTTTACCGTATCAATTGCTGCTCTGCGAATAGATGAATCATCGTTTGCAAAGCCACCATTGGAGAACTTTGGGGCCGGCCAACGTAGCTGGATTCCCTTGATATTCAAGGAAGTCTTCGCAAGAGCATCTTTAACTTCTACAACAGTATTCTTTACAAAATGCTCGGGGTAATTTAGCTCAAGTGAAGTCAAGCCTTTAACCTTTGCCGCCTCCCCGATCAACTTAACTGTAGTCCAACTCTCATCTGGGTATTTTTTGCCAAGTCCAATTCCAAATGAATTCAAACGGGTTGAAAAGCTTCTTACGGTCATGAACGGCCTACCTTTGATCGGGTTGCGAATCTGTCTGTGAGGACAGCACCAAGGACAATTACCCCAGTAACAACTAATTGAACGAACGCATTAACATTGTGAAGAGTTAAACCAACTGCGATAGAACCAAGAAGAATGGCACCCAGGACTGTTCCGACTATGGATGCCCGGCCACCCATCAAACTTGTTCCACCAACTACAACAGCGGCAATTGCTTGAAGCTCGAATCCAGTACCTGAAATAGGCTCAGCAGCGCCAATTCGGCTCATCAACATGATTGAAGCGATGCCACAGAATGCGCCGCCAAGCACAAATGCAGTCACCTGACTCCGTCGAACATTGACGCCGCTTCTGCGAGAAGCATCTGAATTGGTGCCAAGGGCACGAAGATGAAGACCCATCTTTGTGCGATTGAGCATCACATAACTAATAAAGGTAAATGCCACCAAAAATAGGATTGGACGTGGGATAGGACCTAATTTTGAACTGAAGAAATCTCTAAAGCCCTGATTCAAGTTATAAATTGGGCGGCCTTGAGTGTAGAGAAAAGCGAGGCCGCGGAATAAATTCAAAGTGGCCAATGTGACAACAAAAGATTGAAGGTTAAAGTAAGCCGAAACCGCGCCATTGAAAGCGCCTAAGAGAGATCCAATCGTAATTGCTGCCACGATTGTTAAAGGTGTACCCCACTTGTCGAGGTTCGTTGCACAAATAACTGCGGTTAATCCAACAATTGATCCAACTGAGATATCGATTCCACCAGTAACAATTACAAATGTGAGGCCAAGGGCCACAAAAGCAATAATCGTGCTTTGAACGCCGATTTCTAACAAAATATCGAGGCTAATAAAAGCTGGTTCAAGAATTGTAAAAACGACAAAAGTAACTATCAGAGCAGAGATCACGCCAAGAATTCGTGCGTTCATTTTCTCTGTTAATTTCTTTAGCTTCATGTTTTGCATTTTCTCCACTTATGGCCTTTTCGATTAAAGGAGAGTTGGGTTGCGGCGCCTGAAGAATGACGCCGCAACCCAATCTCGCGAGAGGACTACTTTCGAAGTAGTTTTATAGCTTTGGAGCTGGGTTGTTAACGTTTGCTGAAGTAATCAACGCAACTGGTGTGTATACAGCGCGTGGAACCTTCTGACCTGCGAGCAAACGGATTGCAACATCAACTGCAACCTGGCCAGTCAAGTTTGGATATGAATCGACAGTTCCTGTGAGATCTCCAGACTTGATTGCCTTGTAAGCATCGCTAATGCCATCGGTACCGATGATCATTACCTTGCCCTTGAGGCCAGCGTTATTAACAGCTGTAGCTACTCCAAGTGCCATACCGTCGTTGTCAGCGTAGAACGCCTTCAAATTAGGATGAGCCTTGAGGATTTCTGTTGCTGCATTCTGTGCAGTAGTTACATCCCAGTTTCCTGGCGCAACTGCGACGACATTGAGGCCGCCCTTCTTCGCTGTATCAACGAAGCCCTTTGTGCGCTGAATAGCTGCATATGCGCCAACCTGTCCCTGGATGTTCGCAACTTCGGAGCCTGCTGGGAGGTTCTTGATGAAGTACTCAGCAGCGAGAACTCCGTTTGAAATCTGGTTTGGACCAACCCAATGAGCTGCACCTGGAAGAACGCCATCATTGACGTTGAGAACGAGATTGCCCTTGCCTTCTGCCTTTTCAACAGCAGGACAGAGGTTTGTGTTTGTCTGAGGTGACACTAAGAATCCTGTGTAACCCTTTGCAATCATTGTATTCATTGAATTGAGCTGACCAATCTGATCTGATTCAGATGAAGCAGCCTGAACATCAATGGTGATTCCGTACTTCTTTGCACGAGTCTTCTGGCCAGCAGCCAAGTCGATCCAGTACTGGTTGCCAAGGAACTTCATAAGAGATCCGAGCTTTGTTCCAGCCTTAACCTTTGGCATTGCACCAAGTGACTTTGTAAGGTCTGCGAAGTTAACGCCACCCTTTGCATCGTCGGTGCTAAATGCTGATCCAACAACCTTGCAAGATGTTGATGTTGCGGCATTTGCTGGTGATGCAATTCCGACAACTGAAAGAGCTAGTGCGCCCACGGTGAGTGCAACCAAACCCTTGCGTGATAGTGCCTTCATATTTCCCCCTAGTTTGAATCAGGCAAATTTCGACAGCTTGCCTGCTCGTGGCGAAAAAATAGAATGACGGAAACTTCAATTCAATCGATAATGTGACGAAATCGATAACGCTTTAATCAGATTGATTTAATATTCAAAATAGTTTCCTTGAATAAATAATCAAGGATTTTCTCTTATAGGCGAGAAATCTGGCTAATCGTCAATTTGTACTCGGAAATTGGGTTAATTCGCTATTGAATTTATATTCATAAGTAGAGAAGATGGTTCTGTGAAGCGAGAAAACGTGGGCGAAGACATCTCCACATGGAGCCCAGAGCAACTACGCCTTATTACAAAGATCGCTGTTCTTTACCATGAAGAAAAGCTTGGCCAAGCGGAAATTTCAAAGAAACTCAATCTCTCTCAAGCTCGGGTATCTCGCTACCTTCGTCAGGCAGAAAAAGAGGGAATCGTAAGAACTACTGTTGTGCAACCCTTTGGCATTTACGTTGGCTTGGAGAAGGCACTAGAAGAGAAGTTCGGCCTCTTAGAAGTTGTAGTTGTAGAAAACATCGAAGGCGCTTCACTTGTTGCTTCACTTGGTTCAGCTGCTGCCACATATTTGGAAACAACCCTTCTCGTCAATGATCACATCGGTCTCTCGAGTTGGTCTACAACACTGCTTTCAACTGTCGAAGCGATGCGAAGCCGCCCACGAAAAGTAGTTAACGAGGTCATTCAACTCATAGGTGGAGTTGGCTCACCAGAGGCCCAGATTCAAGCCTCTCGACTTGTTTCTCACTTAGCTGAGCTCACTTCTGCAACTCCCCACTACATGGCAGCCCCGGGAATCGCTTCCTCTAAAGAGGTTAAGAAAGCATTCTTAAGCGATCCTGCTGTCTCTCAAACTATGAAGGCATGGTCTCGCGTGACAACTTTGCTCGTAGGTATTGGCGCCTTCCCAGCATCCCCCTTGTTGGCCGCCTCCGGAAATGCGCTAGAAAAGTCTGAGGAACAACAACTAGCAAAAGAAGGTGCCGTTGGCGAAATTTGCCTCCGTTACTTTGATAAGACGGGCGCTGTTATGTCACCTTCAATTGAAGATCGAGTTATTTCAATAGATGTGAAATCTATGAAAAGGGTGCCCCGTCGCATTGCGGTAGCAGGTGGTCCAAAGAAACTGAGCGCTATTCGCGGAGCTATTTTGGGTGGTTGGGTAAACATCCTCATCACCGATTCAGATACTGCCCGGCAATTACTCGAACCACCTCGAATCAATCGTCGCTAAACCTCACTGCGAGATCCTCGGTTAGGTCACCGCAGTTCTTCGCTCAGTTCGCTAGGCGCTCGCGCACTTTCTCTTGAGCAAAGAGCACGGCTTCGAGTTCAGCTTCCTTTAAATCTATATTGCTGCTTCTAAGAGCGTCTTTTGATATCTCAAGCGCATTAAAGCTCAAGAACTCAACGCCAAAGACGTCTCCGTTTTCTTTTAGGTCTACATTAATTGACGGGTGAACTTCAATAGTTTTGCTTACTTCACCTGAGCCAAGGTAGGCATAAGCAAGTTGGAACTCGGTATCCAAAGTCAGATTCAGAACTTTCATTTGCTTACCTCTCTTCCGACAGATTTAACTACTACTTCACTCGTTACGGGAAGTCCTTGAGCAACCCACACCACCACTGTACTTCCGTCTTTCATTAATGCATAGAAACCAGTACCGCCATCTCTTCCTGGCCTACTCACTAAATAGTTACTTAGAGTAAATGAAATGTCTTCTTCACTTACATGACGCTCTAGCATGCGAATTCGCGCGTGATGAGTAATGATGATCTGCATCGGCGCAGATTAAGTTCATTGAATATTGCGCCGAGAGTCCAATTCCGATTCTGTGGATGGAAAATTAATCTAAAGCGAGCGCTCTATAAGGCGCGTAGCTAACGTGATGATCCAAGAATTGCGATGCGCCGCTACCCACTTATAACCAAAGCGCCCCAACGGACCTGATGCCCGCACAATAAATCCAAGTATGTAATTGCCACGTCGTCCCAATAGATACGCAATCGCATCCGGTCCCACATAAACCTTGCCCGCATGCACCACATGCACCGCCTGCGAACACTCTTCATAGGTCAGCCCGTAGAAACCAAGATCTGCGCGCTGATATGCAATCGCATCCACATCTAACTTCTTCGCAACCCACGCCATCGTCGCCTCACAGAAGCGACACTCACCATCGGTGAGAACAACTATCTCTGACACTTATGAGGCCCGTCGCTGAATCGCTTTGATCAACTTCCAGGCAGCCCATAAGAAGTAGAACTGAAATGGCAACCGCGCATATGCAATCAGCGGCTCTGGCATCGCACGATCGCTCCATTGAATCGCCATATTGATATTGGCGGGATAGACCGCAAGAAATAAGGCGAAGGCGCCATATGCGCCCCACAGCTTTACTGGCTTACCCAATACTCGCTTCGTTAACGGCGTCAACAACGCAAAGCCAATTGCTATCTCGGCCACTCCGCTTAGGTATGTATAAATGCGCGGATCCCCCGGCAATGCCGACGGCACAATCGAATCCAGCGGACCAGGAAATACAAAGTGCCCCACACCCGCACCGAGCAGGATGTAACCCATCAAATGACCGAGCTTGCGATTGTCCATGCCCAATAGTGGCATGGAAAACAAAATAGCCCCGGGCGACGAACTCCGGGGCTATTGAGTGTGCATGCGGATGGTGGGACTCGAACCCACGACATCCCCCTTAGTCGGAGGGGCGCTCTATCCGCTGAGCTACATCCACATGCATTGCGAAAGCTAGCCCCCATCGATCGTCGGTTGATTAATTGATTACTTTCATGTGGATAAAAATTCCATTCAATAAATATATTTCCGTGTTAATCTTTAATTACCTTAGTCGGAGGGAAGCTTAAGAGGGTCTGCGCAAAACGCAGACCCTCTTCTCTTATACTTAAACAGTCGTTCGTGTGGTCTGGCTGATCCAGAGAAAAAGCCCGCAGAGAAATCTGCGGGCTTTTTCATTTAACCTGACACTTCGGACAAAAGTGCGAAGAACGATTACCAAAGGCAATCCTTCGTATCTGCCGACCACAGCGCGGACATGGCTCGCCCTCTTGCCCATAGGCAGCAAGGGATGTCTCAAAGAATCCGCTCTCTCCATTGACGTTGATATACATCGCATCAAAGGATGTGCCACCCACCTCAACGGCCTCTGCCATTACTTCAATCGCAGCATCAACCAGCGACCCAATCTTCTTCACACTCAAATCTGCTGCCGCAATCTCTGGATGAATCTTCGCCCGCCACAATGATTCATCAGCATAGATATTTCCCACACCGCTCATAATCTCTTGATTCAAAATCACGCTCTTAATCGCAGCCTTACGCGACTTCATCTTTGCAATCACAGCATCTCTATCAAATGCCGGATCAAAGGGATCGACTGCAATATGCAGCGCAGATGTAGGAACTCCACCTATTAACTCTTCAACCGATAACCATCCGAATGTGCGCTGATCACTAAAGACTAACTCGTGGCTCTTCAACCCCTTCTTCAATGCAAACCTCGCCCGCACATGCCCCGGCTCTGGCCTATCTTTACGAGCCACCAAGAACTGCCCCGACATTCCAAGATGAGCCACTAGCGCCTGATCTCTATCGAGCTCAAACCATAAGAACTTACCTCGACGATACACACCCGTAATCCGTGCACCTACCACCGCGTTCAACGGAGCAATCGATGCCGACTTCAACACCCGAGGATGAAGATCCTGTGACGAACAGAAGGTGTACCCCGTAAGGAAATGAGCCAGCCCTCTACGGACTGTCTCTACCTCAGGTAATTCGGGCATGGCTGGAGTTTGGTAGCAAATTCCGACGTTTGCAATTTGAACATTCGAGGTGAAAAACTAAAAACGATTTTCGTTTATTCGTAACTTTTTTCTTACAACTTCTTGAATATCAACATTCAATACGTCCGCAAGTCTTAAAAGGTAAATTTGAACGTCCGCGATTTCTAGACAGATAGCTTCAAATTGTTCTGGACTTAGCGAATCTCGAGATGACTCGGCGGGAGTTAGCCACTGAAATTCTGCGGCAAGCTCTCCCGCTTCGCCAGTAACTGCCATAGCTAGATTCTTGGGGGTGTGGAATTGCTCCCAATCTCTTGCTTGAGCGAATGCTCTAATTTCATCTGTAAGCGCCTTAATCTCGTTCATGCATTCATCCTTCAATTGGAGGGCAATCTTTCTTCAAAATATTTTCGTGTCGCGGGGTTTGCGAAATAAACATAGCAGCCCTTCATTCCACGCGTCATCAAGGTCCGATATGTATTACGAATTAGTTCATCTGCCTTTATGTCAGCTTCTGCCGCATTTACAGCACGCTCTTTCTTGAAGCCTGCCAGCGACTTGTCGGTCTTCGCGCGGGCGCTTGGATTAGTCAGCAATTCGCCATTTTGAACTATCAAATCATCACCAATAATTACACCAACATAATCAACTTCCAATCCCTGGCAAGTATGAATACAACCGACTTCATCCACCGAACTTGGGTCAATAATCCACTTATTGCCATAGTCACTTAAGTTCCACCGCGCCTGGTATCCAAATTCTGGCATCACAATGTCGAAAGTTTTTGAATCCTTCTTGCTTTCCCAGTTCCAGCAGTAACCAGCCACCACCCGTGACTTATTATTTGTTTTGTTCTTCTCTCGTATTTCATTATGGAGTGCGGTCGGTGAGTCAAAGATCTGAAAATCAAAACTGCTCTTAGTGAAATAGCTATCAACATTTTCTTGAACGCCTAATGTTCCATCGAGCCAGGCCATGTAGTCATCGGAACCATTGCATCTAAATTGGGAAACAAGCTGCATGATCTCAACATCTGCACCGAGCTCAGCTGCATGTGCCTTAATTCGAGATATCTCCCCTACGTCGGACCAAGTCACTTTTTGGGCCTCATCAATAAAGAAGACGCTGAACTTTGCGGTCTTGATTATCTCTTTTGTTTGGCTTTCACCCATATTGCGAAACATTCCTGACTTCAAGCGCAGGCGGTGTGCTTCGTCAACAATCAAGACATCCATTTCATCTTCTTCGGTTGAAGTAAAGGAACCAGATCCCGAAAAGAGATGTCGGACCAAATCCCCCTTAACTAGAGATTTCAGTTTGGCACTAAACACATCACGAGGTGCAGCATTTGCCGTTACGTACCGAACATTTAAGCGTTTCCCAGTAAGAGCCGCTAGTGCATTAATCGAAATGACAGACTTTCCAGTGCCAGGTCCACCCTTAACGATAAGCACCTTCTTTCCTGATTGCTGCGCTAGCATGGCATTTCTTATGATCGTTTCATAAACGGTCTTTTGCTCATCAAGTAAAACAAACTCATCCTGACCGTTCAACATATTTCCGACTGCATCCGCTAACTGCTTTGATGGTCTAATCGGTGATGAATCGATTCTCTCAAGAATTTCAGTTCCGGCTCCGAACTTAATCTTGGATTCGATCAAAGCCTGTAGTTTTATATGCCCGCCCTTAAGAAAGATTGGTGCTCGCCGTAGGGCATTTTCATACTTTGAATCTGAGATCACAGAAGATTCAGAACAGTTGTGAAGATATGCGCATGCCGCAACCTTTACTCCGGATTCATAAACATACTGGTTGTATTGCTCGAGATGAGATTGGTAGCTCCATGCCTGATACGAAGGATGTGGCGTACTAACGAGCCCTTTTCCTAGCGGCGTTAGTACATGTTCCTCCAGATCTGAAAATTGGATATCTGTCCATTGTTTTAACTCAACAATTACTACCTTGCCACGTTGCGTTTTACAGCTTCTAAACAAAATGCCTGTAATGACTCACGAGT
>ERZ650311.1415-NODE-1415-length-11944-cov-5.714947_pt1 | contig 11944 bp, 13 predicted proteins | sample MGYA00376247_ERZ650311 | MGnify/ENA primary metagenome ERZ650311 (study PRJEB26733, sample SAMN07839324) | wastewater metagenome | biome: small river; feature: stream; material: water | place: USA: North Carolina | collected 2016-07-28 ... | reverse complement strand
GGCTTTGTTCCCTGTAGGGGGCCGGCGCCAGACTCGGACGACCACGATCCGAGCGGGAAAATTTGAAGAGCCTCTCAGGCCCATCACGGACCGATCCTTTCAGGAGGCCCAACTTGAGGAGCGGGCTGCACGCACCCGGGAACGCGCCATGGGCGCCGCGGTCGCCCGGCAGTGCCCGGTACAAATTGTCCTGTCGCCCCGGAGGCAGCGGTTCGTTCGTCTGCTGCGCTTCATAACCATGGCGCGCAAGCCAGCGGTCCATCAGCCCGGGCGCGAGCTTTTCGGCGAGTATCGCTGCCACCGCAGGCCAGCCGACCCACCATTCGCGGCGACGCGATTGTGAGGCCCTGAAGATGGCCTCGGCTGCTACCTCCGGCTGGTAGATCGGCGGCACCGGCTGCGGCTGATGGTCCATGCAGGTTTTTCCCCAGTCGAACTGCGGCGTGTTGAAGGCCGACAGCTGCACCATGGTCAGGTGGACCCTGCTGTGCGCATGAAGCAGTTCGGTGCGCACGGCGTCGATGTAGCCGCGGATCGCGCTCTTTGCGCCGCAGTACGGCGCCTGCAATGGAATCGAGCGGTAGGCCAGTGCCGAACCCACTTGCACGATCGTGCCGCGGTTGCGCGGCTTCATCCGTTTCAGCGCCGCCATCGTCCCCCATACGGAGCCCAGATAGGTCACGCGCGTGGCCTGCTCGAAATCTTCCGGTGCAATGCGCTCGGCCTCGCAGTAGATCGTGACCATGGCATTGTTGGCGGAATAGGTGCCAGTGGATTGGGCGGGAAGTTGCGGCCCATAGGTGGCAGTGTAGGCAGTATCCAACCTGACCGTTCCATGCCAATCGCCAATGTTTAAGGGGTTGTAATAACGCAGCTTGAGGGTGTCAGCATAATTTTGGGAGCCATCGTATTCATGGTAGCCCCAGAATTCCAGTATGCGATCTTTAGATCTTTCTTGTGATGCATTGACAAGCCCTAAAATAGGCGCAGAAGAAGCTTCCTCTGCGGTGCTCACTAAAGAAAATGTGCATAGTAGGGCAAAAGCAATTGCATAAGGAATGGCGCGCAGGAATGTCATATAGGCATTAATATTAAATTACAAATCACCATTTACTAAAGAATCGAAGATAAACATGGAACATACAGTATTAGTTACCGGCGCTACCGCAGGATTTGGAGAGGCTACTGCCCGTCGTTTTTTGGCGAATGGCCACAAGGTTGTAGCGGTTGGCAGAAGAGCAGAGCGTTTAGAAGCGCTTAAGAATTCATTACCGCTTGAGCAACAGAAAAAACTACTCACCATGGTGGTCGATGTTTGCGATAGTGCGCAGGTTGATTCTTTAGCCAGCACCTTACCAGCAGAATTTTCTAAAGTGACTGTATTGGTGAATAACGCTGGTCTGGCCTTAGGTCTTGAGCCTGCCCATAAAGCATTCTTAAGTGATTGGGATCAAATGATCGATACCAATATCAAAGGTCTGGTACATATGAGCCGCGCCTTTTTGCCGGGCATGGTCGAGCGTAAGTGTGGACATGTCATCAATTTAGGTTCAGTTGCTGCCAACTATCCTTATCCAGGCGGCAATGTCTACGGGGGTACCAAAGCATTTGTGAAGCAATTTAGTTTGAACTTACGTGCAGACTTGATTGGTACACCAGTGCGAGTAACTTGTATTGAGCCTGGCATGTGCGCTGGTACAGAGTTCTCTAATGTGCGCTTTAAAGGTGATGATGAAAAAGCAGAGAAGGTGTATACCGGCGTTAAGGCTCTGAGTGCTGATGATGTTGCAGAGACTATCTATTGGTCAGCCACCCTACCAAGTCATATGAATATCAATGTCTTAGAAGTGATGCCAGTGCAACAAGCCTTTAATGCATTTAATGTGCATCGAGGTGAGTTTTAAGATTTCGGTTTATTCCACTGGTAAAACTTGGGATATACACGCATTACTACGGGGCCATCAAAGTCCCAAGATTTGCAGGTGCCCAAGTAGAGCGGTGGCTTCTCGCCATCAGGATCAAAGAATGCACCAGGAATGGATTGGTAGGCTGCAGTCGCAAGACTAACCAGTAGTTCGCGCAAGTGAGTGCAGCCTTTAATTCCGCCTAAATGGGTATCGATGGTTTTACGCCAGCCTTTGCCAAGACGTTCACCTACCAAAGCATCCATGGGTGGAATTGCTGCAGTACATTCTGCGTGAGGTTGACCATCCATGACCGCTTCAATTGCTTTGATGACAAAGTCTCGATCTAGCGTGACCCGCACCCACATGTCATGAAACGCTTCGCCTGGCTGCCAAGTCTTTGCGCTAGTCTGAAAGGGGTTGGTTTTGAAATCTTTTAGATGGCCTTCGATATCCCATAAGCCATCTTCTCTGGCATAACCCTGAAAAGTAATTTCTCGAGTGTGTAAGAGGGAGCGTGGTTTTGGGGTGGAAAGCATGAAGGGTGCCCAGTGGAAGCAAGGATATCTAATGATAATGAATTGGAGTGAAGTATTCATCAATCCTGCGAGGGACTGCTCTGTAGTATGCTCTGCAGCATATGGCAAAACCGATTTCTCTTGAAAAAATTCTCTTTAGCCAGGGCTTTGGTACGCGTCGCTACTGTAGCGATTTGGTATATGCCGACTTGGTTAAGGTCAATGGTGTATTGGCTGAGGATCCAGAGGAAAGAATTGCTACCGAAAATCTCATACTCAATGTTGAAGGTAAAGATTGGGAGTATCACGAGAAGGCCTATCTGGCCTTTAATAAGCCAGCTAACTACGAGTGCTCGCATAAAACCACTCACCATCCTAGTGTCTATAGTTTGCTGCCCAGTCCTTTCGTAGAGAGAGGTCTGCAATGTGTGGGGCGCCTAGACTATGACACTACTGGTTTGCTGCTGATCTCAGATGACGGTCAGTTCATCCATAAAATGACAACCCCAAAAAAGAATATTGGTAAGGTTTATGAAATCACTACGCCAGAGCCGATTACTCAGAAACAAATTGATCATCTGATGAATGGTGTTGTGCTAGATGATGATCCAAAGCCTTGCTTTGCAACGGCTTGCAAGCAAATTTCGGATCACGTTTTAGCCATGACAATTGTCGAAGGTCGTTATCACCAAGTAAAAAGAATGCTGGCGGCAGTTGGCAACCATGTTGCCAAGCTCCATCGTACAGAGATTGGTGCATACAAAATGCCAGCAGATCTTGCGGAAGGCGAGTGGCGTTGGCTGTATCCGGATGATTTAAAACAACTCTCACAAAGTGTTGCTTCTTAAGGGGATCTAATTGTGATGATCGATAACCTCAATTTGGAAAAAGAAATTCCCCTATGGTCTTTAGAGGCCGATCAAAAAAGTATTGCGAGAGACTTTGTCTTTGCAGACTTCAAGCAAGCTTTTGAGTTTATGACGCTGTGCGCACAGTATGCTGAAGAGTTAGACCATCATCCGGATTGGTCCAACTCTTGGAATAAGGTAGGGATCAAGTTAACCACCCATTCAGCAGGTGGTTTGACTAAATTGGATATTCAGTTGGCAAAGGCAATGGATACCTTTGCCTCCCAGGTCATGCAACCCTAATTAGCGCTCATCGCTTTCATTTTCATCCTCATTCATGCTCATGAGGATGGTGGCTAGTAAGCCATAAACTACTTCGGTAGAAATCATGCCATCTTCATCAAGTTCGTCAATTAAGTCGTTCAGGCGGTCCTCAGTCGGCTCGTTGAGCAAGGTCATTGCGCACTCGCACCCATAGTCAAAATCTTCGTCGTTTTGGGTTTGGTTTTCTTCGGTCATATTTATCCTTAATTGAGGCTTCAGAATAGCAAATTACAGGCTAATTCGATAGGGTTTTGCCTTAGTCCAAAGCGATTTATGTGCAGACGCAAAAAGCTAAGAATGATTTATAGTCATCTGAAAAGGAAAACCACAGGAGACAGCATGCAATTAGACATTAATGGCCAAATTCAGAATATTGATGTAGAGCCGAATATGCCCTTGTTATGGGCAATTCGTGAGGTGGTGGGACTCACTGGTACGAAGTATGGATGTGGCGTTGCTCAGTGTGGCGCCTGTACTGTTTATCTCAATGGCGAGCCAGTGCGCTCTTGCTCTATTCCAGTATCGGTCGTCGGTAAGGCTAAAATTACAACTATTGAAGCGCTCTCTAAAAATAATACGCATCCAGTGCAGCAAGCCTGGATTGCGCTCGATGTGCCGCAGTGTGGTTATTGTCAGTCCGGCCAAATCATGGCTGCCGCAGCGCTCTTAAAAAGAAATCCAAAACCAACTGATGCCGATATCGATAACGCGATGGGTAATTTATGTCGTTGTGGAACTTATCAAAAGATTCGTGATGGTATTCATGTTGCATCCGGCCAAAAGAAACTGGCCGATGTGCTAGCGCAGTACAACGCTACTCCTGCGACACGTGGTTAAGGAGAACAACATGACAACTAAAAAACAAACTCCGAATCTAGAAAATCATTTCCGCCGTGATTTCATTATCAAGGGCACCATGCTCGGTGGTGGCTTGATGTTAGGTATCGGTGCATTGCCTGATGCAGCATTTGCTCAAGCGGGTGCCAAGTATGATCCCAATACACCACTGCCAGGCGGCGAAGCCGAGGTGAATGCCTGGGTCAGCATCAAACCGGATGACACTGTTTATATCCGTATCGCTCGTTCAGAAATGGGGCAAGGTACTCGTACAGGCTTGGCTCAGTTAGTAACGGAAGAGCTTGAGTGCAACTGGAAGAAAGTAAAAACCCAGTCAGCCACTCCAGGACAGAGCTTGGCTCGCAAACGCGTCTGGGGTGAGCACGGCACTGGTGGGAGTCGGGGCATTCGAATTTCAGAAGACTACGTCCGTCGCGGTGCAGCAGCTGCACGCATCATGTTGATGCAGGCAGCAGCAAATCAATGGAATGTACCTGTTGCGGAATTGACTGTTGATAAGGGTGTGATTACGCATGCACAGACTGGACGCAAAACAAGCTATGGAAAGGTCGCGGACTTAGCCTCTACCTTAACCCCGCCTGATCCAAAGTCGATCACTTTACGCGACCCAAGAAATTGGAAGGTTGCTGGTCAACCTTATGCCCGCATTGATACCGCTAATAAGGTAAACGGATCAAAAGTCTATGGCGTAGATTTGCAGCTTCCTGGCATGCTGTGTGCTTCTGTAAAAGCTTGCCCTGTCTTTGGTGGCAAATTGGTCAGTTATGACGAAGCCAAAATTCAGGGTATGCGCGGAGTTAAAGGTGTAGTCAAAATTAATGACAGCACTCTGGCAGTCGTTGCCGACACTTGGTGGCACGCTAATACGGCGCTCAATGCATTGCCTATCGTTTGGGATGAAGGCAAAGCTGCTACTGTGTCGCAAGATGGCATTAATAAAATGTTGCGTGATGGATTAGATGAGCAAGGAGATTTTTGGCAGCGCAAAGTAGGGGATGCGCCTGCTGCGATCAATAGTGCTGCTAAAAAAGTAGAAGCCATTTATTTCACTCCTTTCCGTGCGCACGTCACGATGGAGCCCATGAATGCTACTGTCAAAATTACAGGTGATCGTGCTGAAGCTTGGGTGCCAACTCAAAACGGTGAAGGTTCACATGCGGCTTTATCTGAAGCGACAGGACTACCGCTAGCCAATTGTGAAGTATATAAATTAGATTCTGGTTGCGGCTTGGGTCGCCGTGGCTCTACACAAGACTTCACTACATTTGCCGCTAAAGTCGCACAAAAATTTCCGGGTCAGCCAGTCAAGGTTATTTGGAGTCGTGAGGAAGATATGACTCATGATTACTATCACCCGATAGCGATGGCAAAAATGACTGCTGGCATTGATGGTTCTGGCAATGTCACTGGTATGCATATCAAAGTGGCAGGCCAATCCATTAATGCCACATTAGCTCCGCAAGCTATTAAGGATGGCAAAGATGAGCGCCAGCTGCAGGGCTTCTATGAAAAGGGCCCTGATGCGCAACTTGGTTATACCTTCCCAACGCTCTTAACGGAATATGTCATGAAGAACACCCATGTGCCAGTTGGTCCATGGCGTGGGGTGAACACTAACCAGAACGGCATCTTTATGGAATGCTTTATGGATGAGTGTGCCAAAGCTGCTGGTAAGGATCCAGTGCAATTTAGACGTGCTCTGATGCAAAGCCATCCAAAACATTTGGGTGTTCTCGATGCTGCGGTGAAAAAGGCTGAATGGGATAAGCCATTGCCAGCTGGCACTTTCCGCGGCGTTGCTCAGTTTATGGGTTATGCCAGTTACTCTGCCTGCGTAGCTGAAGTTACTGTGCAAAACAATGTTGTGAAGGTAACTCGCTTAGTGTTTGCTCTTAATTCTGGGCATGTGGTCAACCCTTATCTAACTCGCGAGCAAATTGAAGGGTCTGTAGCAATGGCCTTGGGTGCAATCTTTTTACCAGAGATCTCTGTGGAGAATGGCCGCATTAAGCAACAGAATCTGGACACCTATCCATTGTTGAAACTGTCTGCAACCCCTAGAATTGAAACAGTGCTGGTGCCCAGTTTTGATTTTTGGGGTGGAGTAGGTGAGCCAACCATCTGCGTCGTTGGCCCAGCGGTAGCTAATGCTGTGTCCGCTGCGATTGGCAGGCCGGTGCGGAACTTCCCGCTGAGTAAGGAAGGTTTAAGCTTGGCTTAACTTGAAAATAGCAATCAATAAAAAAGCCGCTTAATTGCGGCTTTTTTATTGAGGAAAAAGATCTTCAGCGATTAAAGCGCTTAGACTTAAAACTCAGTGGTATAGCGTACTGCTAATCGACGCGTTTCAACAAAACCATTTTTAATTTCCATATCACGACCATACTGAAGGCTAATTCTGCCAAATGGGTAATAGGCTAAAGCGCTTAACAAAAAGCGCTGAGTATTAACAACATTGTTTTGGTAAGTATTGCCAATCGTAGTTGCGCCCCCAGCTACATAAAAGTAAGAGGCGCCCAGCGTGTAGGTTTGATTAATTCTATAGATCGGACCCAGTTGCGTAGTTGTTAATGGCTTCTGATTAAGAGAAGTGTTGGTAGCCGAGAAACACGCCGCAGCGCACTGGCTATTACCGCCAAACCACATCGTATCCACAGCAATCATGCCATCTAGATTTTCAATAATGGGTTGTTGGTAGCCCATTTGCAAATCAGATCTGTAACGTCCTTCGCCTGTATTAAAAGCTTGCTGGCTGTTGTAACTCCCAGTTGGCACTGATAGGTAACCTGCTATTCCTAAATATCTTCTTTTCACTCTATCTGCATATGGCCAGAAGGCAGTGGCAAAAGTAAGATCTCCAATGCCAGTGCTGGCTGAGTATGAGGCCAATGACCCCTCGGGCTTGATCGTGCCGTAAGGAAGTTGTACATACGAGACCATGGGGATATCTTGTATGGCATAACTAGTGCTAATACGTGCAATAGCGCTTTGGGTTCCTATATCAGGACTACCAAATGGTTTGGTAGTGACAGCGGCACCATTCCTATAAAAGGTGCCTCCCTCTGTATTGAGGTAGCTGATCATCGCATGGTTCTTGCCAGGCAGTGGCGCAACAATATCATTGGGCTGCAAATCAATTGCAAGGACGGCTGTCGGTAGCGCTGTGACGGTGAGTGCTATTAGGCGACGTAAATTCATGCGTGCATTGTAAATATAAAAGTAGAAATCAGTATGCACTGCCATACAATGGGTCATATGAATACATTCCCCCTACGGCTAGCTCCACTCCTATTATTGATGGGGGTTACGGCTTGCACTCAAGCCCCTCCCCAGCCGCCTGGGTCGACTACTTTTTCCCCTTATACGCCCCAGCAAATTCAAGAATTTAATCGGCAGACTTTGTCGCCGGTAGAGGGCCCATTTGGCCCAGTCGATCCAAGGGCAGAAGACCAGCGCATTGCTAAAGCACGCGCAGCGGATGCGAAATTGTATAACCAGCCACAGGGCGAAGAAGAGGCTGAGGCATTAGAAACGCAATCGGTCGATCCCTATCAGGCTACAAAACCTCTGATTACTTTCTAGGCAATTACTAGCTCTGGAATGGAGTTGAGATTTAAGATTGACTCCGCCTCTTCTGGTGTGGCATTCAGCCAAGAATTAAATAGTTCGGGTCGCAATGGAACAACGGTGCGTTTTTCGTCTTCGGGTTTATGCATGCGCCGCATCACCGGATGATTGCTGGCCTCAATCGTCAGCATAGAAAATGACACTATCAGTTCGCCAGTATCTGGTTCAGTCCAGGTGTCCCAGATTGAAGCAATCGCCATTGGCTCGTGATTAGCTTGTTTGATGGCGGTTCGTACTGCTTTGCCGGATTCATAACAAGGCTCATAAAAAGTATCTGCTAGCGCTAAGGCGTAATGTCGCTTAGTCCAGGCATGCTTATAAGATGGCTTCTCAGCAACGGTTTCTGCTCTCGCGTTATAAGTCTTTCTACCAAATGTTTCTTCTTTTGCCCATGATGGCAATAAACCAAAGCGAGCTAAGCCAATTGCGGTTCGGTCGGTATGGTGACTTCTTAGAACAATGGGTCCTGGATAGGTCGGAAATACATCGTGTGCAGTGGATGTCGGCAAATCGAGATCAAAATGGGACTTAACCCAATCTACATTAACGGTGGTGAGGTATTGAACACACATGCACCCATTTTACTGTGGCAAATAACTAATTGCGACTTACCAACTGGTAACATTAAGGTTAAATTTTAGAAAGATAAATTCTCATGAAACCTTTTGCTTCTACATTAAATCCAATAATAGTGCGCTTGATTGTCGCAGGCTTGTTCACTGGTGCTCTGGTAAGTGGGGTATTTGCACAACAAAGTGGTCTGCCAATTAATGCTGCAGCATCTGTCAATGGAGCGATTATTACGAATGACATGGTGGAGCAGGGTATCAAAGCTGCGATTTCTCAAGGACAAAAAGATTCTCCTGAATTACGCAAAGTCGTTATTGAAAAGTTCATTGAAGTGTTGCTACTTTCTCAGCAAGCTGAAAAGGACGGATTGGCAAATTCCGAAAAAGCAAATACGCAGTTGGCGTTGATACGTCAAAACTATTTAGCTGATCTAGAGCTGTCTACTTATATGGCAAAAAATCCAATTACCGATGCTGATGTTCAAGCTGAGTACAACAAAGAGATTGCTTCTTTGGGTCCTCAAGGCATGATTGTTGAATATAAGGTGAGCGATATTGCTGTTGCTAGTGAAGCGGATGCTCAAGCAGCATTAGCTCGAATCAAAAAAGGCGAGCCTTTTGATAAGGTGGCTAAGAGCGTTTCTTTAGCGCCAAATAAAGTACAGGGTGGCGCAGTAGGTTGGGTTCAGCCTGGCCAGGTAAGTCCTCAACTAGCTTCCGTATTGGCTGGGCTTTCTAAGGGTCAGGTTTCGCCTAGCCCAATCCAGATGCAACAAGGTTGGTACTTAATTAAGTTGGAGGATAAAAAATCTAGTAAGCCACCTTCATTTGAGCAAGCTAAGCAGGCAATTCGTGCTGGCATGACCCAAAGAAAGCAATATGAGTTCTTAAGTCAAATTGCGAAAGATGCCAAGATCATTGTTCAGTAAATCGGCATTGATGACTTACTTGTGAAAAAGGACTCCGAGGAGTCCTTTTTTATTGTCGCTCTAATGTAACAAAGCTGAAGGTGATATCACCTTCGGAGCCGGGAGTTCTTTCAACCTCTTTCCAATTGGACGCATCAGGCACCTCAAAGAAAGTGTCGCCATCATCAATATCAAGATCAATTTCCGTAATATAAAGACGGTCAGCCTTATCGAATGCTTGCTTGAAGAGTTGCTCACCACCAATAACGAACACACGTTCAAACTCGCTCAAGCTTTTTAAGGCTTCATCAAGAGAGCCAACGAGTTCACCGCCAGTGGCTTGGTAGTCTGCATTACGACTTACGATAATATTGCGGCGACCAGGAAGGGGGCGTCCAATGGACTCCCAAGTCTTTCTTCCCATGATTACAGGGTGACCCATGGTTACACGCTTAAAGAATTGCAGATCAGCAGAAATCTTCCAAGGCATTTGGTTGTCGCGGCCGATGACATGGTTGCGCGAGCGCGCAACAATCATGGAAATAGCAGGTTGAGTCATAAGTAGAGTCTTAAATGGCTACTGGAGCTTTAATGTGAGGATGAGATTCATAGCCAACGATTTCGAAGTCTTCGAATTCGTAGTCAAAGATGGAATCTGGCTTACGCAAAATATTGAGCTTGGGCAATGGGAAGAAATCTCTTGAAAGCTGAAGCTCCACTTGCTCAAGATGGTTGCTGTAGAGATGGCAATCGCCGCCAGTCCAAATAAAGTCACCTACTTCTAAATTACATTGCTGAGCCATCATATGAGTTAGTAATGCATAGCTAGCAATATTAAAAGGCACGCCCAAGAAAATATCAGCACTACGCTGATAGAGTTGGCAAGAGAGTTTGCCATCAGCAACATAGAACTGAAAGAAGGCATGGCAAGGCGCTAAGGCCATACGCGGGATATCAGCTACGTTCCATGCTGAAACAATAATGCGACGAGAATCAGGGTTCTTCTTGATGGTTTCCACAACCTCAGAGATCTGATCAATATGTTGACCATTTGGTGCCGGCCATGAGCGCCATTGATATCCGTAAATGGGGCCAAGATCGCCATCGGGTGCAGCCCATTCATTCCAAATGGATACGCCACGCTCTTTGAGCCAATTGTTATCAGTGCTGCCCTTGAGGAACCAGAGCAATTCATAAATGATGGACTTGAGATGTAGCTTCTTGGTTGTCACCATTGGGAAGCCATCAGCCAAATTAAAGCGCATCTGATGTCCAAATACAGAGATCGTGCCTGTGCCAGTCCTATCGGACTTTTTAACGCCCTTCGCAAGGACTTCTTTCATGAGATCGTGATATTGGCGCATAGGGTGGTGACTAACTTAAGGGCTGAATACGGTTAATTAATTGCTAATAAGGATAGCTTACTCGAATGTGGGTGACTGCACCCCAAGGGCTTTATGTAGCTTGGTTGAGGTAGTGGTGTATTGCAACTGAATCGGCTTTTCTGGGTTCAAATAGGCAGCTGCCGCAAAGGCGGCTAAGGCGGCCTCATGAAAGCCAGACAGGATCAGTTTCTTCTTCCCGGGGTAGATATTGATATCACCTACTGCATAAATACCTGGAATGCTAGTCTGAAATTTTTCAGTATCAACAGCAATCTGCCTGCGGTCTATATCTAAACCCCAGTCGGCGATTGGACCTAACTTTGGAGAGAGTCCAAAGAAGATCAGAAGATCATCTAAAGCCAATGATTGGGTAGCGCCATCAATATCTTCAACGGCAATACTAGTCAACATTCCATCCTGAATTTTAAGTTCGGTAATTTGCCCAATCAGCAATTGAATTTTTCCCTGATCACAGAGTTCGCGCATTTTTGCGATTGACTGGGGCGCTGCCTTAAATTCATTGCGACGATGAATGAGGGTGACGCTTGCTGCAGTATTGGCAAAATACAAGGCCCAATCTAGCGCGGCATCTCCGCCGCCACAAATAACGATGCGCTTACCTATGAATTGCTCAGGCTGTTTAACATGATAGAAAACTTGTTGACCAACTAGAGGTTCAATGCCCTCAAGATTCAGTAGTCTTGGCTGAAAGGCGCCAACACCAGCCGCAATAAACACCGTTTTAGAGAGAAAAGATTTATTTTCTGAGGTGGTTAATAGAAATCGTCCATCTCCTTGCTGTTCAAGGCCAGTCACCTCTTGCCCTAAATGGAATTGGGGTTTAAATGGTTCAATTTGTTTTAGTAAATTACCAACCAGTTCCCGACCAGTGCATACAGGTACCGCAGGAATATCGTAAATCGGTTTATCTGGATAAAGCTCAATGCATTGACCACCAATTTCCGGCAAAGCATCAATGACGTGGACTTTAATTTCTAGGAGG
>ERZ650311.1414-NODE-1414-length-11947-cov-7.700387_pt1 | contig 11947 bp, 15 predicted proteins | sample MGYA00376247_ERZ650311 | MGnify/ENA primary metagenome ERZ650311 (study PRJEB26733, sample SAMN07839324) | wastewater metagenome | biome: small river; feature: stream; material: water | place: USA: North Carolina | collected 2016-07-28 ... | reverse complement strand
CATCGAGGAAGTGAAGCAGGGTGCCACCACCTACGTGGCGAACACCGACTACCGCCTGACCGCTGATCAGGTGGACTGGAGTCTGACCGGTGCCGAGCCTGCACCTGGCTCGACCTATACGGTCAAGTACCGCTACCTCACCAGCGTTACGCCGACCAACGTGAACCCCGACGCTGGCACCTTCCAGGTGACCGGTGCTGTGGCCGGCACCCTGGTGCTGGTCGACTACCGCTGGAAGATGCCGCGCTACGACGTGCTGGCTCTCGACAGCGAGGGCCTGTTCCACCGGATCAAGGGCGTCGCCGCTGCGTTCAACCCGGTGCTGCCTGGCGTGCCCAGCACGCAGCTGCAGCTGGCCAGCTTCTACCTCGACTGGTTCTCCACCAGCACCCCGGTGGTGAGCAACGACGGCACCCGCGTGGTGTCGATGAAGGAGCAGCAGCAGCTCAAGGCATCGATCGTGGAGCTCTACAGCCTGGTGGCTGATGAGCGCCTGCAACGCGACATCAGCTCCCGCGAGCCCTCCGCGAAGTACGGCGTCTTCACCGACCCGCTGTTCGACAACGACCTGCGCGATGCCGGCGTCACTCAGGACGCTGTGATCGTGAACCAGGAGCTGCGGCTGGCGGTCAACGCCACCGTGGTCGATGCGCCCCAGAACAACAGCACCACCCACCTGCTGCCGTTCAGCGAAGAAACGCTGATCGCCCAGGAGCTGCGCACTGGGCAGATGGCCGTGAACCCTTACGGCAACTTCGACCCCGTGCCGGCCCGCGTGGTGCTCAACCCTGCGGTGGACCTCTGGACCGTCACCGACGAGCAGACCGCCACCAGCACGCAGCGCCTGAGCACCTTCAGCAGCCTGGGTCTGCTCCAGCGCACCTCCACCACCAACGTGACCCGTCTGGTGAGCGAGGAGACCCGTGCGGTGGACTTCCTGCGCCAGCGTTCGGTGAGCTTCACTGTCACCGGCTTCGATGGACAGGAGCAGCTCTCGCAGCTGCTGTTCGACGGCATCAACATCACTCCGTCGCCGGCCCCGGTGGCCGACAGCAGCGGCACCATCACGGGCACGTTCACCGTTCCCGCCAACGTGCCTGCCGGCACCAAGCTGGTGCGCTTCATCGGTCAGAACGGCAACTTCGGCAACGCCTCCTACACCGGCACCGGCACCCTGGTGGTCCGTCGCTGGAGCAGCACCACCACCACCACCACCGAGTTCTACGATCCGCTCGCCCAGAGCTTCGTTCTGGAAGAGGGGCGTCATGTCACCGGCCTCGATCTCAAGTTCGCGGTCAAGGGCGGCAACAATCCGGTGCTGGTGCAGCTGCGCGAAGGCGACAACGGCTTCCCCAGCCGCAACGTGATCGCTGATGCGCTGATCCCTGCGTCGTCGATCGTGACGACCAACACCTACGTGCGGGCCAACTTCAGCACCCCGGTGTGGCTGGATGGGAACACCGAATACTTCGCGGTCGTCCTCACCGACGACCCGACCCACGCCGTGCGCGTGGCCGAGCTGGGCCGCCTCGATCCGATCGCCAACCGCGTGGTGACCGCTCAGCCCTACACCGTGGGCGTGCTGCTCAGCAGCTCCAACGGCTCCACCTGGACGGCGCATCAGGAGAAGGACCTCACCTTCCGTCTGATCGGTGCCGACTTCACCAGCACCAGCCGCACGATCAACATGGGTTCGATCACCGTGTCGGGTTGCACCGACCTGCTGATCAACGCTCCCGTGGAGCTGCCCAGCAACGCCACCGCCGTCAGCTACCGCCTGACCCGCACCACGGGTGAGGTGTTCAACCTGGCCCCTGGCCAGCTGCTGCGCTTCGACACCGCGATCAGCGACACCATGCAGGTGCAGGCGATCCTGTCCGGCACCAACAACGAGTCGCCGGTGCTCAGCCCGGGCACTCAGATCATCGTGGGCGCGCTCGACACTGCCGGCTTCTACCAGAGCCGTCAGTTCACCGTCGCCTCGGGTGGCAGCACCATGCGTGTGGTGTTCGATGCCCTGATCACTGGCTCCGCCCAGGTCGTGCCGCAGTACGACAAAAACGGATTCCAGAACATGACCCTGGCGAAGGTGACCCCCATCGGGGACGGCTACGCCGAATACGTCTACCAGGACACCGGCATCACCGGCCTCACGGCTTCCAAGGTGAAGCTGAATCTCACCGGCACGCCGGCCCACCGGCCCCGTGTCCGCAACATCCGCGCCGTGATGGTGTAACGCCATGCCCGTCAACCAGACGACAACGGGGCGGGCCTACCCGCTCCCCTATCCCTCGAACCTCCTCGCTGATGACGTTCAGCGCCTGCGGGATGCCCTGCAGGCCATCGACAACGACATCACCGCCAGGCCCACCAGCACCACGGTGCAGGGCCTGGTGGATGCCGCAGTCGCGTCGCTGGTGAACGGATCGCCAGCTGCGCTGGACACCCTGAAGGAGCTGGCCACTGCCCTGGGCAATGACGCCAACTTCGCCACCACGGTGACCAACGCCCTGGCTGCTCGCCTACAGCTGTCGGGCGGCACCATGACCGGCCCGATCACCCTCGCAGGTGATCCCGGCCAGGCGCTCCACGCTGCGCCCAAGCAGTACGTGGACGCCCAGGTCGCTGCTGCTGCTCAAGCGACAGCAAACTCCAAGGCCAGCCTCGGCCTGGCCATCGCCCTCGGATAGGACCCTGACCCATGGCTGAAACCTTCAACCGGAACAGCGTCAAGCTGACCTCAACTAGCGTCACCGACGCCTACCAAGCACCGAACGCTGCCGCGACTGATCGCGCCATCGTGCTGAGCTGCATGGTGGCAAACGTAGACGGCACCAACTCTGCCGATGTGACCGTGGCCATCACTGACTCCAGCAATGTTGAGGTTGCCAAGATCGCCAACGTGATCTCAGTGCCCGCCAAATCCAGTCTCGAGATCGTGGCGAACAAAGTGGTGCTCAAGCGCGGCGAGAAGCTGCGTGTCACCGCATCAGCCGCCAATCGCCTTGAGGCGACCGTGAGCGCCCTGGAGATCGCCTAATGGCACGCGCCCATCAGGAGGCTGGTGGTCGCTACGGCGCTCCTAGCGGCACACGCGGAGGCGTTTGGCAGCTTGGTTCGGCGCAACTCATTGTTGCGCCTGCACCGCAAGCATCCGGCGGCATCATCTTGGAGCAGTCGGGTTTCTTCACTCATGCCTTTCTTTCGTCGGGCACCTTTGTGCTCAGCACGCCAATCACAGCCGAGATTCTTGTTGTCGCTGGCGGCGGCGGCGGCGGCTACCAAGTCGGCGGCGGCGGCGGCGCTGGCGGTGTGCTCAGGTTTGCGAGCCAAAGCCTTGCAGCAGGCACCTACGCAGTCACGGTGGGCAACGGCGGCGCTGGTGCTGAACCTGTCTGGCGCGGTGGCGGTGAGCGGTGGCATGGCGTACATCGAGGTCTAAGTGGCAGTCGCACGGGTACAGTCGGTCAATGTGACGGGCACGTCGTCCACGACGGGCGCGAGTGGGGCGTTCGTAACTGATGATCAGAATTGCCAGTACTCCCGCAAAGAGCGCAAAGATTGCTACAGGCTACGAACTACAAGTTCCTTTATTCTGTACTGAAGGTGACAAGATTGAGATTGATACACGTACTGGCGAATACCGCAGCCGTGCTAACTAATTGATGTTGTTAAAGATTCAGTTGATTCAACTGAATCTTCGATAAACCACCCTACTAGGGTGGTTTTTTTATGTCAATTTTTCTTCACAATTATTTGTTAATCTACATTGAGACCAAAAAACTGATTGACTGTTTTTTAAGCAAACAACCTAGCGCTTTGTTTTTAGTAGGTTTATGATTAATTCAACAGGAGTTATAAACAATTTCTGTGGATAACTGATTCGAAAGAGGTCACCAAATGAGCCAAAAGAGTGCACCCAAACATTTATATGTTGAATACATGTACGGTTTTTTATTTCATTACACCGAACAACCCTTATTTCCTACAACGCCCGCATATACGCTAGTCAAACTCATCAGTGCAGATGAAAAAAGTTGGGAAGCAGTATATAAAAATATAGATGGTGAGAAAGCCACCTTTCACTTAGAGGGCGGCACCATTAAGATGAAAAAAACCACCGCATAACGGTGGTTTGTTTATTAATACTTTTTACTCTCAATAACTCAAGTCTTAAATCCCTTTTTTCTCAAACCATCTAAACATCAAGAGAGTGATGATGGCAAAGGCGATGGCGATCACCCAGTGATTGATACCCAAAGCTTCTGGTAAACCTATCTTGCCAAAATCAGCCCAAGATAAGACGGTTGATTTAAAGAATGGGTACATTTCAGCATAGATGCCAGCACCAACGATCATGCCAATCACACCAAAAATGGCATGCCAACGACCCTCACCCACAGCACCGACTGAGGTACCAGGGCAAAAACCCATCACCGCCCAACCTATACCAAATAATGTGCCACCAACTAAGATGGCGCCAACGTTCATCGCTTTGTGACTTAATTTAATGATCTCAAGATCATTCAAAGCCAAGATACCAAACATACCGACAACGATGGCAGACAACATGAATTTAAAAATTGCCATGTCTTTAAATAACATCGCACCTACTTGTTTGTCATAACGGAGTACACGACCTCTTTGTAACAAGAAGCCAAATGCCAAACCTGTGATCAATCCTAAAATTTGTTCTGTAGACATGTTATTGAACCTTTCTGTACATCAAGTTGGCAACAATGGCGCCTACCCCAAAGAAGAAGGCCAATGCTACAAATGAGCTAACCGATAGCTGCATCATGCCGCTTAAGCCATGACCACTTGGACATCCGTCTGCAAGACGCGCCCCCATCATGGCGACAATGCCACCTAAAAATGAAAATACTGCACGCTTAGCAACAGATGGGCCAAAACGTTTTTCCCAAGTTGGCGGCACAGCTTCCAACTTAAAACTACTATCCTTGAGCGAAGAAATGAGTGCCCCAAAAAAGATGCCAATCAAAATCATGAATTGCCAATCAACTTTGACTTTTTCTTTCACGTAGTAAGCGTTCTCAGCAACGTGAGCGGGATCCACAGTTTGGAACAACAATCCTGCTGCTCGCACAAAAGTAGTGGATGCGCCTAGATAATTTGACTTACCCATCAATGTGGTCGTGAGATACACAGACACAATCGCCAAAATACCCAAAAGAGCTCCTGCCAGATAGGGACTCCAGCCTGGGCTTTCGGTTGTTGCCTGATTAGTGTTACTAAGTTCTGACATAGTTGCCTTCCTTTTTTGGTTTTTCTAATTACATCTGTATAAAAATCAACACCTTGTTTAGCTCTATCAATTTGGTAATTGATCTGGCATTAATTGTTATTTCAATTTACTGAATTACATTATATACAATTATATATTATAAGCTAGTAAATTGTATTGGGTTTGTAAGTTTCACAATAGCTAGGGTTATGGGAAACACTTATAACTAAATATAGTGTTACGTGGTAACTTATGCCTAGTTTGATTGGAGCTTTAAAAGCAGATTTATGAAAAGAATCGTTGACGTATTTAAAAGGAAAGACCGCAGCTTGGTTTGGACTTATGTGATCTCTTTAGATCGCCCCCGCCTTGCCTCAGGCATCATTGAATTTGAGCATGAAGCATTGCGCTTATCCGCACTCGAGGAGCGCGGTAGCAGCGAAACACTAACCGCTCGAGTTAGACCAGCTTAAGGTCTTTGAGCAATTGCTTAGCCCTTTGATAATCAGGGCTAGCTTGCAGTTCATCCCAATCCATTGCCTCTGATGTAGGCATTAATTTTTCAACTCGTGCACGAGATGTTTTATAAAGCTTCTCGTCATAAGTGAGCTCTTTTAGCAGTTGATCTGCCAAATCTGGACGATTACAAATCAATACTTGGTCGCAACCCGCTTTCAATGCCATCTGTGCGCCCTTTACCACGCTACCTGCTACAGATGCACCTTCCATCGATAAGTCATCACTAAAAATCACGCCGGTGAACTTGAGTTGCTTTCTTAGGATGTCTTGCAACCAAATCTTTGAAAATCCAGCAGGATGTTTATCTACCTTAGGGTAAATCACATGAGCTGGCATCACTGATGCCAAGGCAAGGCCCAAATACTCATACGGCTTAGCATCATCACTGATGATGGTTGTTAGAGATCTTTCATCAACAGGAATAGCCACATGAGAATCCGCCTCAGCCCATCCATGCCCAGGAAAATGTTTGCCACAGTTAGCCATACCCGCTAATTGCAAACCATGATTTAAGCTCTTGGCTAGCATCGCAGCAATTTGTGGATCACGATTAAAGGAACGATCACCGATTACACCACTGCGACCAAAGTCTAAATCCAGCACTGGCGTAAAACTAAAATCAACCCCACACGCTCTTAACTCGCTCGCCAAAACAAAACCAACAGCCGTGGCTGCTTCCATGGCTTTCAAGGCATGCTCTGCATGAGCCTTCTTGCCTCCATTGGTCCAAATGTCGCCAAGCTTCTTCATAGCAGGCAAATGAGTGAAACCATCTGTTCTACAGCGCTGCACTCGACCACCCTCATGATCAATACTGATCATGACATCAGATCTAACTTTCTTAATAGCTTTAGTCAATGCAGTGAGTTGCGCCCTATTCTCATAGTTACGACCAAATAAAATCACCCCACCCGTTTTAGGGTGAGCGATGCGACGAATGTCATCTTTATTAAGTGTTTTACCAACCACGTCTAAAACGATAGGGCCTGCGTTAAATATATTTTTTTTGCTCATATTCTTTTACTGTGTTTTAACTGTTAGCCAATAAGATCTTTAGAGTCCATAACACCAGATACGACAGGTGTCCCAAAAGTAACAATAACAAATGCAATGGCCATATCGACTTCATCACTGATACTCACCTGAGCACTGTAATGTTTCTTCTCCATGAACTCCTGCAACTTACCAGAACACTTCACCACTGGCTTACCAGTTGGGTCATTCAGAGTTTGCATCGCACGCCAAGACATCGGCGAATACATCCCCAAACCAATCGCTTTTGAGAATGCCTCTTTCGCGGCAAAGCGTGTCGCCAAATAAGCAATGCCTCTAGACTCATTTCGAGCTAAACGTGATTTAAAAACTTGCATCTCATCCGGCCCTAAGATGCGCTCAGCCAAACGGCCATGAGTTCTCTCATAAGCCGCTTTTAAGCGATCTATCTTAAGGATGTCAGTACCAATGCCAGCAATCATGTGATTAATTTAAATAGCGACTTCTTTATTTGTTCATGGCAGTTTGACGCGCAGACAACATGATAGCTCTCATGTCTTGAATCGCCGCCTTCCAACCTTTGAATACCGCTTCAGCAACAATCGCATGACCAATGTTCAGCTCTGCAATTTCAAGTATTTCTGCAATAGCTTTAACATTACCCTCATGCAACCCATGACCTGCATTCACTTTTAAACCAATCGAACGACCAAACTTAGCCGCCACCTTGATGCGTTCAAGCTCTTTCTGCTGAATATCTCCGCTTGTATCCGCATATTTACCCGTGTGCAACTCAATCACGGTTGCGCCTGCCTCTTTTGCTTTAGCAATCTGTTGCTCATCAGGATCAATAAAGATAGATACGGTGATATTTTCTTTGATTAAGCGTTGCGTTGCATTTTTGATGTTCTCAAAATTGCCAATAACGTCCAAACCACCTTCAGTAGTTACTTCCTGACGCTTCTCTGGCACCAAGCAAACATCATGCGGTTTTACTTGGCAGGCAATCTCAATCATCTCAGGCGTTACCGCGCACTCCAAGTTCATGCGAGTTTTGATGAGAGGCCGCATATTAATCAAATCAGCATCTTTGATATGGCGACGATCCTCTCTTAAATGCAAGGTTATTAAATCAGCGCCATATTCTTCAGCAAGTTGCGCAGCTTTCAAAGGATCAGGATAAGTCGTGCCACGAGCATTTCTTAGCGTGGCCACATGATCAATGTTGATACCTAGATCAATGATATTTTTTGGTCCCAAGAATTTATAAACTTTCTAATAAATATTTATCAAACTTTAAACGGATTTAAGACATTAACATTAAATCTTTTAAAGTCCTTAACATTCCGAGTAACAACTGTTAAATGGTTAGCTAATGCGGTTGCAGCAATCATGGCATCTTCAATCACTGTATCAGACTGTCTGTGCATCAACTGCCCCCAGACACGAAATACTGCGGCATCCATTGGTAATACCGCATAACCATCCATCACCTCATTTAACCAAGCATCTAAAAGCTTAGCTTTAGCTCTATCTTGTTCACGTGTTTTTTCAATGCCTGCCTGTATCTCACCAATACTGACAGCCGAAATAAATAAACTTGAATCAGGCACATCCTGAATCCAAGCTAGCACCCCACCATGAGGCTTTGCACGTCGAAACTCAGAAATAATATTTGTATCTAATAGGTACATTCATTAACCATTAAAGATCAATCACAGGGCGGCGCTTTGCCTTTCCCCTAGCAGGCACATCAATCTCAGCTTTAGGCCCACTCGCTAGCAGCCATGACTTAAGTGTTGGTCGAGCACCGCTCTTCATTTGATTCCACACTTCAATAGGCACTAGAACAGCAGCCTCTTCACCACGACGCGTCACAATTTGAGGCCCATGACTTAAACATGCATTTAAAAATTCGCTAAATTTAGCTTTAGCATCTTGAACTTGCCAATTATTTTTCATGATCCACCCCATCTGACTAGTTAGATGACTAGTCATTATACACGGGATCAAATTTTCTTCAAATCAATCAAAATTTGGCGCGTCATCATTGCTTGATCCGGCAGGTGCAGTCCCAACAAGAAGCGCGTGAGTGACTTACTTTGACTCAAGGTCTCTGGATCACTGTAGTTTTTGTCACTCATGAACCTTAAATGCTTACCGGTCATCACAGGCCAATGACCCGGGTCATCAGCTTGTAACTTTCTGATGCCCCTCTCTGGTTGATACACATAATGCTCATCCTCTTCGGGAGCCGTTTGCGAATCAACACAATGGTTGAGGGCAGCAGCGAAGCCTGTTTCTTTTAACAAAGCTAACTCAAATGGTCTCAAGATAGGCTCGAGATCTTTCGGATCCTGACCGAGTAAATGCACAGTTTTTGCATACTCGTCATACAGGTCTTCATGAGAATCTTCTCTAGCCGTGAATTTCACCAAAAGTTCATTTAAGTAAAAGCCACAAAGTAGCGCATCCCCCACCAATGGTGGCACACCACCCAACCACTCCGCCTTGGTCATGGTTCTTAGTTCACTCTTACCACTCCAAGAAACTGCCAACGGTTGAAAGCGCTGCAAGACTGGTCTTAATACTGAATGCGGTCTTTTGGCACCTTTGGCAATTAATGCCATACGGCCATATGAACGTGTAAAAACATCCAAAATGAGACTGGTCTCTTTATATGGGATGCTATGAAGCACAAATGCTGGTTCGTCGGTGACTCGCACTGCCATGATCTTGGCTTATTCAATACCCTGTTCACGCAAAATGACACGGTCATCAGCCCAACCGCTTTTGACCTTCACCCAAGTTTCCAAAAAGACTTTGCCATCAAATAGCTTTTCCATGTCTTGACGAGCTTCAGTAGAGATACGCTTTAACTTAGCACCCTTCTCACCTATCACCATGGCTTTATGACTCTCGCGATCCACCAAGATGGTCGCCGCAATACGTCTCAACGCACCATCCATTTTGAATTGGTCAATAATCACAGCGCTTGAATACGGCAACTCATCACCCGTATGACGGAAAACTTTTTCTCTTAAGATTTCTGCTGCCAAGAATTTTTCACTACGATCTGTCAACATGTCAGGATCGTAAATAGCTTCCTGCTCTGGCAAGTACGGCTCCAAGAAACTCAATAGTCGCTTAACATCATCTGCACTTTTGGCAGTCATTGGGATGATTTCCGAGAACTCATGCTTCTCACTCATCTCACGCATAAAGGTAAATAACTTTTGATCACGATCCTCAGGAGCATCCGCTCTCTGAGCAAAAACATCTAATTTATTTGCTAGCAAAACAACAGGAATATCTTTTGGCAAGATCTCCAATACCTGCTCATCAGCCTTGCTCCAATAACCAGACTCCACCACAAAGCAAATGACATCGACATCAGCCATCGTCGACTTCACCGTGCGATTCATGACTTTGTTCATGGCATTGCTGTATTTGGTCTGAAACCCTGGCGTATCAACCAAAATAAACTGGGCAGTCTCAGTAGTATTAACACCCAAGATACGATGACGTGTGGTTTGTGCTTTGCGCGAAGTGATACTAACTTTCTGCCCCACCAATGCATTGAGCAAAGTCGACTTACCGACGTTTGGTCGACCTACCAGCGCTACTGTTCCGCATCGAAATGTCATTGTGGTGGGTTCCTTAGGTATCTTTTTGATATTTACTCAGACTTCAACTTGAGATTAAGTTGATCATCCGTGGGGTCTTTGGCTGCAACCAAAGAAGCTTTCTTTTTAGTCGCTTTGGTCTTTTTAGGTTTTCTGCCAGATTGAGAGACTATTTTTTGCGCAGCTTCTAATGAAAGTTTTGCTGCCGCTTGCTCGGCAGCTCGGCGTGAGGCGCCCTTACCGTTTAAAGTGATTTTCAAACTCGGAATGGAACATTCCACTTCAAACTGTTGATTATGTGCCACGCCAGTTGTAGCCACAACGTTATAAATCGGCAGAGGCAATTGATGCCCCTGTAGGTATTCTTGCAAGAGCGTTTTATCGTCCTTACCCAAGGTTCTTGGATCAACATGCTCCAAGATTTGCGAATACCATTTTCTTAAAACCTTTTTGGAAGATTCAAAACCAGAATCTAAGAAAATAGCACCAACAATTGCTTCAAATGTGTCCGCCAAGATGGATGGGCGTTTAAAACCACCGCTCTTTAACTCGCCCTCACCCAAACGTAAACAATCTGAAAGCTGCAAGGCTTGGGCAATCTCATAGAGAGCTTGTTGCTTGACCAAATTAGCTCTGACACGAGATAAATCACCCTCATCCAAATCGTTATAACGCTCGTACAGAATTTCAGCAACTGTGCAGTTCAACACGGAGTCGCCCAAAAACTCCAAACGTTCATTATTTTTTTTGCTGTGACTGCGATGCGTCAAAGCTTGCATGAGTAGATCCGGCTTTTCAAATGTATAGCCCAACCTCTCCTGTAAGAGCCTTAAGTCAACAGGTGCACGTGGTGTCATATCCGCCTTTACTACCTTGTTCACTCAAAACGCCCAATACGTTTTAAGTCACCAAGGTTCATCCAAACGAAGAATGCTTTACCAACTAAATTTTTCTCAGGCACAAAACCCCAATAACGAGAATCAGCTGAGTTATCACGGTTATCACCCATCACAAAATAATGTCCCGCAGGCACAGTGCATGTCACACCACTCATGCTGTAGGTGCAATTTTCATAAAATGGGAAACGATCTTGTGTGTAAACGCCAGCAGGTCGCTCTGGATGGTTCAATACATTGTGCGATACGCCACCGAACTCTTTTGGAAAAGTTTCGCGATAGAACTTGGCATAAGACATATGCTCAGGATCAAGATAATCGGGCTTTTCGTCATACGCAAAAGCTTGGCCATTCAAAGTCAAACGCTTGTTTTGATATGAAATCACATCCCCAGGCATACCAACTACACGCTTGATGTAATCAACATTCTCATCTTTGGGGTAGCGGAAAACCACAACGTCTCCACGCTCTGGAGAATTCATGTCAACAATCTTTTTGTTGATGACTGGCAAACGAATACCGTAAGTGTATTTATTCACCAAGATGAAGTCGCCAATCATCAAGGTCGGAATCATCGACCCCGATGGAATCTTAAATGGCTCAAACAAGAATGAGCGGAGGAAAAATACAGCAAAAATAACTGGGAAGAAACTCGCTGTGTATTCCAA
>ERZ650311.1413-NODE-1413-length-11953-cov-12.807363_pt1 | contig 11953 bp, 14 predicted proteins | sample MGYA00376247_ERZ650311 | MGnify/ENA primary metagenome ERZ650311 (study PRJEB26733, sample SAMN07839324) | wastewater metagenome | biome: small river; feature: stream; material: water | place: USA: North Carolina | collected 2016-07-28 ... | reverse complement strand
CGATCATGCTCGCAACCATTTGCGGGATGGCATTAGAGATGTGAGTATAAAGTGCCGCGACTTGTTGATTGGCCCGATTCAAAACCATCTGGCCCAAGCCGCTTCCCAGTTGCTCAAGCGAGCGCTTTCGAACAATCGGGTCTTCGGCGCTCAAACCTTGAACAAGTTCATCCGGAATGTTAACGGAAAATTCAGGAATCTGCTGTTGAGTTTGTTGTTGGGGAACCGCCACAGGCGCATAGGCTGCCTGCATCATTCCCTGAATTTGGCCGCGAAGTTCAGCAATATCTGCTTGCGAAACAGCCGGGGGTTGAGGCTGTTGTTGCGTGGCCATGGGATCGGGAGTCTGTGTGTTAGGATCAACAATAGTTTGTTGTCCTTGCGACACATTCTCCGTTTGGGTTCCCGCTCCGGCAGACGAGGATTGAACTCCAAGACCTTCTTGATTCTCCTGCACACTAGAGAAGTTAAACAAATCAGCGATATCATTCAATTGAGAAGAAGTAGAGCCACTAGAAGAATCAACAGAAGGAGCTCCTCCTGGATTCCCATCAGGCGTATTACGAAAAAACCAAACTTTCTTAAACATTTGGCGGCTCCATTTCGAACAGGCGGTCTATGCAAGCGAGAATTCCGCGGGTTTTGCCTTGGAGTGCAGAGAGAGAAGCGGCAGCCAAATGAGGATCATGGCAGTTAATCCCCATAGAACCAGTTATTTCTCTCTTCCACATTAGTTGCAACTTCCCGAGAACTCTCTTGCCAGTTTCGGAAAAGAGGAACTCCGCTAGATTCTCATCATCCTTCTTAGCCCAAGAATCACTGAGAAGGGCGCAATCTTCCAAGAAGAGTTCCCGAGATTCCATGTCTGGCAAAGTCATTTTAAGGCCTTCAAGTTAAAGATTGTAGGACAGCGGAGGTTTACATAGCTCCAGCCATACGAGAGCCGGGATCACTCACCACTCCATTCCCACCTTGGAGCGCGCTAGCAGGAACCAAATTCCCGGCCGCAGCCTGTTGTTCAACCATCATGTCCGGCTGCGGAGACATTTGAGCCCCACCATTAATCAAAAACTCTTCAACATTCTGCGCACCACCGAGCTTTGCGATGTAAAGAAACATCTTCGGAATATCAAAAGCCTGACCGACAGGGGAGGAGAGAACCGCTTGGAAGATCTGCTGCCAGATATCCAGAAGAGCAACCCGGTCAAGCGGCAGGGTTCCATCATTAATGGGATAGTAAAAATCTCCCACAATCTGATCGGGCTGAAGAGTTATAGGATGCATCATGGCTTCTTGGCCAAGCATATGGAAGGAGAACTCATTCGAAAGAAACTGCATATTATTTAAAGACATCATCATTGCGGCGTCTTGCATGGCCATAGAGGAAATCAATTGACTCCGGGCCGCCAACCTACTAGCTCCGCTTTCTCCGGCCGTCCGCACCTCTGTTGCAGTCTTCCTTCCCCCTGAATTCTGAATAGCCCGCAAATTATCATTAACTCCGGTAATCATATCTGCAAGACGAATGAAGAGAGACATGTCTTGCATGTGGGTTCTAGTAACATCAGAAACCTGCAATTGATTAAGAGCCATTCGCACATCTTGACCATAGGCCGCTTGTTTCAAGCGAATAATTCTGGCTTCTCCGCCATTCTTCAAATCCTGCATCTCGACCATTGCGGGGTCAACGACAAGTTGGTTATGAATAACCTTTTGTGTGTTCCGCACGTGGGAGTTTACGAACCAACTGGCAACATCTTGCAGAGGTCCGGCAAAATCACTCACACTTGGGGCGCCAAACGCTTTGCCAATTCTATCCGGCTCCGCAACAACAATAGGAAGCAAATCATGATCATAATCATATGGTTCTGCTTGAATGATTTGATTCTTGTTAGCAATTGTGAAAAACCACAGACGGGGCTCATTTCCCTCGAAGAGACCCATCTCAGGAGGAATGTAGCAAACGCCTTCATTTAGCTGCACGTATTGGGTTACTTGTGCTCGATCGCTACTAATCCGGGCCGGGTCCGAGGTTCCACCACTCAAGAGATCCCGAGAACTTTCACCCTTTTCATTCAAATCCCTTCCCGGCATCACGCCAATTGCATTTACATAGACGTAATCTTTGCGAGCTTCGCCAATTTGCAACTTGTGTTTTGCGATTTCCGTCCGCCAAAAAACAAACTCACCTTCCCGGCTAAGTTCCGTCATTGGAACTCGAGGATCAGGAAAGAAGGAAAACGGATCAATAGTCGCGATTTCATTGCCTTCAAAAACCGTCTTAAGTTCTCTGGTCTGTGGAGCAATACTTTCTGCATCTAGAATCTGTTGGAACATTCCCTGAAAACTATTGTTGATTTTATGGCTCCGAAAAGCCTTCTTCACTTGCCAATCAATTCTAAGTGCCCCGAATCCATAAACCATCTGGTCCATGCAAAACTGCCAAAAATGTTTTGCAAATCTATTATGATAACAGTCATATTGGAGTTTCACTTCCATATTATGGGCATTCTGAACCATTGCCGGGTTGTTGCTACTAATTTGAAAAATCGGTTCCCGGCCCATAAAAGTATGAAGAAGATAAGTACAAGCAGTGTTAATTGTTGCGTAAGTATAAGGAATAACAATATCAACAGGAGTAGGGCTTCGGCCGGCATCATTCTTCTGAACACGAAGAAGATCCTCATAATCTTTAAGAGTTATGTAAGCTTGAAGCCGGCGTTCATTGGATTGCCATCGAGGATAGAAGCCTCGCATTCTATCTTCAGAAAGCCGCAGGCGCTCAAGAAGATATTCTTTGAGCTTCGCATGAGTGGGAGATTCTGGATTGAGAAATTGAATTACTTCCGGAGTCATTTCATCAAAGCCTCTTGAAGGAGTTGTGAGAAAGCAGCCAAGTGGGCCAAATCTGAGAATGTCTTGCGATCTTCAGGCATTTTAGCCTCCGGTCAATCTGCGAAGTTCGGTTCTTGCACGGAGCAAAGCTATTGGAGCACTCTGATCTGGATTGCCAATTAACTGTTGAAGGTAAGCAATTCGCCCAGCATTCTGGTTTCCGGCAACTGGATTGGCTCTAGGAACACTAGGAACACTAGGAACCGCTGGCCCAGGTTGTGGAGCACCACTTCCCGGATTGGTCGGAAATAACGGCTGAGGATTCTGCATTCCGGGAGGAATAACGCTTGGCTGCTGTACAATTGGAGGTGGCCGATTTATAAAGGGAACACCTGGAGACGCAAATCCGCCGCCAAATCCACCAGGAAGCGGCTGAGGCATTCCCATTCCTGGATTAGGCCTGGCAGGGCCAAATTGCATGGGAGCCCCGCTCATATTCCGGCTTTCGCCCGGCAAACCAATTCCAGAAGAGGAACCCGGACCACTAGCAGCCGGAAGGCCGTTGGGAAATTTAGCACTTGGAGCAACCGGCATTGGTCCAGTTGGCCGACCTTCTGGTGTTCCAAATCCACCACTAAGCGCCCGCTGAATCATGGAAGAAATCATCGGGTTCATGCTTCCGGTTTGCATGGATTGCATGATTCCCGGAACCATGGCGGCCATATTTCGCATTCCGAGAGAATTTCCAACTCCCGGCATTCCACCCGATTGCGAGGCCATTCCGGTTGGATTTTGGCCAACTCCAGCGGTTGCAGCAGCGCTACCTTGCTGGAACAATTGTCTTGGCCCTTGGCCCCCTGCATTTCCGCCCATCACCTCATCTCCATTTTCAAGAGTTTCTCAATTGGCTCATATTCATCTTCTCCCAAATCCTTTTCCGGGTCCGCTGCTACGGCGGCGAAGGGATCGAGGAGTGAGATGACCATTGCAAGTGCATCTGGAAGATCTTTCTTCCCGTTCGGCCAATCTTCCAGCTGTTCTTCGAGGAGTTCGAACTTCTTTGAAAATTCAATATATCCATTTGCGAAGCGGGGATGTAAAATAGATTCTACACGGAGAATCTTATTATTCCGTTTGTGCGTAATAGGTGTAATTTCTTGCATATAATAACGCTTACGAAACATTTCTTCCCGAAGCAAATGAATAAGCGCAGCCTGAAAAGCAATACTCTCAACACCTTGGCGTTGGCAATTATAGAGTTTATGCAGCCGAAAATATTCATCAATCATCTCTCGCGGAGTAGCGCCTACTTTGGCCCACATTTCATGCACCATAATCTTTCCATTTTTCTGCATCCCGGCAACAGCAATTGCACAATAGTCAGCTGTTTGCTTTTCACTGATTGCCGGATCAATTGCAATTGCATTTAAGATTGGAGTAACAGGAACCGAGTTCCAACGAAAGAATCGATTGGGAAACTTCTGTTCATCTGTATTTCTGGCTGTTGAAAGATATTCCATATAAAATGCATTCAATTTGCCAAGGCGGCTATAGGAACTCTTCTCGCGAGCGATGTCTTCCAGCGACATCATTTCCGGCCAGAGCGGCGAACCATCTGGAAGAAGAGCGCCAAAAGAAATCGAGGTCCAATCCGGGTCATTCAGGAGTGAAGGTAGAAGAGCTTCACGGGAAAGCATAGTTCCTAAAACAATAATCTGTGCATCTTTACGCATTCTCGGCAAGGCTGGTTTTACACTCTTGAAGAACCAATCAGACGTCTTCAAAAGTTGATCTGTAGTCGAAACACTTTCTTCGTCTTCCACATCATCCAAGATTATGCGAAGTGGCCGCTGTCCTTCTTCATTCTTTCCACGGACCTGCCCACCTCGGCCAACACAACCGATTGTGCTTCCGGTTGTTGTCTTGATCAAATCATTCCGCCAAGTTCCGCCGACTAGATTGCCGAAGGCTGCAATAAGAAGTTCATTCGTTTCCAGTTCATTCTTTATATTTCGAATCTGTGTCTCGCTGTGGGTTTTTGTTTCTGAAATATAAAGCGAGAATTCTGCTTCTTCATAACAAATAAGAAAAAGAATAGCCGCATTCACGAGAGTGGTTTTGGAAAACCCTCTTGGCATCATGATGGCGGTGTTGCGGGAGACTTCCATCGAGAGCCGGCCATCTTCTTGATGGCTGAAGATATGGCCCAATGGAGAATCTTTTTGCTTAGGATTAATCTTATACGTGAAGAATTCAATAATCTTTTCCAGGTCGGGATATTTGGAGAGAAAATCAACCCGGCGGGTTAAAATCGCCAAGATGCCGAGATGCACCCATGGCATGGGAGTCGGGAACCAATGACTCAAAAAAGTGCGGCACCAGAAGGCCGGGTCGGAGTAGCCCTCAACAACCAAGTCTTCCGATGCCGCCAAGTCGCTCACCTAGAGATCCTTCTTACCGAAATACATTCAAGGTGTCAAGACCATCAGCCAGACCTCTTGTCCTACGAACTCTCATCACAAACTCCTCAAACGAGCTCGAAGCTGTTGATAGTCCAAAAGGCGGTTTTCAATCTCACTATTTGCTGGAAGCTCTTCTAGTTCATTCAACAACTCTTCATTCTGTTGCTGTGAATACTCTTTCAACAAGAGCTTAGAAGGTTCCGTCTCGCAAACTGGCGCGCAACTCAGCAGAAGTAGGCCGCTCAATAGCCAGGACTTTCGCCATTTTTTCCGCCCTTCTAAGCTCTTCATTTTTCTCAGCCTCCTTCAAAATTCCTCTGTCGTGTTTCCATTTCCAACCGAAGAAACCTACTCCGACCAAGAGATAAGGAATCAAGGATTGCAAGAGTGAGAGCCATTGCATTTTTTATTCCATTTTTCATTCTGTTTACCATTTTTCATTCTGTTTACCATTTTTCATTCTGTTTACCGTAACTCCACTGCGCGCCAGACGGCCCAAGGGCCTGGGCTTGCCATTATGTGGCCCTGCCTTGTGAACCAAAACTACCATGATTTTGTTCTTTCATAGAGCGCACAATAACCATAAACAGTGCAGTAGCCATCCCAATAAAAGAAGTCCAATCAACCATACCATTTTCCGAAATGGTAATTGGATTCTCTGAAAGGATTTGTGGAAGCGCAGCAAAGACGGCCGGAAGAGTCGCAAAGCCTAAGCCAAGTAATCCCCACCGAGCCCGGCCGCTATTTACAATCGAAGGCTTATTTTCCATAACACTCGCGGCTGTTTGCCTACTGCTGGATTCTTTATTCCATCCATTCATCATTATGTCAAATTCATCTTCTCTACGTGAAACCAATCCGCCAAGAATACGAAGTTCGCCAGTTTTAGGATCTTTTGCTTTGTTCCACATTTTAAGGGCAACAGCTGCTTTTTGAATTCTTTCATCCACACTACCTTTGCCGCTGTTCATGGCTTTCATGCAGGAGGAATTTTTAAGAGCTTCCAGGCCAATATTCCTGGAAAGCGAAACAAGCGCTTCAATCACATGTTTTGGGGGCTCCCAGGCAATCATACTAATAACCGCTGCAATGCGATTCCGCAAATCTGTAACTAGAAATTCTTCCGCCTGCTTCTCGGAAATCTCTTCATCTTGAAGAGTTACATCCTTACCATTGGCCGGGTAAAAAGTCGTTCCATAGCCGATAGTCGGCGCTCCACCCGGACAAATATACGGCTTGGAGTGAAAGCCTTCAAGAGACTTCTGAAAACTGATCAACTCGCTAGAAGGTTCAAACATTGGTGGTTTTCCTTAAGAGTTAGAGAAAGAGATGCCAAGAGAAAAATTCTCTCGGGTGTGATTCTCGCGGAAGGTTAGTTATGAGATTTACCGAATGATAGAGGTTACGGAAAACCAAAATCAAATTCACCGGCAGACCGAAATAGGTTTTGCAAACCTCACCATATCTGCGAAGCTGCGGGAACGCTTCACTCGTCTGTGATAGCTTGCATTCAAAAACTGTAATCATTTTCGGGCCAATTAAGAGAATGTCTGGATTAAGAAAACAAGTCTTTGAATCTTCAACTTTAAACCAAGGAGAATGCATGAGATTGCCGGGCCAAGAGAGCAAGCGCTTCTGCTGGCGGAAGAACTTGAAGACTTTGCGTTCATAGGTCAATCCAGCTTGTTGTTGTGGGGAGAGCTTCTTCTTTGGAAACTCTGGTTTGTTGCAAAGAGTTATTTGCATGGCTACTTTCCTACAGCAGCGGTCTGGTAACGCTGTCGGCGATCTTGTCGAAGCTCAGGCCCATTGGTCAGGCTATGGCAGTCGTGCCGAGATTTCGATGTCGACCATCATACTCCCAACGACAGACGCACGTTAAACGTCGCATTGCCGCCCGAGGCTGCGGTATCCGAGGTCAAGGTGATGTTGGTAGCGTCGAACGCACTTACGCGCACGCCGGTAGTGGCGCGTCCTACGCTGGTCGGCGTGATTGACACAACATTAGCTGCCGCCGGGGTGAAGCTGAGCCCATGTGCGGTGGCCGAGCTGGCAGTGTTGCCGCTGGTGATCGTCACCGCGACCGTGGCCTCGGTCACATAGCCGGCGTTGTTGCGATAGCGAGTGCTAGCCGGCTGCCGGTTCTGTATTGGTGTATCGACAGCGCTCAGATCATTATCGATAAAGCGTAGACCGCTGCTGCTAGAGGTCTCGCGAAAGCCGATCGTGGATGTGGCGCCACTCAGGCGAGCACATACAGTACGCTCTGTCGTAAAGTTGATCGCGTTCTCGAAGGCGATACCACGTTGTGAGTCGGCAATGTTGATGATTTGGGTCCGGCGGACAGCACCGCGCGTGATTGCGATCGTGGACGCAGTGCCGATCTTGATACCGTCGCCCGAGCCACACGACAGATAGCTGTCCTCAATCACGAGATCTTCGGACGCAGCACTGAGCGCCTGAATCGCGACCGTGCCCGTCGAAGCATCGATATGCGCGTTGCGGACTGTAACCCGCTTGCAGCCGGTGATGTTGAGCCCGGACATTGTGCCACCGCGCAGGTCCACGCCATCGACCAGCACATCCTCGACACGCTCGATTGCCAACACACCGCCAGTACTCGCTGTGCAAGAATACCGCAGATCGCGTAGCTCGATACTCTGGATTGTACCAGGCGAAGCGTCCTCACGTCGAACGACAATACCCTGGTAAATGGTATTGCTGGAAACACCGCGAACATTACTGATCGAGATACGACGGATATCGCACGTCAATTCGGGCAAATGTAGGCCGCAGCCGACTAGACGCGCCTTGGCGCTGGTTCCGCGTACGTTCTTGACCACACCATCGAGGATATTCTGATTGGCGCAACCAGCAGGTACGCTGATTTGTGGTTTAATCGGGAAAATGCCCACAATGTCATCGCTGGCGTCGCCGTCGACGTCCTCAACCAGCCAATTGGAGCCTCCGGCTATGTGAATACAGTCGGACCCGGCATCAGCGCCGGGATTGCGGAAGGTCGTGTGTCGAACGCGAAAACGGTCGCCGATGCAGAGGATGCCCATCGAGCCATCTGCGACCGTGCCCCAGCCGTCAACGTAGACGCCATCAATCAGCCAATCGTCGCCGTAAAACTCGATAACACGACCAAGTAGGCCACTACCTTCCCAGATGCCACCATAGATATGGACATTGGAAATCTTTGCATTGGCAGCCCAATTCTCTTGAGTGATTATACCGCTGCCGAAACTGGTCCCGCCATCCCATCCACGAATGATCCGCGCCGTTGGTGGCAGTCGGAGGCGCAGACCGTCTCTGGCGTAGAGAGGGCCGTCGAGAATTAGTGCCATGTTGCCTGGCGCCGACAACTCGATGCCGGCGGCTGCCGTGTCGTCAATCGCCTGCTGCATCGTGGCGCGAGTAATCGTATTGCCCCAGCGGGTTACGGGCGTTCCCATGTCCGCCAACTCATCCGACACCAACCTCGCCACTGCACCAGGTCGCCAGCCGGCCGATAATTCAATATTTTCCTGAAGAAGAAGAATTTCTTCAAGCGAAATTGGACCAATTTTAGTTCGAAGGCGATTAATAATATTCGTATAATCACTCATCACTTAGAACTCCTTCAATTAGATTGGTTTCCCGAAGAGTTACTTGATCAGCCCGGGCAAGAGCGGCGTTCTTCTTAAGTTCTGAAATATCTACACGAGCAACAGCAATTTTTTGGGTTGGCGAATGCCCCAGTCGATCGAGGCCATTAGTGATAATATCAAGAAGTTGAGTATTACTTATTTTCTCCGGCTCATCCAACAGACGGTCTCGGAGTTCATCCAATGCATTCATGCTGACTTCTGAAAGTTTTCCAAGAAGATCGATAACTTGTTGATCTTTGTGTTCTTGAAATGTTTGCATGAGAGCTTTGAATGCGGGGTCGTTTTTTAGGATGGAAACCCGGCTGGGCGACAGCCCGACCAGGCCGGCTGCCACACTATCGGATGTGCCGATGGCCAGAATCTGTGCCAATCGCCTATGCGTCTGCCGAATGCTTTTGATTTGCGGCGCCGAGATTCCCCGCTCAGAATTCAAAACTTCTAATTCTTCATCTTCCAAGATCCGGCCTTCTGAGAGGAGGATTTGTGCTTTTGAACGGGCCATTAAAATGTTCCGATTGTTGGATTGGTTGCTGGTTTCCAGCCGACAGATCCCGTTGTCGCCGGCTTAGCGCTTATTGCTATTCCTAGGTTCAATCCTCTCGTCCCCGTCTTTGTTTTGAATAGCTTGAACCATCCAAAGGCGATTTTCTGCAAGTTCCTTCACAATGCTCTCGAATTTTTCCACTGCCCGTTCCTGGAGTGCTTGTTGGTTTTTCTGCACTGCTGCTAGAGTCTGATCCTGGCTCTCTTCTTTGTCCCGGATCGTTTGGGATAAAAAACTTAAATCCCTCGACATCAAACCAACGGTTACCTTTACGTCTCCAATATCACTCAAGGCCGTGGCTTGTTTGCTTTCGAGAGACGAAATCCTTCCGCTCAGGGTCGTCATCCGATCAGAGAAGATTTCTGCCTGAGCAGTTATTCTATTGGAGAGTTCTTCTCCTTCAGAGTTTTTGTCTTCCCACCAAATTCCCGCAAGAATGGCTAGTCCTAGAATCCATACTAAGAATTTGCCCCAATCAAGAATCGTCAGATCTTGGATGCTCTCTGGCATTATGTTATTCCAAAATGACTCTTCATCCGGGCCTTCAGATAGGAGGGTTTTGAGAACTAGCATCTTTGCTCCTTTCGCTAGTTCCCCGCAAACCATTTACCGGTTACTGGTAGCTGGACGCTACGCTATTACTTAGTAGCGACCTTCGTATTCGAGCGCAAGCTGAGTGCAACTTGCTGCTCCGCCGGCCGATCCGCCAGTGTCATCGTTTGCTAGAACAAGCACAATTGAAAGCACACTCAATCCCGGAATGAATCCAGTCGGCGTGATGGAGAAGTATTTCCATTTATAAGTAGTCGAATTGATGTCTTGAGCATTTGTTGCACAGACGTCAGAGCCGAGAGAATCTCCGTGTTCTTTAACTGTGAAATCAACTGTTGCCGCTACTGTCCGGGCTACTGAGACTTTTGCCTTCGCCCGAACGCCGATCTTTCCGCCCGGCATATAGTCGTTGGGAACTGGAACTAGAAAGAGGCAGCTCTCGGTAACACTGGTGTTGTTTGTGGAGCTTCCCAGAAGTGGAGAGCCTTCAGCATCAGCCAATCCCAGAATACTCGTCCCGGCTGTATCCGCCAGTCCATCCTTAATTGCCGCCGGCTTCACCGCCGAGTTCAAGGGAATTGCCCGGAACTTCGTGGCCATTTCTTTCAACGCAACCATTTTGCAATTGCTCCTGCAATGGGATTGGAGGGGTCATACCCTAAGTGGTTTGTGGGCTCCCGGGATTTTAGCGGATTTGAGCGCGAAGCGCTGGGCTGCCAATTGATTGTGTGATTCATTGCCCTACGGATTTTTGGTCCTCGGGCTGTTAGTGAAGTTCAATTTCTAGTTGAATGTAAATATATTGCGAATTTCCCCTGGTCCCGAACCCGGGACGAGGCCCTGCCCCTCTGGGGGTGGATCAAGGATGGATGGCGGAGCCGAGAGAAGAAATCGATCAGCAATGAAGATTTTTCAAACAAACCCCTTGCATTCTTTAAGAGAGTGGCTATATTATTCTCATGAGGCAGAGGAACTGACCTCAGCAAACGAGGAGAAAAAAATGAGGAAACTCTTAGATCTTCTCGGGGATGTCATGTTGATGCTGTGTGTGATAGCTGGCATCAGTGTGATGGAGTTGGTTTTCGTTTACCTAGCAATGGAGCTAAGCAAGTGACAAAGACAATCAATCTTCCCTCTTCTTTCACAGTTGATGTGAAGGACATGGGTTTGGTTGTGATTGAGACCGCAAGGTGGTCAGAGCAGTTTGTCAAAGATGTCTTGAAGGCATTCTTAAAACAGAAGCTAGAACAACAGCGATATGGGGAGAAGAGTGATAGTCAGAAGAGTGAGGATGTTGAGAAAAAGAGGAAAGAGTTAGAGAATGGAGAGTTTGAGGTTCGTGTCGGATCAGCAGCTACGTTAACATTGGTAGAAGAACAATTCAGAACTCTTCTCTCCGAGGAGTTCAAGAAAGCCGGGCAGAAGAAAAGCGAGTGTGATAAAATGGCCCGAAGCGCAGAGCGGGAACAGTTGTTTAGGGATTTGTGTGTGAAGCCTCTTTATGCGAAGCTGGGAGTTTCTGTCGAGCCGGAAGCCTTGCAGGCGAAAGCGGACGAGTTTCTCCATTTGTTCCAAGTGAAAGCCGAGAACAATGCCGAGGTCATTCGCCAGATGAAGGCTTCTAATGAAATCAAGGTGACGCTGTGATGCACATTTGGCTGGATTGGAGCTGGGAACAACTCATTCACGGCAAACAGAATAAATTTTTGGATGCCTGGGCACGAATGTTGGATGCCCAATGGTTCCCACATCTAAGGAAGAAGAAGCTCTTTTAAGGTGTAGGACAACCAACATACAACCAAACAAACGCACGCACATACCCCACCCAAGCAGGTTATTAGGGTGGGGTTTTTTTTTTTTATAATATATATATTTTTTTTTTTTTAATTTTCAAAACCCCCCCCCCC
>ERZ650311.1412-NODE-1412-length-11957-cov-4.559402_pt1 | contig 11957 bp, 10 predicted proteins | sample MGYA00376247_ERZ650311 | MGnify/ENA primary metagenome ERZ650311 (study PRJEB26733, sample SAMN07839324) | wastewater metagenome | biome: small river; feature: stream; material: water | place: USA: North Carolina | collected 2016-07-28 ... | reverse complement strand
CCGCCTGCAGCTGGGCGCGGAAGGCGTCGAGCGCGCTGCCGATCGCGCTGGAGAGGGCGATGCGCTCGCTGCGCGTGATGGTGCCGTAGCCGTACTGATCGTCGGCCAGGCAGGTGAAGTAGCGGTGGATCTGCGCCTCGTACCACTCGGCGATGTTGGCCGACTCGGCGAGCAGCTGCCCGTCGCCCGCGGCGGCGCGGTCGCGGGCCGCCTCGTCGAGCTGGGCGAGCGTGGCGATCGCCTCAGCCGGCTGCGTGCCGACGAGCCGCATCAGCGGGTGCATCGCCTCGTTGACGCCGGTGGCGACCTTCCGCAGCACCCGGCCGTTCTCCGTGCTGATGGCGCGGCCGGCCTCGATCGTGGCGCCGGCAGCGGCCGGCCCGGCGGGGCGTCCCTTGCTCATACTTCCTCCGTAGGCGTGGGGGCCGGCGGCGCAGCCCGGGCGATTGTTGTCAGTTTGATTGACGCTGGCGCAACAGAAATTCGACTTCTTAATCGCACACACCATAAGGCGCAAGCGCTCGCGCAAGAGTTTGGGACGCCTGTCACATCGTTTGACTGGTCTGAGCGTCATGAAGCCTTGGCAGGTGCGGCTTTGCTCGTCAACACAACCAATCAAGGCATGCATGGCGAAGCACCACTTGACCTTGCTTTAGACCAATTGCCCACAAATGCGTTGGTTTCAGATGCAATTTACATACCGCTTGAAACACCGCTGCTTCAAGCGGCACGCTTGCGTGGCAACACCACTGTCAACGGACTCGGGATGCTGTTGCATCAAGCCAGCCCAGCATTTCAAGCTTGGTTTGGCGTGACGCCTGAAGTCACTCCCGAACTACGCGAACTCATCATTGCAACTTTTTAAAACGAATACATGTACATCGGGCTTCTAGAAGACGAACCGCATCTTGCGCAACATGTCTGCGCCATTCTTCAAACAGCAGGTCACACCACCAGCCTTTTCAACAATGGCGCAGACATGGTCAAAGCGGTTGGACGCGACACGATTGACTTGTTCATACTCGATTGGAGAGTGCCGCGCATGTCTGGACTTGAAGTACTCAAACACATTCGAAATGTGCGAGGGCTGAAAGAACCCGTTCTATTTTTGACGAATCGCACGGATGAACAAGACATCGTTGAAGCGTTGAATGCCGGTGCAGATGATTACTGCACCAAGCCTGTACGCCCCCAAGAACTCTTGGCACGCATCACGGCATTGCTACGGCGCACCTACCCTGAGCACAACAACCGCGACACCACTCGCACCTTATTGGGTTATGCATTCAACAAGCTTGACAACTCGGTTGGGTTTGAAAATCAGCAAATCACGTTGTCTGAAAAAGAATTCAAGCTCGCCTTGTTTCTTTTCGATAACCATGAGCGAGCCATCTCCAGAGAACGTTTGATGCAAGAAGTTTGGGGTGGCGAAGGCGATGCCCTTTCCCGTTCGCTTGATGTTCATATTTCTTGGTTGCGTAAGAAGTTAAACCTCGCAGCAACAGCCCCCCCACTTACGACTCAAACCTATTTATGGATTTGGGTACCGGTTGATGGCCGTGAATGGAACAACAAACGATGTTTAAAAAATGGTGGGTACTTGGGTTGAGTGCAATTTATCTCTCAACCATTCATGCGCAGCAAGCAGACAACGCGACTGAACGTCCGTTGATTATTTATAAAGTTCAAGCAGGCGATACGCTGTCGCAACTTTCAGCACGCTTTTTCGTCGAAACAGCAAACCTCGAAGTCATTCGTAGCTTGAACCACTTGCGCCACATTGACTTGTTACCCTCGGGAAAGCACCTCAAGATACCGAGGGAATTTGTCAAACAAAGCCCATCACAAGCCACCATCATCAGCATTTCATGCGCGCGAATGATTCGTGCAGGCTCACCACCCAAAGCACTCTCTGTTGGTGCAATACTCTCAGAAGGCACCATCATTGATGTACCTGCCGAATGTCAGGTGTCAATGCTTTTAGAGGACAGCTCGGTCATTCGACTGCCCTCCAGCGCCGCGGTTAAATTTTCTGTTCTACGCAAGAACGCGCTCGAATCCAGCCCACAAGTTGAACTCGAATTGGTGCGCGGTCGCATTGAACTTGATGTGAACAAAAACCGCTCACGCACAACACCATTTGATGTGCGAACCCCGCTATCGGTCACTGGCGTACGAGGTACCGAATTTCGTGTGGGTTACGCCCCTACGGAACAAGTCGGCCAAGTCGAAGTGGTTCGCGGAATAGTTGCAGCGACAGGGATAAGCGATAGCCAATCCCAACCCGTTTCAAAAGGACAGGGACTACCCTTTGACCGTTCGGGAAAGGCCATGACCATTGAGAATTTGCTCGATGCCCCGGTGTTCGAACGCGCAGAAGCGACTCATGCAACACCACCGACCCATGCGATCAAACTCGCACCCAATCCCAGCGCAAAACACTATGTGGTGCTCAACACAAAAAGTGCAAATCTATTGGGGGAGCAGACCTCACAAACAATCACAACAGCAGAGGTGTTAGCGACCAACCTCAGTCAAGACGCTGTTTTTTATCAATTCGCCTCAGTCTCTCCAAGCGGCCTCATCGGGCCCTCGCGACAATATGGTTTTTGCAGCGTCACAGGTGATATTAAATTTGGACGTTGCCGAGCAAGATTTGATGCGCCACTGGCAGATGGGGCTTTGATCACGTTTTCCCTCATCAAACATGCACTTGGTACCACACAAGAATTGGTATCGACCCAAAAGCTACAAGCTCGTAACGGACGCTTCGTGATTGAAGGTTTACCTGCCGGACATTACACCTGGAACATGTCTTACCAGACCTCATCACCTGGTAACACCAACCACGAGTCGAAACTCACCAAGCAATCCGGATACTTTGATCTGATTGCGCTGAAAACCAATCTACCTTGAACGCACATCGCCAACGTAAAGCACGCTTGCGTCGTGAATGGACATTCACGACAGTGGTTGCATTAGGCTTATTGGCTCTGCTGATATTTGCCGATATGGCGCGCCCCCTAGGCAATGTGGTGTACGACCAGTTCATGCGCTGGGAAGGTTTTAGATCGACACAAAACATTGTGATTGTGGCGATTGACGACCGTTCACTGCAAGAGCTTGGTGGCTGGCCACTCAAGCGTGCAGAGTACGTGAAACTATTGGATCGACTCGATGACAGCTGCTGTAGGCCCAAAGCCGTTGGATTTGATTTGCTCTTGTTAGACAAAACACCCGATGACGCGGCTCTCACCGAACAAGTCAAGCGACAGGCCAACGTGGTGTTGCCTCTTGCATTCAAAGTGAACGAGGCCAATCCATCTGCACTGCAGGCCATGCTCCCCGTTTCACCACTGGCTGAGGTGGCCACGCTAGGACATATCAACTTATCGTTTGACACGGATGGTGTGATTCGTGGTTTTCAACCCAACATCCAAACATGGCCGCACTTCTCTTTAGCAGTCCATGCCAAAGGTGCACAAGCAATCGAAACATCCAAGCATGGCTCAGATTACAGACGCTTTCGAATGGTCGATCCACGTGTTGGCTTTCCTGTTATTTCTTTGACAGATGCCATCCACAGCAACATCACCCGAACATTGCTCAAAGACAAATACGTCTTGATCGGTGTCACTGCGCCTAGCCTAGGAGACAGATATCCCACGCTGCATTCTGGGAAAAACAACGCCAGCACGCCAGGCGTCGCCATTTTGGCCAGTGTTCTCAATGCCTCCATCAACCACGCGCTGATTGACGAAGCGTCGCCTTGGATCACCTTCGGGTTGACGCTTGTGCCATTACTGCTCATGCTCCAAAGCCTCGTCATGCTCAGTCCTCGCCAATCGCTAGGGTTGGCTTTGGTCATGGTGTTTGGCAGCTTGCTAGGCAGTTATCTCTTGCTCACCTTCATCGACTATTGGGTTGATCCAACCCCATTTATGTTAATTGCGCTATTGATTCAACCTTTGTGGGCATGGCGCCGGTTAGAAGCAATCGTTCACTTAATTCAAAGCAAAGCCGCAGACTTTCGAGAACTTCAACCCCTAGAACGAAACAATGCACCGACCCACCCGTCACGCGAAGTGGTTTTACAGCATGCCAAATTACTAGACCATGCCGTCGCATCGGCACGTTCAGAATTAGATTTTTTGTCAAGCATCATCGACGAGATGCCAGAGGTTGTGTTGATTTTTGATGCGAACGAGACATTGCTATTGAGCAATCAAAAAACCCAGCTACTATTCGACGCAGAACTCAGTCAAGGGTGCCATTTGATGGCATTGACAAAGCTTTGGAACTTTCCAGCTGACACATTTGAAAACCTCACACATCAAACAGAAAATAGTCCGCAACAAGTTCTCTTACCACTCGCAACCAAACTCGGAACACGTGATTTCGTCCTCAAAACAACGTTGCTTGACGCCCCCTTAGGTCGCAGTTTGCGGCTGCTCTTGTTGATGGACATCACAGAATTGCGGCAATCACAGAAGCAACGAGACCGAGCTTTACAGCTTTTGTCGCACGACATGCGTACACCGGTCGCATCGATTCTGTCACTACTACCCTCACAAGACCGCTCAAACGAAAAAATCATCCAACATGCCCAGTCTTTATTGCAGATGATGGATGACTTCATCCTCACCATCTCATCAGAAGCGACTCAATACAAGGTTCAATCTGAATCCCTAGATAACTTGATCAACGACAGCTTGGAACAGGTGGCTGATTTGGCGCACGCCAAAAACATTTGCCTCAGTGATGAAAGTCACACCACCCATCTCTTCGTTATGGCAAACACTCGCTTATTGGTACGTGCATTTGTCAATTTATTGTTCAACGCCATCAAATTTTCGCCATCACAAAGCACGATTCAGATTCAATCGCTTTACGCTGAAAACTCAGAAACCTCAAGCACTCAAGTCACGCTCGTAATTTCAAACTTGGTCAGTGCTGTGTCTTCTGAGATGGACACAACGCAAACCTTGCAAGGATTTGGCCTCGGGTTGGACTTCGTGGACACCGTCATTCACAAGCATCAAGGAACCATTGAACGACATATCCCTGCGCACGGCGTTGCCACCGTTGAAATCACACTTCCTTGCGAAATCTCATAAATCACAACTTAAGAAATCAATCTATAAATTAAATCTGTTAATTCAAATTCTTAAGTTGTACAATTTGACATTATGAAGTGTCAACTTTGCATTCTTAAGAAATGGGTGATTGGAACCGTTGGGGCCGTATTCGCCTGTCAACTGGCGTTCGCAGATCCGGTTTGGCACTGTTCTCGAAGCGAAATTCAAATTGCAAATGCATCGGATGACTTCGCGCTTGCATCCTTGGCACTTGAACGAGAGGTCATTCGTTTGTCCTTGAGAGATTTGTATGCTGTGTATCAAGGAGTCCCCATCAAAATGAGTGGAGGCCTTCCGCTATCAGCATGTGTCATTGAAGGCAGCAACTCAAACTTGACCCACACAGCCCTGAAAAGTATTGGCGCACAACCCGCAACCATCAAAGCACTGACGGGCGCCAATGCACTCATGAAAAGTCACATTCATGCCGTGCCTGACGAATCGTCCATGCTCGCTTGCATCAGCAAACACCACCCAGCAATTGGCTACTTATCTCAGGCCACCCACACAGAGGCTGTGGGGCCGTGCTTCTAAGGCCTGTATTCGCTGCACTCACTTTCGCTGCGATATTCAATGCAGCAGCTATCGACCATCCTTGGCACTTAGGCGCAGCAAATCAAAGCGCATCAGCGCCAGCAGCCATTAACACCAGCGCCCTCAAGCCTGGACCTCACCGCGTGGTGGTCGCGGTGATTGACAGTGGCGTCATCGCAGCGCATCCCAGTTTAAAAGGCCAACTTTTACCAGGCTATGACATGCTGTCGGCTCCTAATAATTTGAGAGGCGGACGTTCGACCGACTTTGGGCCCGATGAACGTGATGCGCGTTGCGGCCAACGTCTCATCTCGGGTGCATTTAGAACGCACGGCACAGAGGTTGCGAGTTTGATTGCCGCAAATGGCACAGACGGTGTCTATGGCGTCAATCCGACGGCAAAAATTTTGCCGATTCGATTATTTGGTGCATGCAGCATGTCACGCTCCGACCTGTTAGATGCCATTGCATGGGCCGCTGGGCTTCCTGTCGCAGGTGTTCCAGACAATCCAACACCTGCAAAGGTCATCAACATGAGCATTGCGGGCGGGCTCACTGTATGCGGCGCAGATTTACAACGTCTGCTCAATCGCGTGATCGAAAAAGGCGTCTTCGTCGTGGCTGCGGCAGGCAACAACTTTCACAAGCCGTTGCCAGAACCCGCAAATTGCAATGGGGTCATTTCCGTCGGCGCAGTGGACGCTGAAAATCGGATAGAAACATACTCAGCCCTAGACCCTCGCACCATTTTGTATGCCCCTGGAGGTGGGAAACGTTTGCCATCTGACGCCTATTGGGCAATTAACAAATTGATGGTGGCCACCTATGATTTAGATTTTTTAGGTTTTGAACGATCTGCTGCCTTAGAGCGAGGAGTGGGCACTAGTTTTGCAGCCCCCATCGTTGCAGGGTTCATCTCTTTGTGGCTATCGCATCAACCCCAAAAGCAGCCCTCCGATTTATCGCGTGACTTGCCAAAATTTTTGCGCCAAGTTGATCCCATCGAAAAATGTGCGGAATGCACCCCCAAAGGCTTAGCCGCCAATGCAGGAATCACCCAGCCATGAAATGGCCTTTACTTTTCTCTGTCTTGATAAGTTGCTCAACCGTCGCTGATCCAGTGTGGCATTGCTCACGAAACACTGAAGTTGAAAAAACTGCAGCAACCCATGCAACAGAAAATCAGTTTTCAATTGCATCCTTCGGCACATCGACCGAAGTAATCGGCGTGTCTATCAGCGATTTGATCGATGTTTACTCGGGCGTCACCGTTCGCGTAGGAGGGCTACCACTATCCGCATGCTTTATGCCAAACAATGAAGAACTGACATCGACAACATTGGCATCGCTAGGCTTGCAAGCATCCACGATTCAAGCGCTGGCAAGAAAAAGCGCCATCATTCATAGCCATCTTTACTTGGTCACCAATGACGTTCAAATGCTGTCATGCATCTCCCAGCATTTCCCTGCCGTTGGGTATTTGGATGAACCTCATGACACGGTGTCTGTCCAACCCTGCTTCTAAACTAAGCCGCAGAGTACTTACCAGAATCAGAAGGTGCCTCTCTCAGGTTCGGCATACGCGTTACACGGAACGAACGTTTGGACAAGAGACTTTCAAACGCCACCGCCGTCATTGGGGAATAAAAATAGGCGCCCTGCCCCAAGATACAGCCCATGCTTTGTAGCTCCGCCTGTTGCCAAGAAAAATCAAGTCCATCCGCCATGACTTGAACATCATGCGCTAATGCATGTTGAATGGTTGCATTCACCCATTCTTTAACTTGCACATCGTAGTTCAGGCGCTGAACCAGCTTGCCGTCTATCTTCACTTTGTGCACAGGTAAAACCTCGAGTAGCGATTGTGAGTGAGCACTCAAACCGAATCGGTCAATCGTGACACTCAGTCCTTGCTCTGCAAATGCCGCTATATGAGCCGCAGCTTTCTTTGGATTAGTGGCCACGACGGACTCGTTCACCTCCAGCTCTAACAATTGATGGGGGTACTGAGTGTCACGACATACATCACGAATTTTCTGCGCAAAACTTGGCTCTTTGAATTGAGCCTCTGTGATATTGATCGCCAAAATCAATGGCCCATACTGATGCTGCCATGCAACCGCTTGCGCGCATGCGGAACGCAACAACCAGTCGTCAAATGGCAAACAAATTTTGTTTTTCTCCGCCATTCCAACAAAATCAGAGGGCGACACATGCAATGTTTGACCTGAAGGATGGCGCCAACACACCACCACCTCCATACCAAACACACCGTCATCACTCATGCGCTGAATCGGTTGGTAGTCGATTGATAGATCTGCATCCTGCATCGCCGCATTCACGGCATGCGCCACATCAAATGAAGAACCACCGCGATCAGCGTCATCATCCGCAGCAACTCTTTCAAAACGAACTTTGATACGCAACTGCTTAATCAATACATAAATCACACTGGGGACAATCAGCAAAATACCCAGCCAAGTGATGATGCGCAGATAAGTGGGCCACAGATTTACCGCGATATGCAGATTGGCAACAATCAAGCTATCGAACGTAATAGGGGCCATGACATGCATTTGATTGGGATCGTCATTCGCTGAAGCCAGCTCAAACGAAGCAGACATGGGATCCAACACGTTTCCCGACCTTGTATAACTGGCAATAGACGCTCCCTGCGCACTCACCAGTTCAGCCGACTCGATGCCTGGATAATTTTCCAAGGCTTTCAACACAGCATTGACTTGTTGGGTGTCATTGACCAGCAAAGCAGGCAAGATACTTTGCGCGACAGAGTGAACCAAAGCCTCGTTGTGCTCAACAATGAAATGTCGAGTGGCATTGAAAATCAAAACGCCAGCTAACGCCAAAGCGCCAAGTGCAGCAGGTACCAGAACTGCCAACTTAATGATTTTTTTGCTCATAACCTTCTCCGTTCGAATCGATTTCGAAGAATTCTAGAAATCAATTTGTAAGAACAATGATAAATCTTGTTAAGTCAAAATGACAAAAAAGAATACATTATTCTACATAAATATATCGAGCAAAAAAGTTTATTTAGAAGCCGTAGGGAGCATCGCCAAGCCCTTGGGCGTGCAATCCATGCATTTATCTGTCGGATTCACAGGGCGAGAAAATTTTGGCAACTCGTTCATAAAGTCTGCGGGGCTCATATCTAAGCGAGAAGACAAGAGCAAAGACAAAAACCCAGATACCAGGGGTGCGGCATAGCTTGTTCCAACGCCACGGTAAGCCCCTAAATGGGTTTCATCACCCTTGAAATCCACATCAAACGAAGCCACCTTCAATTTGTTGTTGTGCCAAGGTGCATGGCCATTTAAATCTTTACCGCCGCCAGGTGCATAAATCACAGTGCGTGCATCCAGTGCCGAATAGCTCTCGATGTTGTTCTCTGCGTCAACTGCGCCCACAGAAATCACCCCTTCGCAATTGGCTGGCTCTGCCAATTTTTTTCCAAAGGTATTCCCCACAGCCGCCACCACAAAGATATTTTTCTTCGCCAACCGATCTACCAAATTTTGTAAATCTGGACCACACACGCGTTTACCGCCAGAAAAACTCAAATTGATGATTCGTGCGGGATTGGCATTTTGCGGAACACCTGCCACAGGCAAGCCCCCCGCCCATGCCATGGCATCGAGCAAATCAGCACGCGTCATCGGGCATGACCCAAACAAACGAATTGGCAAAATCTTTGCGTTGGGATTCACACCGCGCACACCATCTTTGCCATTCCCTGCAATCAAGCTAGAGACCTCGGTCCCGTGGGTACGAAACGTTGTAGAGGTCACACGCTCTCCGCATTTGGCATCACGTGCATCTGGGGCGTAATCGGCAGAACGCGTGCCACGCAAATTCAAAGGAGGCGACAACATGTCGTACCCAGGCAGCAAACGACCTTCAAGGCTGGGGTGATTGGACAAAACTCCACTGTCAATCACCGCAACAACCACCTCATGCGGACCAGGTTTGATGCCTGCCGTATTGATGGCTGATGGCGCCACGGGTGTCGCAGGATTCAAAGCGCCTAAGTGCCAAGGCAAATCTTGTGCGATGGATACCGTGCTCGCGGCCACAAAAGCCACGAAGACGACACCTTGAAAAATAAAACGCACGCATGCAAACACCAGAATCGCCTTTCAACACATCAAAAAGATGTTTTATGAAAGGATGTTAGATTTGGCGGTTTAAATCAGCAATTCCATCAATAGGGTTAATTTACACAACACTTGTTTCCATTTTGAACACTCACCCATCCAGAGTGAAGCATATCGATTGCAAACTGTGTATTTTTTGAAACTGAAACTCACGAAAAAAGTGATGGTTTTCTTGATTAACAAACATTAAGGATCTGTTTCTCCACACCAACTGAAGGTGGAATAGGACATTGAACATGGATTTATGGAATCGAATGACTTCAGATTTTGGGTTGCCCTTCACATCGCTTGAAATAATTTACGGCTTAGTGGCCTGCATTTTGTCGGTGTTGATAGGGACTGTTCTTGCTAAAAAGCAAGCCCGTGCTTTTTCCACACCGAAGCACAAGACAACAAGCACCACCGCACCACACCAAGAAGATTTGCCAACAGTCACCTTTGTCGACTATGGCGATATGCGCTTCTTGCATTTAGGCACGCCCTCGGTACAAGGCTCGATGAAACTGAGCAAACCTTTTGATATTCATCTTGAGTATGTACAACGCATGATGGGTTGGTTGCTCTTCACTGACTTGAACAACGTTCAAAATTTACACGCCATGCAATTAGGTTTGGGCGCTGCATCATTGACCAAGTTTTGCCATCACCACTTGGACATGCAAACCACAGCCATTGAGTTAAACCCGCAAGTGATCACCACATGCAGACAGTGGTTCCATTTACCTCCAGATGATTCGAAACTGCAAGTCACCATCGGTGATGCAGCTGAAGCAGTGACACAACCACAATGGTTTGACAAAGTCGATGCATTGCAAATCGACCTCTACGACCAAGAAGCAGATAGGCCTGTGCATGACAGCGAAGCGTTTTATGCCAATTGCAGACAATTGCTCACGCAGCACGGCTGCTTGGTTGTGAATTTATTTGGGCGCCACATGCACTTCAAGCAAAGCATGGACAAACTGGCTCAGTCATTTGGCAAAGATGCCCTGTGGGCCTTCAAACCAACCCCTGCAGGCAACACCATTGTGTTGGCATTTCGCACGCCACGCACACCGGACAAACAAGCACTACGCTTGCAAGCGCAGGCCATCGAAGAACGCTGGCCCTTGCCTGCAACGAAATGGTTGAAATCGCTCGCGCCCTACCCCATGGCGTCATCCAGCGCCTCGATGTGAGACGAGAAGAAGCTAACCCTAAGAAAAAACCCCGCAACACAATGTGTTGCGGGGTTTCTCTTTAGCTTGGCGGAACGGAGGGATTCACATCAAGCCTGCAAGACCTTGATTTACAAAGGTTTTCGAGTTTGGCGATTTTGAAGTACCAACAAAAATACCAACAACTAAGCGAGGCTGGCGTTTATTGAGTAACTTTCGGCATTCAGTGTATGAAAGAAAAATATGCTTGGCAACTTTCTTTTTTCCACGGTTGACCCTAAACTTCCACCAAGGTTACAGAAATGGTTGACCACCTGCCGTGATTGAGATGAGAGCCATCGAACACGGTACATCCTGAATTGGTCACGGGAAATACTTAGGGTCGCCACTGGCGATAGACGTAAGGCAGACAAATCCCATCTGCTAAAGATACCTAGGCTTGCGCAACTTTGCTGCGCGGGCTTTTTTTTTGCCGCGCAGCATTCATGACAAAGGTACATCATGTCTGCAAATACAAACCACATCACTCTTCTGAGGCGCAATCAAGTCGAGGCAATGACTGGATTAGCTCGTTCGACTATTTACAAGCTGATTAAGGCAGGCTCATTTCCAAAGCCAATCCAGCTAACGGATAGAGCTGTCGCATGGCCCAGCAACTTGATTGACTCATGGGTTAGCGAAAAACTAATCGCGGGCCAAGCACTGGTGAGTGCAACTTCAAACAAGGCCAACGAGACGCACACATTGCAGGAAGGAGTGTGAGCATGGCCCAAAATCGCACTCCTCCCGCATATCAGGAATACGCAGCATCTGTCATCGCGAATGGGGATTACAGAGTTTTGTCCCTAGCTGAACGCGGTCTTCTGTACACCCTAAAACTTGAGTGTTGGGTAAATCATCGAGTTCCCAAAGACTCATCTGACCTTGCCAAGTTTCTTGGGGTTAATGCAGAG
>ERZ650311.1411-NODE-1411-length-11969-cov-6.389290_pt1 | contig 11969 bp, 14 predicted proteins | sample MGYA00376247_ERZ650311 | MGnify/ENA primary metagenome ERZ650311 (study PRJEB26733, sample SAMN07839324) | wastewater metagenome | biome: small river; feature: stream; material: water | place: USA: North Carolina | collected 2016-07-28 ... | reverse complement strand
AACCGCTTCGTCCAGGCAGTGCCCAGCCGATGCGGCACCGCGGATTGCGTGTACTGCGAGGCCGGGGATGCGTTCCCGATCGTGAGCGTGACGTTGTACGTCTCGTCCTTCAGCTTCGCCGTGTCCGACGCCTCGAGAACATACCGGACCCGGTAGCGCCCGATCGACGGCCAGAACTGGACGTGGAACATCGGCCGCAGGGCCTTGTTCGCATCCGACCCGAAGTCGTACGCCTTCGTGGTGTGGTCGGCCAGGATGACGGTCGTGCAGACCGGCCCCTGCGTCCAGTAGCGGCTGTTCGGGCTGGCGGCCGCGGTGTTCGCCGCCAGCGTCGAGTCCGACAGCGCGGAGAGCATCGTGCGCGCGCTGGCGCTGCCGATCGTCGTGTTGATCGCCGCACCGAAGTCGTAGTTCGCCAGCATGTTGGCGACCGACTCCGGCGTGGACGAGAGCGACGACACGTCCTGGAATCCGAGCGTGCGCGCGGTGGTGCCCAGCGTCGGGATCACCACGCTGATGACCGCAAACTTGACCGAACCGTCCGGCCAGCGGTTCTTGACATCGGCCTGCGATGCGATGGCCGAGCCGTCGAGCAGCACCTGCGGGACGTTCGGGATGCGGCCCTGCCGGAACACGCGCCCGAACTGCATCGGGTAATTCGTCTGCGTGCCACTCGCGGTCGCGATCGACATGGTGTTGCCGGCGTCGACCTGACCAGCCACCGCGCCCGTGACCGGGCCACGCGTGGCGCTCGTCGCGACGGTCGAGGTCACGGCGTTGGTCGCCGTCACGCGGCAGCTGATCTGCGCTCCTGCGTCGGCCAGCACCAGCGTGTACGTCGTCTGGATGGCTCCGGAGATCGCCACGCCGTCACGCAGCCACTGGTAGGCGTAGGTCGGAGTCGGATTGCCCGTCCACGTGCCGCTGGTGACGGACAGCACCTGCCCGACCACCGTCGAGCCCGTGACGACCGGGAGCGCCGTGTTGACGGGCGCCGCCAGCGCAGCGGCCACCGGACCGACGGTGCCGCTGGTGACGGCCACCGAGCCACCACCGTTGGCCGCGATCACCTGCACCGAGATCAACGCCCCCTGGTCGGCCGCCTGCAGCACGTAGGTCGAGGACGTCGCGCCAGAGATCGGCGAGCCGGCGCGCAGCCACTGGTAGACGTACGCGGTCGGGCTGTTCGACCAGCTGCCCGTCGAGGACGACAGCGTCTGACCGACCTGCGGCGTGCCGCTGATGACCGGCAGCGCCGTGTTCACCGGAGCGGACGGTCCGGTCGAGGACACCCCGGCGATCCCGATTGCGCCCTTGTCGCCGGTCTGGAACGACGACTTCGACCAGGTGAAGTCCCGTCCGCTGCCCACCAGACCGAATCCGCCGCGCACGTAGCGCCCGTTGGCGCCCTTGAACTGCGCGTACCAGCTGCCGTCCGGCGTTCCGCCCGAAGACACCGTGATCTGACTCGCGTCGGTCTGCCCGATCGTGATGGACGTGCCGTTTGACGTCGCCCAAGGCACGCCCATCGTGCCGCTTGCCCGGATCACGTTCGACCCGTCGACGATCTCCACCGTCACGGGCGCGGTGAGTGTGGAGATCACATGCGAGGCGCGCTGCGCCCCGTCGCTCAGCGCCAGATACGACGCCTCCGTGGTCGGGTCAAGCGTGATGGCCATGGCGGCGCCTTACAGGCGGGCGATCTTGTTGGTGCCGTTGTCCCACACGACGTTGACGGTCGTCGCGCCGGCGCTGGTGGGAAGCCCCGAAGTGCCCGTGTCGATGTACAGCAGCAGCCGCGTGTTCGCATCCCCCGACGAGATCCGCCGATAGATGATGATGGCGTTGTACGCCGGCGCGCTCGTCATCCCGGTGAACGAGATGTCGTTCGCGTCCAGCACGCCGCCCGAGGCCGCATCGATCAGGGTCAGCGCCACCGCGGAGCCGCCGTCGTTCGTGTGGCGTGCGGTCGAGGGCACGTCCGACAGCGTCGTGTGCGCCGCCGAATAGGTGTAGCCCGAGTCCACCATGATGGCTTCGATGGTCGAGCCGCCCGAAGCCAGCCACAACACGTTGCCCTTGCCGAACTCGTTGAGTCCGCCGTCGTACCAGGCGTTCGCCATGGTTCAGTCCTTCACTTGACGAGTGCCCGCACGGAGCCCGTGCCGGACACGAAGTTGACGTACAGGCCCGTCTGGAACCGCAGGCACTTGCCGCCGAAGTCGACCACCTGACCCGCCGTCAGCGCCCCGCTCCAGAGCGGGTTCCCGGATGCCGACGTCGCGTCGTAGACCGCGACGTTCAGCGATGAGCTGGTGATGCACACCAGTCCGTAGAAGCCACCCTCGCCCGTCCTGAGTCCGGCCGAGGAACTGGTGAACGGAGAATCGACCACGTCGTCCCCGATGAAGGCTCGCGGCATCACTCGCTCCTTGAATGTCGGACGGACTTACCCGTCACCGGATCGACCATCTCGACCTCCTTGACGATCCTGCCGTCCTCGCCCTTGCGAGAGCGCACCACCGCGCGAACCTTCTTGCCCGTCTCGGGGTCGGTGATCTCGACCTCGCGCTTGCTCGCGGAGGGGCGCTCCGGCTCCTTCGGCTGGGCCTCCAGCATCTGCTGGACGTGGCCCTGCATGGCCTGAGCCATCTGCGCGAGCGCGGCGGCCTGCCCGTCGGTCATCTGCTTCATGGCCTGCCCGACCATCGCGCCCATCTGCTCGATGGCCTTGGTGAGCGCCGCGGCCGTCTTCTGGGAGTCGCCAGCCGCCGCCTGACGGGCCTTCACCCGTTCGGCGTGCTGCGCCTTCATCTCCTTGGCCACGTTGCCGTTCACGTCCACGATGACCGGCGGCTTGCCCTCGGCGTCCTCGTCCTCACCCTGAGCGCGCTCCTTGAGCAGCTGCTCGAGCTCGCGGAAGCGGGCGTCGAACTCCTCGGCCAGCCCCTTGACCTTCTCGTCGCTCGCCGCCTGCGTGCGGGCGATCTCCACGTCGGCCTGGGCCTTCATGCGGGTCGAGTCGACCGTGGCCTGCGACTTCGCGCGCTCGTTCTCGGTCTGGCCCTGGATCTGGGCCATGGTGGCCTCGTGTTCGCGCGCCTTCTGCTCGCGCATGAACTGCGGGTCGGACTCGGCGATGATCTTGGCCGCCTCGGCGCGCAGCTTCTCGGCCTGGGCCTCCTTCGCACCGATCTCGGCGTTCGCGGCACGATCGGCCAGCGCCTTCTGCTCCGCCTGCGCGGCCATGATCGCCTTACCCTCCTCCGTCTTCGGATCGGCGGCGATGCCCATGCGCTCGCGAAGCACCTTCGCCAGCTCCTTGCGGTTCGGAAGGTCCGTGTGCTCGAGCAGGTACGGGGCCAGCACGCCCTGGACTTCGGGCGGCAGCGACTTCGCGACCTCGGAGAGCGACACCAGCTGCTGCTGGCGGTAGCTCGCGGTGGACGGCACGTCGGACAGCTGCACCTTCACCGGCGTGTCGGCCACGCTGTTGTCGATCATCGTCATGCCGGTGGCCGGGTCCACCGACTTGCGGTTGAAGTACACCGCCTTCTTCGACGTGCCCGTCTCGATCGTCATCTGGTGCGGGTGGAGCGAGTCCTCCTTGACCAGATCCAGCAGAAGCTCGCCCACCAGCCGACGGCCGTAGATGTAGTTGGCGTTGATCTCGGCGAGCGTCACCGTGCCTTGGTCGAGGATCGTCTTGATCGCGCTGTTCGCGGTCAGGTTGCCCGGGTTGCCGAGCATCTGGCTGTACACCCCCGACACCTGGCTCATCGCGAGCAGCGCGTCCTGCATCGCGCGGTGCTGGGCGTCGGCGAGCTCCAGGTTCTCGTCCACACGCAGCGCGTCCTGATTGCGACGCGCGCTGTTCAGCACGAGGAAGCTGTTCGCGCGCCCGACCTCGCGGGACACGTCGGCCATGTCGTTGAACTCGGCCGCCGGGCCGCTCACCGCGTCGTCGTCGATGATGGTGCGGTGGCTGGAGAGCAGCCACATCATCTTCGCGAGCCGCGCGTTGATCTCGTCCTGCACGCTCATCATTCCGCGCACCAGGCCGTACGGCGAGCCGGTCAGATCCTCGCGCTTGCCCCAGAAGGGCACGTAGGGGAACTTGCGCCGGTTGCTCGCGAAGTCGGCAATCCGGTGCGGGCCCACGAAGTACGCGCAGCGGTAGCGGTCGTACACCGCGTCGATCGGCCGCACGCCCAGCGCCGTCACCAGCATCGTGTGCTGCGGGTTCCTGCGGTCGAACTCGATGCGCCGCCCGTTCGGCAGCTTCAGCACCAGCCCCCGGTGGAAGGTGCGGTACCAGACCTCGTACACGCACACGCGGCCCCGCCCGAGCTCGCGCCACTCCTGCTCCTCGATCTTGCTGGACCGCTCCACGTCGAGCGCGCGGTTGAGCATGAGGGCGTCGCTGTCCACCAGCTTCACGACCTCCTCCCACCCGGGCTGCCAGCCCTCGGCCGACATCCGGATGAGCAGCGCGTGCGCCGGGAAGTGCGCGGCCACCACGTCGGCGTCGAACCAGCGCCGGCGCATCACGAACCGCGCGTCCTTCCAGTCCGGCTTGCGGCTCCTGGGATCCCAGAACAGCTCGCGCCGGTGGATGCACTCCACGCGGTAGTCGTAGTCGAAGGGGTTCGATGCGCGGGACACCTCCGCCGCAGCGAATCCGGCCTTCACGGCGCCCGCGTAGGCGTCGCTGATCGCGCGGTCAGCCTGCGACTCGCGCTCTGCCTCGGCGAGCTTGAAGGACAGCCCCTCGGCCACCTCCTGCTGCTCGTCCAGATCCGTGACCACCCGCCAGTCCTGCCGGTTCTTCTCCTCGAGCCCCAGCACCGCGTCCACGGTGGGCGCGATGAGATTGCGCTGCAGCGGCCCGAGCCCGCGGTCCTCCAGCGCCTCCAGCGTCTCGCTCGACAGCTGGTTGCCGTCGTAGTAGTCGGCGCACATGTCCGCCTCGCGACGCCAGTCCGGCGCCCAGCGCAGGTCGTCCAGAAACCGCTCCAGCACCGGCAGCGGCAGCCCGCCGTCCTCCACCACGCCTTCTGCCCGGTCGTGCCCCGCGGGCACCGTGGCGCCCTCGCGCCAATGCGGCATCAGCCGCGTCGACTCGATCGCGTCGCTCATCAAGACCTCCAACTCCACCGATGCCTGCGAAACCCGCCGCCCCCGGAGGAGACAGCCAGGTAGCCCTGTGCGAACTGACGGAAGGCGTCACTGCCGTGCGACGCCCAGTTGTGAAGCGGCTCGCGCGAGAACGTGCCGCGGTTCTCGTCCCACTGGTACTGGTAGCCGTCCAGGGCCTTGATGCCCTCGGCGCAGCCCTCCTTGTCGAACCAGCACGTCGGCAGCTTCTGGCGCGTGATGTCGATGCCGTTCGTGATGTCCGCCACGCGCGGCACCACCACGATGTTCCGCAGCCCCAGCCCCTCCAAGATCGCCCGCTTCGTGGTCACGTGCTGACCCTGGATGCGTGCGTCCGCGTCGTGAGGCAGGTAGTGCGTGCCGTACACCACGTTCGGCTGCTTCATCAGCCACGCCACGTAGTGCGCGAGCCCTTCACCGTGGTTCTCGTAGTAGCGGAAGAACTGGTTCTGCATCCCCTGCCGCTGGTGCAGCCAGATCGCCGTGGTGTCGGACACACCGAAGTCCCAGAACGTGTTCACCGTGAGCGCCGGGTCGTGCGGCACCTCTCCGATGCGCCCGTTCGCGCGCAGCCACGACATCTGCGAGGCGTAGATCGCACCCTTGATCGCCTGCTCGAATGCCTCCTCGGGGAACGAGGGGAACTCGCGCTTCATGTCGTCGCCCAGCACCGCGGCCTTCGCCACGTACCACCGCTTCTGGCCCACCGACAGCGTGATGCCGTGGTCGGTCATCAGCTTGTCGAAGTACCGTTCGAACTCCGGCGTCACGAGGATCGCCGGGTCGTCCAGCGTGTACGACGCCTTGCCGTACCACGGGAAGAAGTGCAGCTTGAACTCGCCCCGCGGGGTCTTCTTGCCCTCCTGCTGGCGGCGCAGCGCGGCCATGCAGTAGTCGTAGAAGTAGCCGCCCTGCCCCTCGGCCGTGGACTCGATGAAGATGAGCCCGTCGCGCGGCACCGCGTTGAACGAGCCGGTGACCACCTCGCGCGCCTTCTCGGGGAAGCGCGCGCACATCTTCCCGAACTCCGACACGTGCAGCCACTGCACCGTGCCCGAACGCGCCGACGTGGACACCGAGATAGACGAGCCGTTCTTGAAGACGATCTCGGTCGTCGTCTCCTTCTGCGTCTGGCACTGCGCCTTGATCGCCTCCGGCAGATGGTCGTAGGCGTACTTCACCTTCGTGCGGAAGAACTTCTGCGCGTCCTCGAGGTTGTGCGCGATGATCGCCGCGTTGAAGTTGGGCACGAACAGGCACTGGTCCAGCGCCATCACGCACAGCAGCGTGGTGAATCCCAGCTGGCGCGCCTTGAGGATCACGTTCCAGTACCCGATCGACCGGTAGAGCGTCTGCTGCTCCTCGTTCGGTCGGAACGCCATGTCGCGCCCGTCCTCGTCCACGATCCGGTACAGGTGCGTGATGCGCCACCACGGGTCCGACAGCACCCGCAGCCAGTCCTCCTCCGTCTGAGGCTCCTGGCTCGCCGGCAGGTCCAGCACCGCCTCGCTCACACCAGCGGCCTCCACTCGCCCTGCGCCAGCTTCCGGTCCACCTCACCGCGCCACCGCTCCAGCGCCGTGATCCGCTCGAGCAGCGCATCCCCCGTGGTGGCCACCACCTCGCCGGCCACCCGCTCGGACAGCACCCGATCGCGCCACGCCGCGCACGCCTCGTAGAACCGCTCCGCGGTGAACGGCAGCGGATCCATGGCCACCCGCATCAGCCGCACCGCCTCGTAGTCCGCCTTCCGGACCCTCGCACCGTCGAACTCGACCCACGCCACCCCATCGGCGTCGATGTGCCCCGGCAGATCCTCCGACCGGGGCCAGCGCCCGTCGATCACGCTGCTCATGCCCACCTCTCGTCGTTCGCCGACACCGCCGGCATCCACACACACCCCTCGACCCCCGCCCGCACGCTCAACCGACCACCCACCAGCGCGATCGCAGTGCCCATCACGGCACCCTCCGCAGCGACACCCGCAGCGGCCCCACGTACACAGCCCTCACCACCCCGATCCGCTCGCTGAAGCGCGGCACCAGCGCAGCACGGTCCACCCACCCCACCTCCACCTCCACCCCCCACAGCCGCACCCACACGCCCCACACGGACCCCTCCAGCGCCGGCTGGCTCCTACCCCACCCCAGTCCCATCACCCCACCCCCTCACGACCACCGCCCATGGGGCCCCCTGCGCTCACCACGACCACCCCCCCCCCCCCCCCCACCCCACCGACGTGAGCGGGCACTGACCCAGCCGGAACACCGGACCGCATGGCGCGCGGGGAGCGGTGGGTACCTGACGTGCGTGGGGCCCCCTCGCGCGTTCTCGGGCACCCCCCCCGGTGGGGGCCGGCCCGCTCGAGCCCGACCGCGCACCGCTCGCCTCGCCCGATCGGGTGAGCAGGCGGCCGTGTCCTGGACATGGACGGGGTGCGGCGGGTATCGGCCCGGCGATCGGCGACACTCGGGCCGGCTTTGTCCAGGCTGCCGGCTGGACAAACGCACGCGAGGGGGCGGGTTGTGGCGCGGACGCGACGCCCTGCCGTCCGGTTCTGGCCGGCTGCGTGGATGGTGGGCGGGCAGGACGGGGCCGCCGGCTGGCCAGGGCGGCGCAGGCGGGCCCGGCGGGCGGTCGGTGGGGTGCGGGTAGCCACCAGCACGGCGCGACGTCCTGGCGGGCGTCAGGACTCGGCCGGCGGGGCGATGCGGGCCGCGGTCGGACTGCCGCCGGCCAGCGCCCGCAGCGCATCGGCGATGCCGCCGGCCTGCTGCCGGTTGTCCGCCTCGTACAGCCCGGCGATCCGGTTCACCATGTCCAGCGCCGACGTCTTACGGGCGAGCTTGTACTTGATCCGGCCGTCCGGATCGACCTCGACGGACTCGACCGCCTGGGCGATGTCGTCGTCCAGCTCGTGCGGCTTGCGGGCCCGGCCGTCCTCGTGGAACAGCCGCCGGGCGTCCGCCGTGGCAAGCGCCACGTTCTGCCGGACGATCGCCGCCCGCGACTCGCCGAAGATGGCCGCCGCCTCGCGGGCCGCAGCTGCCCGCAGCTGGTCGACTCTCAGTCGCACCTCATCGTTGGCCATCAGGCGCGACGACGCCACGTAGACCGAGTGTCCGGCCTCGTTCGCGGGGCTGTAGGCAGCCCGGTATGCGGCTGCCTGCGACCATCCGGACGCGACCAGCTGGGCGAACCGCTCGTGCTGCGGACGCAGGCTGATCGGCTTGTCGCGGTCGACTGTGGGTGCGCTCCGCTTGGCTGCGGGTAGCACCTGGTCGGGGTTGTCGTCGGGTCGGTCGGTGGCCATGCCCGGGCTTGTACCGGGCGGTGCCTTGACGCTGGGGAATGGTGGGCGGCGTGCCTGGGCGTCTGCCGCCGCCGTGTACGGGCTGATGTGCGTGCGGCGTGCGGTCAGCTGGGCGCCTGGGCGGATGGTGCCTGGGCGGGCAGCATGTTCGGGGGGAGCGCGCGCAGTGGGAGGGTGCCGCGCACGGGTTCGCCTGCGGTGGCCACCATGGGCGGGCAGGTGAGGAGCGGGGACCACTGGCCTGGGCCGATCGACAGCTGGATTCCGTACAGGGTCGCGTCCCACTCGGGCAGCCAGGACAGCACCAGGGCGGGCGGGTCGTTGGCCATGGTGACGGACGCCTGTGCGGGGCCTCGGCTGGTGGCGAGCAGCACCGGCATGGGGCCGGACTCGGGACTGATCGCGGGGGGTGCGGGGGGCGTGGGGTCGGTCATCGGGTGCGCTCCGTGGGGTGGCTATCTGCCAGTACAGGCAGATGGGAGCGCAGATCGTAGCGGGGGGCGCCGGGAGGGGGCGCACATGAAAAAGCCCGGCAGCGCATGGGGCGGGCCGGGCGAACGGTGGACGCGATGCCACCGGAGGGGGGATCGGGGGTTACGGGCGGCGGAGCTCGCGCAGCACGTCGTCGGCCACGTCGGACAAGCATTCCCGCTTCTCCGTCTCCGTGGCGCAGGACACGCACAGTCCGCGCCACTTCGCCGCGGTGGCCTCGGACGAATGGATCGGGCGCGACAGCGTGGCCACCGATCGGCCGCAGCGCGGGCAGCTGGTCGTCACGATGAGCGGGCGGCGGGCGCGGGTCACGGGCGCACCTCGTCCAGCCCGTCGAACCACTCCACGATCGCCGCCGGGGTCCAGTCGTTGCGCAACATCGTCGCCATCAGCGCCACGCGCGACACGTCGTCCCGGTGCGCCTGACGGGTGGCGCCTTCGTCCGCCCGCGCCGTGCAGCTGGCCATATGCATGGCCATCGACTCCCGGCGCCGCGCCTCGCCGAGCGTGGGCCATGCCGCGCGGTCGGGCGCCGACCACCACCAGGGCGGATCGCACCGCGCCATGCGCCGGCACTGGAGCAGCACCGACGCGCCGGGATGCACGAGGTTGTGCCCGAACTCGCGGGCGGTCACGACACCACCTCGAGCGCCCGCAGCTGGTCCAGCACCTCGAGCGCGCACTCCGCCTCGCAGACGCGCCGGTAGGGATCGCCCCACGGTTCCCCGTCGCGCCCGAAGTCCACGCCACCGAGGGACGTCAGCACCTCGCCATCCGGCCCGCGCACGATCAGCTGCCACTGATCCCACGGTTCCGGGTCGTCCGACCAGCAGGACGAATCGGCGTCCGGATCAATCGTCCATTCGAACGAGCAGCCCGCCTCGCGCGCGATCCGCTCCGCATCGGCCAGCGCGGACGCGCCGCGCCGCTTGCCCTGCTCCATCGTCTCGACGCCGGGCACGTAGGACGTGCCGGCCCACTCGTAGAAGAACGCCGCCGGGGTTCCCGGCTTGAAGGGTCCAGGCATCACGCAGCCTCCCGCAGTTGAACCGCGCCGACGTTGGCGCGAACGAGTGCCGCCGCCACCGGCGGGCACACCGAGTTACCGCACATGCGGACCTGTGCCACCTTGGACAGCGGCCGATGGTCGTACGTGCGATCGATGATGTAGTCCGAGGGGAACCCCTGCGCCGAGTACAACTCGCGCGGGGTCAGCATCCGAAGCCCGATGTCCACGATCCGCATGGGCCGCCCGTGGACCGTCACCAACCCGAGCCGATCCTTGGTCGTCACCGTGCCCAGCGGGTCGCGCAGGCTGCCCCACTGCCCGCCGGTTGAGTAGAACTTGAGCAGGAACGCCGTCACCTGCTCCGACCGATCGTCGGGCCCGCCGAGCGCCACCGTGACCGGCGTCTGCGTGCTGCCCTTGCCGATGATGGTCGACATCGGCTCGCGCACGTCGTGACCGACAACGCCCGTGTTCTGCTGCGCCAGGAACGCGGCGACTAGCGCGTGCTTCTGGCCGTTCACGCAGGTACCCAGCGGCTTACCCAGCCCAGGAACGCGCGGCGCCTGCCCGGGCCGCTCCCCGTACCCCGTTTGCACCAGCGTGACACCCGCGGGGCCGCGCCCGCCGATGTCGGGCACGATGAACGGGTTCGGGTCGTTCACCACGTAGCGACGGATGCCCTCGGCGATGCGGCGCAGTGTGTTGTCGGCGAGCGGCTTCGACCGTTCGAAGATCGACGGCACCGGGATAGACCAATCGATGACCTCGGCCGCCGTGCGGTACGGCAGCAGCCCCGAGCCCGCGGGGCCGTGCGTGGGCTCCGGCCAGCTGATCGGCTGCCCATCGCAGCGCGCCACCAGGAACAGACGCTTGCGAGTCGTGGGCGCCCCGTAGTCGCACGCGCGCAGCACGCGCCACTCGACCTCATAGCCGAGGCCGCGCAGCTGATTGGCCCACAGCCGGAACGTGCTGCCCTTCCGCAGCGGGCACGGGCTCCCATCGTCCAGCAGCGGGCCCCACGTAGCGAACTCCTCCACGTTCTCCAGCAGGATCACGCGAGGCCGCACGCGGCGGGCCCACTTCACCACCACCCACGCCAGCCCGCGCACCCGCGGCGACGCCGGCGCCGCACCGCGCGCGCGGCTAAAGTGCGTGCAATCGGGCGACGCCCAGAACAGCGACACGGGCTCCCCGCCGGTCGCATCCTCGGGGTCCACCTTCCAAACCGACTCGCAGTAGTGTTCGGTCGCCGGATGATTCGCTGTGTGCATCGCGATGGCCTCCGGGTCGTGATTGATCGCGACGTCGGGCTCGCGACCGAGCGCCATCCGAATCCCGGTCGACGCGCCGCCACCGCCCGCGAACGAGTCCACAATCAGCCCGCGCATCACAGCGCCCGCCCCTTGATCGCAGCGATAGCGGCCAGCACCGCGCGCGCCTGCGCGGCACTCATCGACAGCTTCACCGTAACCGAGTCCGGACCGTGAACGTCCACTTCGCCTTGCACGCCGAGCGTGGACGAGTAGACGTGCAGCCGGGCCCGGCTGCCCTTCGGATCGATGCGCGACAGATCGGCGCCCACCATCGGCGCCAGATCCCGCGCCAGCGCCATCACTCCGTCGGCGAACGTGTCGCGCTGCTCGACCACGCGCAGCACCGCAGCCGTCGCCATCGTCGCGTCGGGCAGCAGCCGCCGCCGCAGACGCCGCGCCGCAAGAAGCAGCCAGCGACATGGATGACCCTCAAGAAGCAGCCCGCAGCTTCAAGGTTGCCGGCCGCGTTCACTTGGGCATTGGTCTCTTCGTCTTGATTCTGGCCGTTGTGAATTTGTTCATCGCACAAACTTTGGATATGTGGACGCGCATGTTTGCTGTTCCTTTTTGGTGGATCATCGCGGCCTGTTCAATTGTTTCGTTCGTGCTCGCTAATAAGAACTTTTACAAAGCTGAGCAACTGAGCCCCAAGCAAGAAAACAGTGGCCAAAACAGCGGATCAGCC
>ERZ650311.1410-NODE-1410-length-11978-cov-17.514216_pt1 | contig 11978 bp, 16 predicted proteins | sample MGYA00376247_ERZ650311 | MGnify/ENA primary metagenome ERZ650311 (study PRJEB26733, sample SAMN07839324) | wastewater metagenome | biome: small river; feature: stream; material: water | place: USA: North Carolina | collected 2016-07-28 ... | reverse complement strand
TCGGCCAGGAAACGGCATCGATCAAGGCGCAGTTCGAGCAGCTTGCCCAGCGGGCGGAGGCGGAACGGCAGCAGCGGGAACTCGCGCAGACCGTCTACCGCGCAGAGGCGGAATTCCAGGCAAAGACGCCGGATTATGAAGCCGCAATTGATCATATGCGGCGAGCGCGGTTTCGACAACTGGTCTTGGGCGGGCGGCCAGAAAAGATCGCGCGGGACCAAATCATCGCGGAGGCATTCCAGATCGCCAATATCGCGTTGCAGCAGGGCAGGAACCCCGCCGAATTCGCCTACGAATACGCCAAGTCCTACGGCTACCAGCCGCCCGCCCCTGCCGCACAGGCGACGCCACCCACTCCGCCCCGCAATGCCGACGGAAAGTTCAAACCGTCGGCTTCGGAGCAGATCGAAACCGCAACCCGGGCGCAGAAGGCGAATACCTCGCTTTCGGCCGCGCCGGGGAGCGCAGGGCCATCCGGCCCGCTCGACATCACGCAACTCACCAAGATGTCCGACGAGGAATTCAAGGCGTGGGTCGAGAAGGACATCAAGTCGAAGAACAAGCTGTCCAAGTCCGTTCGCGGGCTCGGCGCCTGACTATAGCCTGATCAAAGGCCCCGGGGACGCCTGAAGCCCCCGTTCGACTAGCCCACGTCACGGGCGAGAGGCCAGGAGCCTCCGACCTCCTGTTCGTACTTCGCGGACGTCATCGCGAGCCCGAACAACAGAATCCAGGACAAATCAATGGCTTACAACTCATTCGCGACGAATGACGCGAATGCTGTCAAGTATTGGTCCCGGAGGCTTGAGGTCGAGACCGCCAAGGCGCTCGAAATCTCCCGCCTCATGGGCGAAGGCGAAGACAGCATCATTCAGGTCCAGTCCGAACTGACCAAGGACACCGGCGACAAGGTCACGTTCGATCTGCTCATGCAGCTCACGGGTGACGGCTTCACCGAGAACGAAACGATGGAAGGCTCCGAGGAGTCGTTCACGTTCTATCCGGACAGCCTGCTCATCAACGAACTGCACAACAGCGTGCGGTTCCCGGCGCGCGCCAACATCAACCAGCAGCGCGTTCCGTGGAACCTTCGCGACAAGGCCAAGACGGCCCTTCGCGAGTGGTTCAAGGTCCGCTATACCAAGTCGTTCTTCAATCAGGTCTGCGGCAACACCGTCACCGGCCTGTCGACGAAGTATCTCGGCAACAACGCTGCCATCGCGCCGACCTCCGGCCGGATCATCCGCCCCGCTTCGGCTGCTGCCGACGAGACGATGACATCCGACACCTACAAGTTCGACCTTCGCATGCTCAACTACGCGAAGGAAGTCGCCGAGACGGCCGATCCGATGATCCGCCCGATCGATGTCGACGGTGAAGCCTGTTACGTCGTCTATCTCGACCCGCGGCAGATCACCGACCTGCAGACCAACGCTGGCTCCGGCCAGTGGCTCGAAATCATGATGGCGATCCAGAATGGTTTCGGCAAGGACAGCGACATCGTCACCGGTGCCATCGGCAAGTACAACGGCATGATCCTGCGCAAGGCGCCGGACAATGCCCTGCCGAACGGCGTGAACTCGACCACCGCTGCCGCGGTTTCCAACACGCGGCGAGCGGTCCTGCTCGGCGCTCAGGCGGCCGTTGCGGCGTGGTCGAGCGGCGGCGGGCCGAGCCGGTATTCGTGGGCGGAGGAAGGCTTCGACTACGGGCGCCAGGGCGGCATCGGTGCCGGAACGATCTACGGCATGAAGAAGACCGTCTACAACTCCGTCGATTACGGGACCGTGGTCATCTCGACCTACGCCCCGGATCACACGACCACCCCGTAAGGAGAACCGCCCATGTCTGGCAATGGCTCCAGTGTGGCCGGTGGCTCCGCTACCGAGTACCACACGAAGCAGGTGCACTACCTGTCCAAGGACTTCACCTACGCCGACGACGGCTCGACGCTCACGATGGGCTATTGCCCGATCGGGGCGACGGTCATTCGTGGTGGTGTCGTCGTGTCGACCGCGTTCAACGCGGGGTCGACGAACGTTCTCGACATCGGCACCGAAGCGGACCCGGACGGGTTTGCGACGGATCTGGCGCTCGGGACCGTGGGCGTGATCGCTACCGACGAAATGGCGACCACGAACGATGCCGGCCCCTACGCGGCGATCACCAAGATTGTCTGCGTGGTCGACCTGACGGGCACCGCCGCCACGACTGGCGTCGGTCGCGCGTGGGTCGAATACATCGTTCCGCTTGGTTGAGGCCATGAGGGCGGGTGAATAGCCCGCCCTCTCCCCAAAAGGAGAGACATCATGCCTGATACCAATTCGCGGGACGCAAAGAAGATCGTTCAGGCCGTCCAGTTCGACCAGACGTCTCGGATCGTCAACGCGACCGCCTCAACCCTGACCGTGACGAAGCTGCTCCACGACAATCGCATCGTCACGCTCAACCGTGCGGCCGGCATCGCGGTCACTCTGCCCGCGGCGACCGGCTCCGGCAATTGGTTCCGGTTCTTCGTCAGAACTACGGTGACGTCCAACACGACCACGATCAAGGTCGTGGGCGACGATACCATGTCCGGTCTTGCGCTGTCCGCCGCAGACAGCGGCGCCAGCGTCAACGGCTGGGAAACGGCTTCGGACACGGACACGATCACCTTCGACGGCACGACCACAGGCGGCATTCTCGGCGATTTCGTCGAGTTGATCGACGTGGCGGCCGACAAGTGGATGGTGCGGGTGCAGTCGTCTTCGACGGGATCCGAATCGACCCCCTTCAGCGCCACAGTCAGCTAACCGGGGCGGCCTACGGGCCGCCTCTTTCTCTTGGAGGGTTCATGCCGGTCGATCGACAGAAAATGGCGCAGCAGTGGCTTCGGATGCGCGTCCGAATGCTGGATCTCGACGAACCCATGGGCGGCTATCCCAAGTCGAAGGCGCCCGAACTCGTCGTCGAGCCTGTGAGCTTAGCCCAGCCGGAGCCTGCGCCTCGCCAGCGCGGCGGATGGCCCAAGGGCAAGCCGCGCAAGGCGCAGCCGGCGTGAGGCTCGCCCTCGCCGCCCTGTCCATCCTCGCATTCTCCACCCCGTATTTCATCGACGAGTGGCCTGACGCAGCCGGTCCGCCCGAACAGGTGGCGCCGGGCGGCGAGATGCCGGCCGAGCCCGTCGACCCTCCCGCCGCGACCAGAGAGGCCAAAGCATGACCACGCTGGCGACTCTCAAGGCGGAAATCGCCTCCGATCTCGACCGCGAAGACGGGTCACTCACGACGGAAATCGCCGCTGCCATCACGACGGCCATCGGCTACTACAAGTCGAAGCGGTTCTATTTCAACGAGCGTCGGTCTCTCACGTTCTCGACGGTCGCCAGCCAGCAGAATTACGGCACCGCCGACAACGCGGCTATCCCCGATCTCGTCCGTATCGATCAGATCCACAAGACCGTCTCCGGGCAGCGCATGACGCTGCGCCGCGTCGACTTCCTCGACCTCGAACCGCTCTATGACGTGTCGGCATCGTCCGGGGAGCCCTACGACTTCGCCTATTTCAACCGGGAAATCTGGCTCTACCCGGTCCCGGAACAAGTCTACACCATCCGGGTAATCGGCCTCTACAAGGTCGCCGGGCCCGCCACGGACGGCGAGGCTGACAACCCGTGGATGACTGAAGCCTACGAGTTGATCCGCTACCGGGCGGAAGCCTATCTCGCGGCCAACAGCCTGCGGAACCCGGAACTTGCGGGTGCCAAGCTCCAGGCCGAAGCCGATGCCCTGTCGAGCCTTCGGGCGGAGACGACGAAGCGCGCATCGCTCGGCACGATCCAAGGCTCGGGCTGGTAGATGCGTGTCCCTCTCGCCGAGTACCGGCCGGACGCGGCCGACACGGACATTTCGGTTGCGACCGTCGCCCGGAACGTCATGGTCGGCGGGTCTCCGGCGGGATCGGGCGGCCCGCTGTTCTACTTGCCGTTCCGCGCGCTTCTGGCGCTGACCACGGCGACGGCGGCGATCGGGACGCCGCTGGGCTACATCCTCTGCCAGGACGCGGCGGGCGACTACACCTTGATCATGGCGGCGAACGACGGGTCTGTCGACCGCATCTACAGCTACGAATCCGGGACCTGGACGGATCGGAGCTATACCGGCGGCTATGCTGCGGCCGACACCAACTCCGGCTGGCATTTTGCGCAGTACGGCGATAATATCATTGCGGTTTCGGGCTCGTCGAACGCGGTGCAGGTCGGGCTTTTGTCCAACCTGTCGGGTGGGTTTTCCGCGATCGTCGGCAACGGTTCTACGGCTCCGCCCCGCGCTCGCTTCGTCAAGGTCATCGGCGAATTCGTCGTTCTGACCGGGCTTGCTGACTTCCCGACCTCGGCGCAGTGGTCCGGGATCGGTGACAGCGCGGAATGGCGGATCGGAACAGACGGCTGCGACCGGCAGGAGTTCCCCGACGGCGGTCTGACCACGGGCGTTACCGGCTCGGAATATGGCCTGATCTTCCAGGAAAAGTCCATCCGGCGCATGGTGTTCTCGCCGGGCTCGCCCTACGCCTTCTCTTTCCAGCGCGCATCGGAAAGCCTCGGTTGCGCCGCCCCGAACTCGATCACCGAGGCCGACGGGCGGCATTTCTGGCTCGCTCAGGGCGGGTTCTGGATGGAGTATGGTGGGCAGATCGTGCCCATCGGCGAGGAGAAGGTCAACCGGACGTTCTTCGCCGACATCGACACGACGAGTATTCCGCACGTGCTCGGCTGCGCCGACCCTGTCCGACCCGTCGTCTATTTCGCCTATTCCAGCCTGTCGCAATCGACGGTCACGACCCGCGACAAGATCCTTGCCTACAACTACCAGATCGGCGCCTGGACGACGATCGAAACGACGGTCTCCTACATCTGCCAGGTCGCACAGGTCGCGCAGTCGATCGACGCCGCGCCGCTCGCGACGATGGCGCTGGAGGACATCCCCTATTCGCTGGACTCGGCCGCCTACCGCGGCGGGCAGCCGGTGTTCGGCGGGTTCACGACGGGCTATCTCGTCGGGCAGTTCGCGGGCGATCCCCTGGAGGCGACGATCGAGAGCGGGTCGGCACAGATCGGGCAGCCGAACCGGGCCTTTGTGCGCAAGGTGGCGCCGCTCATCGACACGTCGGGGGCGCGCGTGAACGTCGCGACGCGGCATACCGTCTTCGGCACGGAGACGTGGCGCACGGAGCGGGCGCCCTCGGCCAAGACCGGTTACGGGCACTTCGACTGCTCCGGCCGGTTCCATCGGGTGCGGATGCGCATCCCCTCCGGAACGTCGTGGACCAAGGCGACCGGCTTCGAAGTCGACGCCGTAGCGGAGAACGGTGACTGATGTATTCGAGCGATCCGGCCTCCCGTGGCGTCGACAAGAACCGCGTCGTCTCGGTTGGTTCCGTGACGCTCACGGCCAACACGACGACGACGACGGTCGACAATCTCGCGGTCGGGCTGCAGTCGCATGTATTCCTGTCGCCCAAGACCGCCAACGCGGCGGCGGCGCTGGCGACGACCTATTGGGCCTGCACGCGCTACACCATCACCTTCACGCACGCCAACAACGCGCAGACGGATCGCATCTTCTCCTACATCGTGGTCGCGGGGGATCTGTGAAAGTCCACCGCATCGACGCCGTGACGCTGCAACTCGTCGAGCCGTTGCTCGCTCAGTGGCTCGCCTCGAAACACTGCCACGACACGCGCGAAGCTATCCTGGACCGGGCCGCCTCCGGCAAGTGGACACTCTACGGCGTGGCGGACGGTCGCGACGTCGTCGGGCTCTTTGCCTTGGAAGTCAAGGAAACCCCACGGGGTGAACGCTACCTGACCTGTCCTTTCGCGACGGGCCGGCGGGCGAAGGAATGGTGGCCCCTGATGGATGAGACGGCCGACCAAGTCGCCAAGGAATACGGCTGCAGCGAGATCGTCCAGGAATGCCGGCCCGGCTGGCGCAAGTGGATGTCGGGCCGCTTCGCAGTCGCGAAAATCGTTCTTCGGAGGGAAGTTACATGAGCGGCGGATCGAGCAAGGGCGGCGATCAAACCGTCACCCAAACCACGAAGCCGTGGAACGCCGATGCACTCGGCGCCATCGGCAAGGGCGCCTCCTACCTGCTCTCGCACGACATCGGGTTCAAGCCCTTCGAAGGCCCGACTTACACGCCCTATTCGTCGCAGACCCTCGCCGGTCTGCAGCAGACGGAAAATCTCGCCAAGCAGGGCAACGCATCGATCGGCGCGGCAAACGACTTCGTCGGGGACATGACGAAAAACGGCGGCATGTCCTCGGGCCTGCTCGGCGCCATGAAGCCGTTCGGCGACGTGTCGAGCGGCAGGTTGTCGATCAACGCCGGCAACTACGGCGACATCTACGGCCGCGCTCAACAGCCGTCCGCCTCGTCGCAGTATCTCACCGAGACGGCGCAGGGCAAGTATCTCGACGGAAACCCGTACCTGATGGGTGCTCTTGATCGCGGGGCTTCGGAGATTGCCTCGCGGTCGAAGATGGCGGCGGCGGCCGGCGGGCGCTACGGTTCCGGCGCCGCGGCGCAGACCACGGCCAACGCGGTCGGCGACTACTACCGTCCTGCGCTGATGCAGAACTACGAGAACGAGCGCGGCCGGATGATGTCGGCGGCTGGTCAGATCGATCAGGCCAATCAGGGGCTTCTCGGCCAGCAACTCGGCGCGGCGCAGGGCATGGCAGGCGTCGAGGGCGCGAACATCGCCAACCGCGTCAACGCCGCGAGCCAGGAAGCCGGCATGTGGAACCAGGGGCTCAATCGTGGGCTTCAGTCCGCGGCTCTGGCGCCGACCCTCGATGCTGCCCGTTACAACGATGCGAACCGCCTCATGGGCGTCGGCCAAGCCTACGATGCGAAGACGCAGGAGGCGTTGAACGACGCCATGTCGAAGTGGGACGCATGGCAGAACCGCCCGTGGAACATGCTGAACGCGGCTTCGGGCATCGCCAACGGCGCGGCGAGTTATGGCGGGTCGTCGTCGCAGACGCAGCCGGGGCCGTCGCCGTTGCTCGGTGGCGCCAGCGGCGCCCTTGCGGGTGGTGGGCTGTATAGCCTTCTAGGTGGTTCCGCCGCACTTGGTCCGTGGGGGCTTGGCCTCCCCGCGCTCGGCGGTCTGTTGGGCGCGTTCGGCTAAGGGGGCTAGATGATGGCAATGTGGGCAAACGACGTTCGGGGCTTCCCGACGTTTCCGGCGACGTTTCAGCAGATGATGCAGGCGGGTAACATCGCCGCGGCACAGCCGCAGCAGACGCCGGCGGCCCCGGGCGGCTTGCTGGCGCCGATGCAGCCCCCCGGCCAGCCGGCGGCGGCACCGGCTCCTGCCGCGCCCGCTGGCGGCCTTGCGGGGATCATGAGCGGCCTCGGCAACGGCATGGCCGGCAATGGTATGGCGCTGCTGCTGGCGGGCATGGGTGGACTGTCCGGACGGGATCGCGCCTCGCAGTGGCAAGGCATGATGCAGGGGCTGCAGGCAGGCCAGCAGACCGACAAGGCCAAGCGGGACGAGGCCGACAAGAAGGCCCGCGAGGCGAAGGCGAAGGAAATCGCGGCGGGTCTGTGGGCCGGCGATCCGAAGATGGCGGGGCTTGCCCAAGCCTACCCGGAACTAGCGGTGCAGTCCTACATCACGAGGAACCAGCCGAAGGAATCGTGGACCGACGTCAAGGACGAGAGCGGCGCGATCGTCGGGCAGAAGAACACGCTTACGCAGGAATACAAGCCTCTCCCCGGCACCGGGCCGACCGACACGCAGCGCAACTACACGCAGTTCATTCGGGAATGGCAGGGCGACCCGGCCAACAAGGGCAAGACGCCTCCGAACCTCGCGCAGTATCAGAAGGAGCTCGCCGCCGCGCGGTCGAGCAATGTGACGGCCGACCTTCGCGGCGAAAGCGAGTTCTCGAAGACCATCGGCGCCAATCAGGCCAAGATGTTCACGACCATGGCGGAGGAGGCCGTCAACGCGAGGGCAGACCTCGGCAAGATCGACGCGCTGCGCACCCTCGTCGCCAAGACCCCCGGTGGCTTCCTCGGCGGTGCTCAGTCTATCGCAAGCCAGTACGGGATCAAGCTCGGGGAGAATGCTTCAGCGGTCGAGGCGGCGCAGGCTATCATCAATCAAATGGTCCCGACCCAGCGCGTTCCGGGGTCCGGAACGACGTCCGACCGGGATCTCGCGCTGTTCAAGGCGTCTCTCCCGCAGCTGTCGAACACGCCGGAAGGCAACGCCATCATCATGGACACCGTGCAGTCCATGGCGGAGTACAAGGCGGCACAGGGCGAGATCGCTACCAAGGTCTTGACCGGCGCGATGACGCGCGAAGATGGTCTGCGGGCGCTGCAGTCGCTCCCCGACCCCTACGCCAAGGTCAAGTCGGCTGTCGGCGGCAGGGCGCCTGCGGGTGCGGCTCAGCCCGGCGCGGCAGCCCAACCGCCGGCCCCGATCGACACGTCGAGGCCCGGAAACTTCCGTTGGAACCCGCAGACCGGTAGCATGGAGCCGATGTAATGGCAGAGATCCGCGTCACCGGCCCCGACGGCTCGACCTTCGCGTTCCCGGTCGGAACCCCGCCCGACGTGATCAGCGGCGCGATGTCGAAGCATTACGGCGCCATGCCGCGGTCGACCACGGGCACGCAGTCCGGCGACGAGGCCCGCGCCAACGCGGCCGGCGACACCCGGGCGAAGATGCGGCTTGAGGATATCCAGGCGGCCTATCGCGTGGCGCAGCAGCGCGGCATGGACGCCGAGAAGAACCTCGGGCCGAAGTCGACGAAGGACCTCATCGCGCCGGAACTGCGTGCGCAGTGGCAGGCTCAATATGATGCCGCCCGCAAGGAACAGGAGGCGTTGGCGGAAGCGTATGTGCAGCGTGAGCGGGCCGACAACCCGCACATGGCGATCACGGATCGAACCCGCACGATCGGCCGCGGCGCCCCTGTCCTCGGTGCTGCCGGCGACGAAATCAACGCCTTCCTCAACTCGCCGCTGTCCGCGATGGGCCTGTCGGACAACGGCCAAGCCTACCAGGAAGGGCTCGACTATCAGCGGGCTCGGAATCGTGTGTTCGACCGCGAACACCCGAAGGAAAGCCTTGGGCTGCAGATCGGCGGCGGGATCGCGAGCGGCGTTGCTGCTGCGCCACTCATCGCCGGGGCGCCTGCGGCGCTGACCAGCGCGGGGCTTCCAACTGCGGGGCGCGTTGCTGCGACCGCCATCGGGCAGAATGCGCCGCTTGCTGGGCAGGTCGTTCGTGGGGCCATCGCGGGCGCGGCGACCGGTGCCACCGACAGCGCGCTCCGGGCCGACAACGGCGAAAGCCGAAGCGATGCAGCTCTGGCGGGCGGACTGATCGGCGGCGGTGTCGGAGCCGTGGCGCCTGTCGTCGCTGCGGGGGTTGGCAGGGTCGGCGAATGGGCAGCTGATCAGCTTGGCCAAAGGGCCGCATTCCGGCGAATCGGTGTATCGCCAGAAGCCGGAAGGATGCTGACCGACACGGCGCGCGCCGATCAAGCCGCTGGTTTTGGCGCTGGCAACGTGACGCGCGCCGGCCCGAACGCCATGGCTGCCGACTACGGCCCGAACACGCGCGGGCTTCTCGACGCGACCATTCAGTCCGGCGGCGAAGGCTCGGCACGGGCGCAAGCCGCGATCACGGCGCGAGCGGCGGGCGAAGGACAGCGGATCAGCCAAGCCGGGGGCGTTCTCGATCAGGCGTTCGGGCCCGCGCCAGATATGAACTCAATGCAGACGGCTATGCGACAGCAGGCGCAAGCCACGTTGCATCCACTCTATGATGCAGCCTATCGGCAGCCGATTAACTATGCGTCGCCGACTGGGAGGCAACTTGAAACCACACTTCTTCGAGTCCCACGGTCGGTGATGGCGCGGGCCCAAAACCTCATGGACGTTGAAGGTGTCCAGTCTGCTCAGCGGCTAGTTCAGATCGCACCAGACGGCACCATGACCGTCACGAGGATGCCGGACGTTCGGCAGATTGACTATGTGAAGCGGGCGCTTCAGGACGTCCAGCGGCGGGGCGACGGGCTAGGCGCGCTTGGGGGGAATACGAACGAGGGGCGGGCTTATGGCCAATTGGCGAGGGATCTCCGCGACCGCCTTGGGACACTTGTCCCCGAATACCGCAGGGCCGTCGACACGGCTTTGACCGAAATCGACGAACGGAACGCCCTTGAGTTCGGGGCTGATTTGATGCGCCGGGCGACCGCGCCGGGGGAGGTCCGTGCCGAACTACGGGGGATGACCCCGGTTGAGCGCCAGTATGTGACCGCAGGTGTGCGCTCTTGGGCGGAGGACACGCTCGCCAATGTCAAGCGAACGATCACGGACCCAAGCACTGATGCCCGCGAGGGCATGAATTTGCTTAAGGAGTTCTCGTCGCGCGCCAGCCGTGGCAAGCTGACGGAAGTGCTCGGGCAGCAGCAGGCCGACACGCTGTTTCGCGAACTCGACGACATCATTGCGCCTGCATTCGAGCTTCGTGCCGCAGTGGCGCAGAACTCGAAAACATTCCCTCGCCAAGTTCTGAAAGAGGGGATTGACGCTCGAAACGAGCCGGGCGTGGTCGGGTCTCTCACTATGGGCGAGCCTGTGAAAGCCGCGAAAAAGGCGGTCCAAGCTGCGACCGGAAACACCGAAGAATTCCGCCGGGCTACAAGTCAGAGGATGATCGACGAAATCAACCACGTCCTCACTCACCCGCGCGGCGCCGCAGCGGTGCAAATGATCCGCGATCTAGACCGGGCGACGGCATTGACAGGGCAGGCTCCGGCTATCGCAAGAATGCTGCGCACCTACGTCACGGGCGCGGTGGCCGGCGGCGGTTATCCAGCCATCGAGCGACCCCTAGCAATAGAGCGATCTCGCAAGCCACAGTGACGGCAAGAGCCTCTATGCCATAGGCCCATCGGATGGCGTTGAGGACCCACCCGACGCCGAACAGAATGATGCCGGTCACGACTGCGCAGATGAATCTTACCATGCCTCATCCTGTCTAGGCGGGCGCCAAAACGCCCCGTTCCCCTTGCGTTTCCGGGGCGCATGGGGATAAAATACCACCATCGCGATTTGCCGACGACGAGACGGGGGCCGAAGGGCGCCCCGTTTGCGTTTCAGGGGATCTTGACCCATCGCGGGCAACCCGTATCGGCCTGCGAAATGCGGTCTACCAGCCTAAGCCCTGTGAAATATTTGGGAATTATATACTTGACTCCCGATAATTCCTCGGGTAGTTATCTTCTCATGCAGCGGGCAATTCCGCCCCAACCGAGAGGAGGCTGCTATGCTGGTTAAGTTTTCCACCCTCGCCAACGGCGTGTTCATTGAGGACAACGGAACGGACGAGCGCAAGCCGTCCGACCGTTGTTTCCGCTTCGACGCGAACGGCAACGCGGAATACGCGCTGTTTGCGGACCTTACCGGCAGCAACCCTGCCCCGCGCTGGTTCGGCCACCAGTTCCGCGAACGTGACTTCACTTTCGCCTGATCGGGAGAGGCGCAATGACCCCTCATCCACACCCATTGGAAGGTAAATACGAGCCTGAGAGCCGTGATGTGCAAACGCCTCTTGAAGCGGCTGCTATGTCGATCGCGATTAGCCTCAAGCGGATCGCGGACCATCTGAACGAACGCGTAGGTCCAAAAGACCCAACCTACCACGGGCTTTCGCTCGACGAACTGGCCCGCGGTGAAAGCTATCATCCGGGAGACGACGCATGATCGTTGATGTTGAGTGTGAACGGTGCCGTGGCGAAGGCTGGCTACTGACGCGCGAGCCGCGCCTTGGGTCTGGTCTTTACGAAACCACGTGCCCAAAATGCGAGGGCCACGGTGCTTACGCCACTGACGCGGAAGATGAGTTGGAAGATTGGATGCGCGATGAGTAAATCCACCATCAGCACATTCGAGCTGTTCC
>ERZ650311.1409-NODE-1409-length-11985-cov-4.407544_pt1 | contig 11985 bp, 10 predicted proteins | sample MGYA00376247_ERZ650311 | MGnify/ENA primary metagenome ERZ650311 (study PRJEB26733, sample SAMN07839324) | wastewater metagenome | biome: small river; feature: stream; material: water | place: USA: North Carolina | collected 2016-07-28 ... | reverse complement strand
AACCCTCGACCCACGGATTAAAAGTCCGTTGCTCTAACCAACTGAGCTAGAGGCCCGCCATCGCCCACGCAGGCGCAGGCAACCTACCCAGTTTACTAGGGCTAGGCCCGGCAATCGAATGTCGTTAAACGAGTAAGCGACCCAGGTCGATCCGAAACCTGGGTCGCTGCACCACATCGCCTAAGGCTTGTACTGTTCGGCCAGAGCGACCTTGAGGTCATCCAGCACGGTTGGGTCCTCGATGGTCGGCGGAACCTTGTATTCGTCGCCGTCGACAATCTGACGCATGGTCTTGCGAAGCACCTTGCCCGAACGCGTCTTGGGCAGTCGACCAACGATCACGACATCCTTGAACGCTGCAACCGGACCGACCACATCGCGAACGAGCGCGATGACCTCCTTGCGCAGCTGCTCGGCGTCAATCTCGAAACCGTGCTTGAACGTGATGAAGCCGACGGCTCGCTGGCCCTTTAGCTCATCCTTGACGCCGGTGACGGCACACTCCGCGACGGCTTCGTGGCCGGCAATCGCTTCCTCGAGTTGACCGGTCGACAGTCGGTGTCCGGCAACGTTGATCACGTCGTCGGTGCGGCCCATGACATAGACGTAGCCGTCTTCGTCGACCTGACCCGAGTCGCCGGTGGCGTAGTAGCCATCGAACACATTGAGGTATGCCTCCTGGTAGCCGGTCGGGCGGCCCCAAAGGCCAGCCAAAGTGCCCGGCGGCATCGGCAGGCTGATCACGATGTTGCCCTCGGTGCCGCGCTTGACCGGGCGACCCTTGCCGTCGAGCACGTCAACCGCATAGCCGGGAACGGCCACGCTGGGGGAGCCAGGCTTGACCTCGAGGCTCTCGAGGCCGCGAGGGTTTGCGGCAATCGGCCAGCCGGTCTCGGTCTGCCACCAGTTGTCGACGACCGGGCAGTGCAGGCCGTCGTTAGCCCAGTGGTAGGTCTCGGTGTCGAGGCGCTCGCCGGCCAAGAAGAGAGTCTCGAGGCTGGTCACGTCATAAGGTGCCAGCAGTTCCAGGTTCGGGTCCATTCGACGAATCGCACGAATCGCCGTCGGTGCCGTGAACAGCACCTTGACCTTGTGATCGTTGACCACGCGCCAGAACGCGCCGGCATCCGGGGTGCCGATCGGCTTGCCTTCATAGATGACGGTGGTGGCGCCGGCAATCAGTGGCGCATAGACGATGTATGAGTGACCCACGACCCAGCCAACATCCGATGCAGCCCACATGACGTCACCAGGGTTGATGTTGTAGACGTTCTTCATCGACCAGTTCATGGCCACAGCGTGACCACCGTTGTCGCGCACGATGCCCTTTGGATTGCCTGTCGTGCCAGAGGTGTAAAGGATGTACAGCGGGTCCTGGGCTGCAACAGCGACCGGGCCGTGTGGCTTTGCGCCGGCGACCGCTTCCTTCCAGCTGATCCAGCGAACGTCGGTCTTTTCGTCGAAGTCCTTCACCGAGCCAGGCACGGCAGCGCGCTCGTGCACGATTACCGTCTGAACCGAACCCTTGGTCATGGCTAGGGCCTTCTCGATGATCGGCAGGTACTCGACGTGGCGGCCAGGCTCGAAACCACCAGACGATGTCACGATGACCTTCGGGGTTGCGTCGTCGATGCGGACCGCCAGTTCGTTGGCCGCGAAGCCACCGAACACAACAGAGTGAATAGCGCCAATGCGGGCACAGGCGAGCATCGCATAGATGGCTTCTGGAATCATCGGCAGATAGATCACAACGCGGTCACCCTTGGTGACGCCTTGGTTGACCAACGCACCCGCAAACAGCTCGACCTTCTCGAGCAGCTCGTTATAGGTGTAGGTCTTCTTGGTGCCTGTCATTGCCGAGTCGTAGATGATTGCGGTCTGCTCGCCGCGACCGGCGGCGATGTGTCGATCGATGGCGTTGTATGAGGTGTTCAGCTCGGCATCGGGAAACCAGCGGTAGACCGGCTTGGTGCGGTCGTCGAGCGCCTGGGTTGGCGCGGTGATCCAGTCGATGCCGTCAGCCTGGGCGAGCCAGAAGGCATTTGGATCGTTGATGCTCTGGTCATAAGCGGTGCGATAGTTGCCGGTCATGCGGTCTCCTCATTGAGCGTTATGCCAAATGTATACATTTAGTCAAGATTTGGGCATAAAGAACTCGAAATTATTGCCGAATCGTTGCTTTTGCATACAATTGCCCCATAATCGGAATCGCAACGGTTCGAATTGCCAGCTATCGAGGAGGTGCCATGAAGGCCAGCGACAACGCCTATGCCACGCTCCTGACTGAGATCGTGGATGGCACCCTAGAGCCCGGCACGATCCTCGCCGAAGTCGAACAGTCGAGTCGCCTCGGGGTATCGCGCACTCCGCTTCGCGAGGCGCTCGGCCGCCTGCGCAAAGACGGTCTTATCGTGCGCCAGAGCGGACGCGGCCTGGCCGTGACCGACGTGTCGGTTGACGACATCCTCGCAATCTATGAGCTGCGCCAGCCGCTCGAACAACAGGCCGCTCGCCTGGTTGCACTCCGCGGCAACCCGGCACTATTCGCCGCGCTCGCCGAAGAATTCCGAGGTGCCGAGGCGCTGATCGACGGCGGCCCAGCTGGTATCCGCGCCTATTACGACCTGAACGAACGTCTCGACCGCGCCATCGAAGACGCGCTCGACAACCGATACCTGATCACTGCGCTCAAGGCGCTGCACCTGCACCTGGCCCGAATCCGTCGCCTAAACCGCGGCAACATCGAGCGCCTAAAGCAGGCGGCGGTCGAGACCCTCGTGATCATCGAAGCCATCGTCGATGGCGACCCAGAATTGGCCGCAAGCGCCACGCAGGTTCACCTGCGCCAAAGCCAAAAGGCGACCCTCGAAGCCGCCAAAAACCGGAATAACAAATAAGGAGCTGCAATGAAGCTGCACCACGTTCGCGTATACAAGAGCGAAGAGACCCTGGCTCGCCCAGATCAATTGGCCTACAAGATCGCACAGGTCGCCACCGACCCGGTCGAGGTGCTGCCAGAGGTCGTCGAGATGGTTATCAACCGCATCATCGACAACGCGTCGGTCGCGGCTGCCTCGCTCACCCGCAAGCCGGTCGTATCGGCTCGTTCGCAGGCGCTTGCCCACCCGAAGTCGGCCAACGGTGCCGGCGCCAACGTGTTCGGCCCGGCAGCAGACGTGCGCGTCTCGCCCGAGTGGGCCGCGTGGGCGAACGGCGTTGCCGTGCGCGAGCTCGACTACCACGACACCTTCCTGGCTGCCGACTACTCGCACCCGGGTGACAACATCCCTGCGATTCTTGCCGTCGCCCAGCACGTTGGTGTTTCGGGTCGCGACCTGATTCGCGGCATCGCTACCGGCTATGAAATCCAGGTCGACCTGGTCAAGGCCATCTGCCTGCACAAGCACAAGATCGACCACGTCGCTCACCTCGGCCCATCGGCCGCCGCCGGCATCGGCACCATGCTCGGACTGTCGACCGAGACCATCTATCAGGCCATCGGTCAGGCGCTCCACACCACCACCGCAACCCGCCAGTCGCGCAAGGGTGAGATCTCGAGCTGGAAGGCCCACGCCCCAGCATTCGCAGGCAAGATGGCCGTTGAGGCAGTCGACCGTGCCATGCGCGGCGAGACCAGCCCAACCCCGATCTATGAAGGCGAGGACGGCGTCATTGCGTGGATGCTCGATGGCCCGACCGCCGCGTACGAGGTTCCGCTGCCTGAGGCCGGCGAGCCAAAGCGCGGAATCCTCGACACCTACACCAAGGAGCACTCGGCCGAGTACCAGGCTCAGGCGTGGATCGACCTCGGTCGCAAGCTGAACCGCGAGCACCCTGAGATCACCGACCCAAACAACGTCGAGTCGGTTGTGATTCACACCTCGCACCACACCCACTACGTCATCGGCTCGGGCGCTAACGACCCGCAGAAGTATGACCCGACAGCGAGCCGCGAGACCCTCGACCACTCGATTCCTTACATCTTCACCGTGGCACTGCAGGATGGCGCTTGGCACCACGTCGACAGCTACGCACCGGAGCGTGCGGCCCGCCCAGACACCGTCGAGCTGTGGCTCAAGACCACCACCCTTGAGGATGCCGAATGGACTCGTCGCTACCACTCGCTCGACCCGGCAGAGAAGGCTTTCGGCGGCCGCGTCGAGGTCACTCTGAAGGACGGCACCAAGATCATCGACGAGATCGCAGTGGCCGACGCTCACCCGCTAGGTGCGCGTCCGTTCGCTCGCGAGCAGTACATCCAGAAGTTCCGCACCCTGGCCGCAGACGTGCTCGACGCAGCCGAGATTGAGCGCTTCCTGGCTCTCGTTCAGCGCCTGCCTGAGCTCACCGCCGCCGAGATCGGTGGCCTGACCATCGTCGCCAAGCCAGGCGTGCTCGAGTCGGTTGTGAACCCTAAGGGTCTGTTCTAATGCTCTATGCCAAGACCACACCTGCCGAAAAGCGCCGCCTCTTTCGCGAACGCTTGGCATCGGGCGAGCTCCTGCAGTTTCCGGGTGCGTTCAACCCGCTCTCGGCCAAGCTGATTCAGGCCAAGGGCTTCGACGGTGTCTACATTTCAGGTGCGGTCTTGGCTGCTGACCTTGGTTTGCCTGACATCGGCCTGACCACGTTGACCGAGGTTGCCGGTCGCGGCGAGCAGATTGCCCGCATGACCGACCTGCCAGCGATCATCGACGCCGACACCGGCTTCGGTGAACCGATGAACGTGGCCCGCACGATTCAAACCCTCGAAGACGCCGGTGTCGCCGGCCTTCACATCGAGGACCAGATCAACCCCAAGCGCTGCGGTCACCTTGACGGCAAGGGCGTGGTCGATGACAACACGGCGATCAAGCGCATCAAGGCAGCCGTCGAGGCCCGTCGCGACCCGAACCTGCTGATCATGGCTCGCACCGACATTCGTGCGGCCGAGGGGCTGGACGCGGCTATCGACCGCGCCAAGAAGCTGGTGGACGCCGGCGCTGACGCGATCTTCCCCGAGGCCATGAAGGACCTCGGGGAGTTTGAGGCGATGCGCAAGGCCATCGACGTGCCGCTGTTGGCCAACATGACAGAGTTCGGAAAGAGCGAGTTGTTCACCAAGCAGCAGCTGGCCGACGTCGGCATGAACATCGTCATCTATCCGGTTTCGCTTCTTCGCCTGGCCATGGGTTCGGCGATGCGCGGGCTCGACTCGCTGCGCGAGAACGGTTCGATGCAAGGAGTCGTTGGCGAGATGCAGACGCGCGCCGAGCTTTACGAGCTGCTCGACTACGAGGCATACAACCAGTTCGACTCGGGCGTCTTCAACTTCGATCTGTCGACGCACCACAAGCACTAAGCAACAACACCAACCAACCAGCCCCCAATCCAGCCAGATTCAACCGCAGTTCTGAAAGGTACAAAGATGTCCGAGAACGAACCAACGATCTACAAGGGCCTCGCCGGAGTCGTCGTCGACAACACCGCGATCTCGAAGGTGAACCCTGAGACCAACTCACTGCTCTATCGCGGTTATCCGGTGCAGGAGCTGGCTGCCAAGAAGAGCTTCGAAGAGGTTGCCTGGCTGCTTTGGAAGGGTGAGCTGCCGACCGCGGCAGAGCTAGCCGACTTCGTTGCCCTCGAGCGTTCTCAGCGTGCACTCGACCCGGCCGTCAAGCGAGTCATCGACGAGCTGCCGATGAGCAGCCACCCGATGGACGTAGTTCGCACCGCAGTCAGCGTCATCGGCGCGTCTGACCCAGAGGCCGAGAACCCAAGCTCTGCCGCCAACCTGACCAAGTCAATCAAGCTGTTCGCGCAGTTGCCTGCCGTGGTCGCCTACGACCAGCGTCGCCGTCGCGGCCAGGCGCTCATCGAGCCACGTGCCGACCTAGATTTCTCGCAGAACTTCCTCTGGATGACCTTCGGCGAGATTCCAGACGACGTGGTCGTCAACGCCTTCCGCATTTCGCTCGTGCTCTATGCGGAGCACTCGTTCAACGCTTCGACCTTCACCGCGCGCGTGATTACCTCGACCACCTCGGACCTCTACTCGGCTGTGACCGGTGCCGTCGGTGCGCTCAAGGGTGCACTTCACGGCGGCGCGAACGAGGCCGTGCTGCACATCTTCAACGAGATCGGTTTTGGACCGGACGCGGCTGCACGCGCGGAGGCGTGGCTCGAGCAGGCGCTCGCCGAGAAGCGCAAGATTATGGGCTTCGGCCACCGCGTGTATAAGAAGGGCGATTCGCGCGTGCCAACCATGCGAGCCGCGATGGTCGAGCTGATCGACTACTACAACCGCCCAGACGTGCTCGAGCTCTACGAGGGCCTCGAGGCAGCGATGACCGAACGCAAGGGTATCCTCCCGAACCTCGACTACCCGTCAGGCCCGGCATACCACCTGATGGGCTTCGACACTCTAACGTTTACACCGCTGTTCGTCGCAGCGCGCATCACGGGGTGGACCGCTCACATCATGGAGCAGGCCGCATCGAACGCCCTGATTCGCCCGCTCTCGAACTACAACGGAGTCGACGAGCGCCACCTCTAGGCGATCGTCAGCGGTCTCGCCCAAACGTTTCAAGGCGGGTCGCTCCAAGACCAAAACCCGGCAAGACAATGGCGTACTTGCTGGGTTTTGTATTTGTGCGGCCCTTTCGCCGCGCCGAGCAATAGGTTTGTCGCATGGACCAAATCATCGTCATTGCGATTGACCTGATAGCGATCAGCCTGCTCACCTTCGCGGTTTACTTTCCGCGTCACCACAGACGCGATCTCGTGGCCGCCTACCTAGGGGTGAATGTCGGCGTGCTCGCGGTCTCGGCCGTGCTCTCGTCGAGCACGATTAGTTTCGGTCTGGGGCTTGGGCTCTTCGGCGTGCTCTCGATCATTCGCCTGCGCTCGTATGAGATCGACCAGCAGGAGATTGCCTACTACTTTGCCTCGCTGACCCTCGGTCTGCTGGCCGGGCTCACTTCGAGCCCGAACCCCTTGAGCATCGCCCTAATGACCCTAGTCATCGCCGTCATGTACGTTGGCGACCACCCCCGCTTGCTTCGCCGCAGCCGCCAACAAAACGTGACTCTCGCGGGTGTGTTTACCTCCGAGGCCGAGGTTACGGCCGAGCTCGAAAAACTGCTGGATGCCGAAGTTCGCAAGGTTGTCGTCAAGCGCATCGATCTGATTCTCAATCGCACCTCTGTCGACGTGCGCTACGTGGTGAAGAAGTGATGCGGATCGCCGCAGCGGGGCTGGTCGCCCTGCTGGCCGCCACCGTTTCGGGTTGTTCGGCAAGCTCCGATGCCGCGCTTGCTTCGCCAACCCCAACCGCGAGTGCCGCGCCTTCCAAGTCGCAGGAACAGGTCGACAGCGAGTACTTGGCTGCCGCCACCGCCAGCTGCGATAAGGCGCAGGCGGTTGGCGTGGTCGAAGAGGGGCCGGGATTCACCCTGGTTTCGGTTCCGAAGGATCAGGCCTACGAGGGGTACTCGGCCGCCTACCTCGAGGAGCCCGATAACCACGAGTTGATCTGGGAGCTCGACGCCTTGACCGTCTGCGCCGATTCGATGTCGATCCAGATGTCGGAGGAGGCCGGAGAGCCGTGGCCACTTAAGGTCAGCTACAACGCGAAGACTGGCGCTTATGACGTTTTCGAAGACTTCGGCCAGTACGGCACATCGAACCTCGCCTATGTCGTCAAGGATGGACTCATCATCGAGGTGAACGACCTAGGCGACTCAGATGCCGGCGACCGCAAGATCGCCTACGGCAACCTCACCGATGCTCACTGGAAGATTCTGCGCAGCGCAGCCGACGAGTTCCTCGCCAGCAACTAGTGCAGGCCAAGAGCAGGCCTCGGGCAGAACCTCAGGCTTGGTCGTTCTCGCCAGTCTCAGCTTCGATCACATCTGCCTCGATGGCCAGCAGTTCGGGCGAGCTCTCGCCGGCCTCGAGCGACTCGACGCTTCGCAGCTTGCGCTCGATGGCGTTGGTGCGGGTCTTCGCCTCTGACACGGTGTTCTGAGCGGTCTGCAGCTGCTTCTGCAACTTGTCCCACACCTGGCCGTACTTCTGGAACTCGGCCTTGGCGGCGCTCAGCACCTTCCACACGTCCGACGCGGACTTCTCAATTGCGAGTGTGCGGAAGCCCATCTGCAAGCTGTTGAGGAACGAGTTGAAGGTGCTCGGGCCGGTGATCTGAACGCGGTACTTGTTCTGCAACTCAGTGGTCAGGCCTGGGCGGCGAACAACCTCGGCGAAAAGACCCTCGGTTGGCAGGTACATGATCGCGAAATCGGTGGTGTGGGGAACCTCGATGTACTTGTCGTGAATGGTCTTGGCCTGAAGCTTGATGGCCTTCTCGAGTTCCTTCTCGAACTTGTCAATCGCGTCTTTGTCGCCCTGTTCCTGAGCGGTCAAAAGGCGCTCGTAATCCTCCTGAGGGAACTTCGAGTCGATAGGGAGGTAGACGTATTCGCCGTCCTCGCGACCGGGCATCTTGACCGCGAACTCGACGAGCGAATCGGAGCCCTTCTTGGTCTTTACGTTGGCCTCGTATTGGCTCGGGGCCAGCATGTCTTCGAGCTGTCGTTCGAGCTGCACCTCACCCCAGGTTCCGCGGGACTTGACGTTGGTGAGCACGCGCTTGAGGTCGCCGACCCCGCTCGCGAGGTTTTGCATCTCGCCAAGGCCCTTCTGCACGGACTCGAGGCGATCGCTGACGATCTTGAATGATTCGCCGAGGCGCTTCTCGAGTGTGCCCTGGAGCTTTTCGTCGACAGTTTCGCGCATCTTCTCGAGCTTTTCTTCGTTGCCCTTTTGCATCTTGTCGATCGCGGTCTGCATCGCCGCCTGAAGTTCGACCTGCTTGCGTGCGTTAGCGTCGCTGAGCTCGCGCAGCTGTTCGGCCATCTTGGCGATGGATTCGGTCAGCGACTTCTGCAGCTCGATGCGGCTGGCCGCGGCCTCCTCGCGCTGGCCCTGGCCCGACTTGTCGAGCGACTCGCGCACCTGCTCGAAACGCGCGTCGAGCTGGGTCTGCGACTGAGCGATGGTGCGGGCCAGTTCGTCGCGCACGGCTGCCAGTTCGCGCGAAAGCGCAGGGTTCTCCACGTTGCCGCCCTTGTTGCGAAGCGCGAAATAGGCGCCGAGGGTTGCCGCGATCAGGGTTAGAGAAAGCAGGGTGATGACTAGCGGATCCATTTGTTTCCTATCGTCGAGACTGCGCTAAGCAGAGGTGTGGTGGTGCGAGAAAATCAGGCTACTCGCGGGCACCGACATTTATTGATCGGTTGGTTCAGTGCGCCAGCGGATCGGCCGCAATGGCCTCGACGGCTGGCTGCCGGCGTCGCGAAGGCCACTCGACGATGAGCATCGCGGCAACCATGAGCAGACCGCCCATGGTGGTGCGCATGGCCAGAGTTTCCTGACCGACGGCCACGGCGATTGCCGCAGTGAACACGACCTCTGCGGTCAGGATGATCGCAACGCGCGAAGCCGCCATGCGGGCCTGTGCCCAGGTCTGCGCAAAGAACGCCAAGGCGGTGGCAAAAACGGCGGTAAAGATCACGGCCAGCCAGACATCGGTAGTTGGTGGTGCCTGGTAGCCATCGCCGACGGCGCCCACCCAGCTCACCAGCGAAACCGCGATGAGCTGCACGACCGTCAACGGGTATGCCTCGAAGCGCGGGCTGAATTTGCCAAGCCCCACGATGTGCGCGGCGAACAACAGCGCGCAGACGATGCCCCAGAGATGCCCGGGCTGAATGCCCAAATCGGTGATCGAAATCAGGGCAAGGCCCGCGGTCGCCAGCACGACGCTAACCAGGATCTTGAAGGTCAACTTGTTCTTCAAGAAACCCCAGGCGAGCAGGGGAGTGAGCACGACGTACAAACCGGTTAGGAACCCGGTAATGGCTGCGGTGGTCAGCTCGAGCGCCAGCGTTTGCGTGACGTAGGCGAGGCCGAGCATGACGCCGAGCGGCAGGCCGGCGGCCAGCAATCGAGGGGTGAATTGCTTGACCACCTGAGGTCGGACGGCAATCATGACGAGGGCTGCGAGCGTGAAACGCGTCGCCAGGAAGTCATAGAACGGCTGCTGTTCGATTGCCGGTTTCATGACCACGAATGCGGCGCCCCAGGCAGCGGTCACGCCCAGCAGGGCGAGGGTTGCGAGGTAGGACGGCTTAGGGCTGACGGTCATCCCTCAAGGCTATAGGTTTCGATTGCCGCGATCTTGCGCTTCTTGCCTACGGTCAGGTGCACGACCACCAGGTCGGCCGGCTTTAAGGCGCGAGCGACCGCCAGGGTTTCGGCTTGCTCAGAAGAACCAAAGCTCGAGATGGCCGTCAGGATGGTCGGCAGCGACGGGCGGTGTGCGCAGATGAGCGCGCCCTTGCCCTCCTCCACGATCTGGATCACTTCCTTTGCTGTGCGCTGAGGCCCACGGAAGTTGCCGAGCTCGCTGAACACCGAGCGCTCGATGAGCTTGATGCGACGCTTGGCTGCATACGGCGCAACAGTCGCGCGGCAGCGGAACCATGGGCTCGAGAAGACGCGCTTTGGGCCGAATGCGGCCAGCAGCGGCACTAGTGCCTGCGCCTGCTTGATGCCCTCGGGCAGCAGCGGTCGCTTGCCGTCGTCGACGGCCTGCCCGTTCATCCACTCGGCTCGCGGCATCGCCTTCGCGTGGCGCAAAACGATCAGCGGGCGAGTGTCGAGCATGCCCGCTTCGTGCAAGGCCTCGACCTCGTCGAGTAGCAGGCGATCGAAGTCGTAGCTGAACAGCTTGCGGGCCTGTTTTGGCGTCAACCATTCGACGCTAGCCACCTCTTCATCCGGCTTGAAAGTGGATGCGGCCAGCGCCTTGTCGGTCACTCGTGCGGCCCAGTAGTGCACTTCCTTTGGGGCACCATTCGGCAGCGTGTACTTGCTGGTCGTCAGCTTGATGCCGAGGCGCACCTTGAGGCCCGTCTCCTCGCGGATCTCGCGCGCGGCGGTCTGCGGCAGAGACTCACCCTTGTCGACCTTGCCCTTGGCAAAGCTCCAGTCGTTGTATCGGCTGCGGTGAACGAGCGCGACCCTGAGGTTGCCCTTCTCGACGCGCCAAAGAACCGCTCCCGCGGCATAAACGGTTGCCGCCACTTAGCCCTTGTTTCTGCTCGAGTAGACGTTCTTCATGATCTGGTCCTGAACGTCGACCAGTGGCGCACCTTCGTCATCGAACTGCTTGCGCTGCCAGCTGCCATCTTCGCCTAGGTGCCACGAGGCCGATCCGTCCGACATAGCGAGGTCGAACAGGCCGTTCAGCTCCTTGATCTGGTCTGGTTGCGTGATGCGCACGAGCGCTTCGACGCGGCGGTCGAGGTTGCGGTGCATCATGTCGGCCGAGCCGATGAAAACGGCAGGGTCTCCGCCGCCGGCGAAGGTGAAGATTCGCGAGTGCTCGAGGTAGCGACCGAGTACCGAACGAACCTTGATGGTCTCGCTCAAGCCTGGAACGCCCGGGCGCAGCGCGCACATTCCGCGCACCACGACCTCGACAGGTACGCCGGCCATCGACGCGCGGTAAAGCGCATCGATAATTTGCTCGTCGACCAACGAATTGACCTTGACACGGATGCGGGCATCCTTGCCCTCGGCCTTGAATGCGATCTCGCGGTCGATGCGCTCGACGAGGCCCTCGCGCACGCCGTTCGGCGAAACGAGTAGCGAACGGAAGGTTGCGTCAGGTGCGTAGCCAGAGAGCTGGTTGAACAGCTTGGTCATGTCTTCGCCCACTGCGTCGCGTGCGGTGAACAGGCCGTAGTCCTCATAGAAGCGTGCGGTCTTCGGGTTGTAGTTTCCGGTGCCCACGTGGCAGTAGCGGCGCAGCTGGCCGCCCTCCTGGCGGATCACCAGCGAGAGCTTGCAGTGGGTCTTGAGCCCCACGATGCCGTAAACGACGTGCACGCCGGCCTGTTCGAGCTTGCGGGCCCAGCCGATGTTGTTTTGCTCGTCGAA
>ERZ650311.1408-NODE-1408-length-11994-cov-10.475165_pt1 | contig 11994 bp, 27 predicted proteins | sample MGYA00376247_ERZ650311 | MGnify/ENA primary metagenome ERZ650311 (study PRJEB26733, sample SAMN07839324) | wastewater metagenome | biome: small river; feature: stream; material: water | place: USA: North Carolina | collected 2016-07-28 ... | reverse complement strand
TCGTTTGGCGGGTGGCTGCTTCGTATGAGCCGCCGATCCATGCTGTTCGGATCATCGGATCGTCAACCTGTCTTTACGCACGATCCGCGCACCTTGCACCGGCTGTCCGGCCATAATCGCGGCCTTGATCAGCGTTCTGCTCGGTGTCGGCGGCTTCGGCTGGTTGCACAGTTCTGCCGGGAATGTCGCGTCTGGATCAATCTCGACCGATTCATCCCGGCCTTGTTGTAGCGTTGCCTTGAAAGTGCCATCGTCTGAGCGAATCTCCGTTATCCCGGTGCGGCGCATGTGGTCGGCCAGGTAGTGCCGCAGGTGTTCGCTGCGCGTTGCCAGTGCCTTTGCCTTGCGCTCCATCAGCTTGATGTGATCGTGGATCGCGCTAGCCGTCGCATCGATGTTCAGCGTGTAGGCTGCGACTTGAGCGGCCTTGCTCTCGAACAGTGCGCGGCATTCCTCGAATGCGGGCAACAGTTCGCCGGTGTCGGGGTCGATGCTGCTGTCGATCAACGACACCAGATCGTCTGAGATTTGGTAGAGGGTGAGCGCGGTCATGATCAGAAAGGCAGGTCGTTGTCCATATCGTCAAAGCCAGCCGACGCATTTTCAGGTGCTGAATGCCTTTGCGGCCTGGACTGCTCGGCATCCTTGCGCCCGCCTTGCAGAGCCACGTCGTTGACGCGAACATCCATCGTCTTGCGCTTGTTGCCGTCTTTGTCGGTCCATTCGCGCTCGGTGATACTTCCTGAAACAGTGACTTGCTGGCCCTTCACCAGATAAGGCGCGAGCGATTCGGCGCGCTTGCCGAACAGTTGGCAGTTCCACCAGATCGTCGGCTTGTCGCGGCCCTGCGAGTCGGCCACGGAAAATGATGCGACAGGATCGCCGTTCGGCATGGATCGCATTTCTGCGTCACGGCCCAGCGGGCCAGCGATGATGAGCGTGTTCATTGAGCGTTCTCCAGTTCGTGTTTACGGGCGTTGGTGGCCTTTTTGATGGCCGGGTGGTACTGAGCGTCCAGCATCTGCATTGCAGCCTCATAGGACGTTTTGAGAATGTCCATAGATAGCGCGCCTGAAATGCTTTTGATGATGGCGTCCACATCAGGCGATGACTCTTGGTGCAATTCGCCTTTGTGCCAAAGATCGAGGGCAGCGCCAAAGCGCATAGCAGCGTTTCGCAGGGCGTCGCCAATCCGCTCCTTCATTGCGTCGCCTCCCTTTTTTTGTCCGGCGTCGCCATAACCCAAGCGGGTTACACCACAGACTGTCAGCTTGATCCACAGTCCGCCCGATTCATCCAACACTGGCAGGCCGTTTGGCCCAAGTGCCAGCGGCTCCCAACTCCATGCCGGATCGGTATCCAGCAGGCGATTGGTGAGGGCTGCGTGCCCGACGTATGCCAGTTTCACTCCGCCTTTTGGCAGGTAGCTGATTTGGTGATCCGGGAACGGATCCCGGAGTTTTTGCAGTGCTTCTGTCATTGCTTTTCCTAGTGGTTAAAACGGCAGTCCTTGAAACGCGCATCCGTAGGCGATGCGCAATGCGTAACGGCGCGGGTGATGACGGCGATAGAGCCGATACACCTTGATAAATTCAATGAGTGCTTTCATCGCGCGCTCCAGTAGCCAACAGCAGCAAACACGACAAACACAATCACAGCCGTCGCAATGACAGCAATGGACAGGTCGATCAGCAACTGGATCGCGTTGCGCGTTTCAGCGTTTGGGTCGCTTCCGTCTGAATTCGCTGTGATCAATCCGCAAGATTCAGGGTGAACGCACAGGCGCCGGCCCTGGTTGCAATCTCCGGTGCAGTTCATACAAGCTCCCAAATCAGCAAGCCAATCACGTACACGAATGCCCCAGCCATTGCCCATGCTGCGGCGCGGTGGCCAGTGCGCGGGCGCTCAATGGCGCATCCGTACTCAGGGCCGGTTTTGAACGCATCGGCTGCGGTGCGGGGGAATTTCCTTGTATTCATACCGGCGCTCCTTCAATGTCTTGCTCAACAGTCACGTTCTGGCCGTCCAGAATGCGGTTCATGTAATACTCAAGGCCGACGCGGGCCTGCATCGTCTTGCACCAGCTGCCGGTTCCATCAAGCTGCTTGTCAAACACAGCTTCGGCTGATTTCAAAGCCTCAAGGGCTTGAATGAGGGTTTTGAGAGGGATAGTCATCACGACTCCTCGTAGCGCATCTGCGCGTACTTGTTGCAGATGGCGTCAAGCAGCTTGATTGCGGCCGGGTTCTTCGCCTTCGCCTCGGATGCGAGAAACGCGACGACTTGACGATCAAGGCCGTCGTACTCGGCGGCGCCTTTGATGGTTTCCCAGACAGGCTCAGGATTTACGTTGAGTCGGTACTTGCCATCAACCCATGCGCCGGTTCGGTTTCCGTGGATTGAGCCGTCCAAGTCTTTCATGGCCGCCTGATACAGATCGTCAGACATAGACAGGATTTCCGACTCTTGCGCGGCCTGCCTGGCGTCAAATTCGTCTTGCTTGTTGCGCTCGGCAAGCTCCCAGCGTGCGTCGTTCCATCCGTTCATCATTGCTCCTGGTTTTGTTGCGATGGATGTATTTTTAGCCGCGCCACTTGCATTGTCTAATTGATTTTTTCTATCAGTGATGCGTCAATCGATAGTTAAAAACAATTGGACATGCGCAACGAAGCGGATAAAAATCCGTCGCATGGAAAACAGCACATTGGCAATTGGCCCTGTTAGCATCATGCGAGCAGGGTCGGTTGTCATCATCAAACACGACAGCGGAGCGCGGTGCGAAATCACCATTGAAAAGCTGCTTCGCTGGGCACTTCGTCAATTGCGCGAATCGATCCGATGAGACACAATTCCCCCGAAGCTGGCCGCATGGCTGGCCATGACAAACCGGCCCGCGTGTTCTCCCGCGCGGATCACCGAATCATGGTCCGGGGCTTTTTTATTCAAAAACAATGAACTACTGGCCAGGAACCAACATCCCGCGCAGTCGGGGCAATGCCTTTGACTGGCGCAATTACAAAACCGGCTTTGATGTGGCCGCATTCCGCAAGCAAGCCAAGTCGGCACCAGCGCCAGAAACCGCATTCGGGACTGTCGGCGGGACGATTCACGGCATGGGCCGACTGATGGACGTCAAGCCTCGGACGCTGATCCATGTCAGCAAGGCAAAGAGCAGGGCATGAGATTGATCCGCTTCATCGTTCACATCATCCGGCTGCGCTCGATTTCGCTGGCGCGCTGGGTGGATGCGTATGAAAACCACAAACCCAAATACTGAACATGACAGCAGCACTGATCAAGTACGAAGCCGCCTGCCGCGCATTGGCCGAATGCAAAGCCATCGATGAAGTCAAAAGTTGGCACGACAAAGCGGCAGCCATGCAGGCGTATGGACGCATGGCAAAGGACAAGACGCTTGAGGTGGACGCGGCAGAAATCCGCATCCGGGCAGAGCGCAGGCTGGGCGAAATGCTGTCCGGTCAAAAGGCGGACGGCGGGCTGAACAAGGGGAAATTGAAGCAAGGCCCCGTCCTCGTGAACGACGAGGGCGGGAAACAGCCCCCGAAACTGGCCGACGAAGGTATCAGCTACGACCTTTCAAGCCGGGCGCAAAAGCTGGCTGCTGTGCCTCATGCCGAGTTTGAGGCTGAGGTCGGCCAGTGGCGCGAGCGGGTCAGCGAAGAAAACGCGCGGGTGTCGGCCCGGTTGGTGTCGGCTGGTGAGCGTGAGCAGAAAAAACGCCAGATCGAATCTGAGAAGGAAGATTTTGAACTGGTGGAGCTGCGCGAAGCGGTATCCAACCTGTCCAGCGAGAACGAGCGGTTGTCAGACCGTTTGGCCGTCGAAGCGATGGACGCGAGCGAAGAAGAAAAGTCAGCGGCTGCTGAAACGATTGCCGGACTCCGCGCCCAAGTCAAGACGCTTGAGGCCGAGCTGTCCGCCGTGAAGGCATCCCGCGACAGCTACATGCGCGAAGCAGTCGAGGCGAAGAAAACCGCCGTCTACTGGCGCAAGCAAGCCGAAAGGATCGCAGCGTGAGCCATCACACCGATCTGGCCTTGTTTGATTACCAAGAGGAAATCTTGGACAAGTTGCGCGCCGGATTCATGGATGGGCATCGTTCACAGATGCTGGTATGCCCTACGGGCGGTGGCAAGACCGAAATGGCCATGGAGTTGCTTGAAGCAACAGCCAACAAGGGCAACCGGGGCGCGATGATCCTGGATCGGATCGTGCTGTGCAATCAGACCAGCGAGCGAATGGACAAGTACGGCATTGACCATGGCGTGTTGCAGTCAGGGCATTGGAGATTCCGCCCGGATCGACTGATCCAGGTTTGCAGCGCTCAGACGTTGGAGCGTCGCGGTAGCTTCCCGAATCTGCGCCTGTTGATCGTGGACGAGGCGCACCAGACACGCAAGCAAACCATGGCGTTCATCAGGAGCAATCCGCGCGTCATGGTTGTTGGGCTATCAGCTACGCCATTCACAAAAGGACTCGGGACCATTTACACGAACGTGGTGTCCGCGATCAGTACGTCCGAATTGGTCAATCGTGGACGGCTGGCGCCCCTGCGGGTGTTTGTGGCCAAAGAGATTGACATGGAGGGCGCCAAGAAGGTGGCTGGCGAATGGTCAACCGCAGAAGCTGAAAAGCGCGGCATGGCGATTACTGGCGATGTTGTTGGCGAGTGGGCCAAGAAGACGCATGAGATTTTTGGCGGGCCGCGCAAGACGATTGTGTTTGCCAGCGGCGTCGCTCATGCCGCCGATCTGGCGCGCAAGTTTGGAGAGGCTGGCTACAACTTTGTGAGCTTGTCTTACAAGGACGAAGACGAATTCAAGGCCGATGTCATCAAGGATTTTTCGCGGCCTGACACCGACATTCAGGGCCTGATTGCAACGGACATTCTCACCAAGGGCTTTGATGTCCCCGATGTGATGATCGGCGTCAGTGCCCGTCCGTTTTCCAAGTCCCTGTCATCGCACATTCAACAGATGGGGCGCGTGATGCGTTCGCATCCTGGAAAAGAGTTTGCAGTCTGGATCGACCACGCTGGAAATTACTTACGTTTCCGCGAGGACTGGGACCAGATTTATGCCAACGGAGTCGAAACACTGGACGATGGGCGCGAAAAGCCCAAGCGCGAACTGACAAAGAGCGAGAAAGAAGCGGCGAAATGCCCTCGGTGTGGCCGTCTGTGGCCATCCCACTCGGATTCATGCCCAAGCTGCGGGTTTGTTCGTGCGCGTCGCAGTGAGGTCGTTACCGTTCCGGGCGAGTTGCAAGAGCTGGACGGGAACATCCGCCACATCAGCGACCGCCAAGTCAAGCAAGACTGGTATTCGCAACTGCTCGAAATATGCCGCGCCCGCCAGTACAGCGAGGGATGGGCAGCGAACAAGTACCGCGAAAAGTTCGGTGTGTGGCCGCGCAATCTGGACCGCACACCAAAGCCGCCGACTCATGAAGTCATGAATTGGGTGAAAAGCCGAAACATCGCATGGGCAAGATCACGGAGGGCTGCATGAATTTTGAGCAGTTCGCCGGTCTGCATGGCATCCGTGTCGGCGCGATTGTTCCGGGCCGTTGGATGCGATTCCCAACCGACGACAAGCCACGCAACAGGAACGGTGCGGTGAAGTACATGGGTGATTGGGGCCTTGCCCAAAACTGGGCGACGATGGAAGCGCCTGCGATCTGGCGTGCGGAAGGCGAAAACCAGGCAGCTATTCAGCGCGTGCGCGAGGTTGCAAAACAGGCAGAGGCGATGACCGCTCAAGCCGCCACAAAAGCCGCTCAGAGGGCCGAAACGATGCTCGCTGAGTGCGAGCTAATGCAGCACCCGTATCTCGCGTCCAAGGGCTTTCCTGACGCCATGGCGAATGTCTGGCGGGCTGAGGATCAAAACATTCTGTGCATCCCGATGCGGTCGGCGGGTGCGATTGTTGGAATGCAGATGATTTCGCCGGATGGAGACAAGAAGTTTCTGTACGGCCAGCGCTCAGGAGGCGCCGAGTTTGTGATCGGCAGGGCAGGGCAGCACGTACTTTGCGAAGGGTACGCAACCGGCTTGTCTGTACAGCGTGCGCTGTCATCCATGAAGCTGTCAGCGGTTATCCACATTACGTTTTCAGCCGGGAACATGAAGCGCATTGCTTCGGGCCTTGGTGGTGGGTTTGTTGTGGCCGACAACGACGAAAGCGGTACTGGCCAGCGGGTGGCCGCTGAAATCGGATGGCCGTTCTGGATCAGCGACCGCACAGGCGAGGACGCAAACGACTATTGCCAGCGCGGTGGTGTGTTTAAGCTGGCCATGGGACTGAAAAAGCTGTTTTTGGAGGCGAGGCGAATGTGAAAAAAGCGTTCGCCGCCCCGAAGTCAGAGAGGGGCATGTCGTTCTCCAAACACGACAGCGGCGAATGAAGCACTTTGGCGGGGGACATGGTTTAACCACGGCGCCAAAGGAAGACCCCCTACCGTGGGAAAGACAAGGAAGTAGGGGTAAGGGTGGCGAAGCTAGCGCCCGATTGTCGAACGGCTGGCGGGTCATGTGGCTCCGGGGGAAATGCACATGTGAAGGCCTACCCAGGATGGGCGAGGTCTGTCCACCAAGGGAAAGATATGTAGAGAGAAGGCAAGTAAGTAATGACTGAGATTGAAACCATCAAAGAGGCGAATTGCGCCCAACGAATTATTGATATGGGAAAAATTGACCTCGAATACATCCGCTGTGGAAAACCTACGGCGCGACGCCGTTCTCAGGACTGGGGGCGCGATGAATGCCGTGTCAATGCTGCGAACGAACCAAGGTAGGCCAAGCCTACCCAAGTCACGACCCGCTTTGCCTGCACTGCGGCGCCCGGTTGATATGGCGCATCCAGCGGCTACCGATTGCACGCGAGGACAAGATAAAGCGATGCCGTCAGGTACTTGCCGATTGGATGGCGCACGGGCACAACGAGATGGAAATTCGCAGGCTGGCGAAGCTGGATTCGCTTCCGCTGGAGCCGGAATTGTCAACCTCATTGTCAACCGGACGCGCGAAGCGTGGGGGGTGACATGCTGATCATCGGCATTGATCCAGGCTCAAATACCGGCGTTGCCGTTTACGACGAAGGCCGGCTGGTGCGCCTGATGACGGTGGAGCCAATGCACATCGGCGCCATCCTCGCAGGCCACAGCCCCGAGCGCGTTATTTTCGAGGACAGCCGCCTTCAAACCCACACCTGGACTCAGGCGAAGACGCGCGCAGCGGCGCTCAAGATGGCGCGCAACGTCGGGGAGGTGGATGCGTGGTGCCGCCTGATCGTGGCCGAGTGCGAGAAGCTGGGCATCCCGGCCCATGGCATCAGCCCGAAGCGCAAGGGCGCAAAGCTGGACGCCGCGCAGTTCGAGGCTGCGACCGGTTGGACGGGCTCCAGCAATGAGCACACACGCGACGCGGCGATGGTGGCTTTCCCGTACCGGAGGGGGACGTGAAGATCGAGACTGCGCGCCGATACGCCCGCGAAATCGCCAGAAGGGTTCACTCCGTGAACGGGCTACTTGCCACGCCGTTGTGCGGCCGTGAGGCGGCTCGCATTAGCCGGATCTGGGTTTTTGGATCGACTGTGAAGAGATCAAAAGCCCCGAACGACCTGGACATCCTGATCGAAATCAAAGAGGTTGGCCGGTCAAGAAGGTGGACGCAGGGGAAACTTGACCGGCAGTTCCACAAGGCCACCGGTATGAGAGTTGCGCTAAGTGCCACGCATGAGGCGCTGAAGTGGATGACCAAGGGAATGAAAAAGGTAAGCCGTCACACGACACACAACGAAAGCGCAGAGCTTGATGTAAAGGTGCTGATTTACCCGCGCTGGGACATGGAGATTGATGCATGAGCGATCTGGTCATCTTCAAGGACGCCACCGGACGCCTCGAAGGCTTCGGCGAGAAAGGCCGTCGGGCCTGGGCGAAGTTCAAAAAGATCATCGAGGGCCTGGAGGTCGGCGAGACGATGCAGTTCGGCTACCGACTTCCGCGCAGCCCGAACCATCACAAGTTCGTTTTCGCCCGGTTTCAGGCGCTGCTGGAGCGCCAGGAAACATTCTCCGACCTGGATCACCTGATCGTCTTCCTGAAGGTCGGCGCCGGGTTCGTCGAGTTCATGCCGGGGCCTGGCGGTCAACTGGTCGCCGTCCCGAAGTCGATTTCATGGGCGTCGCTGGAAGAACAGGACTTCATAGAGGTCAAGCGCGCGATCTGGGATTTTCTTTGGACCGAGCAGGCTCAGGCGGCGCTATGGCCGCATCTGGACGCCGGCCAGCGGTATGCGATGGTGGATCAATGGGTGAGGGAGGTCGCATGACCACGCAATTCAAGTATCTGGTTTTGACTGACTCGGACGGGAGCAAAGAGTTGGATCTGGAATTCGATGGATTTTCCCCGTCGCTTGCCTATGCAACAGGATCTGAATCTGAAAGCTTTTGGGAGTTTGATTTGTGTGACAAGGACGGGTTTGAAGCCCACTTTCAAATCCCTTACACGTTAAGCCACGATCTTCTGGAGACGTATTTTTGGAGGTGCATAAATGCCTACCCAAGATGAGAAACGCCACATGGATCGCGTCGCCGGCCTGGGTTGCTATATGTGCCAGCGACTTGGCCATGGGCCGACGCCGGCCCAGCTCCACCACCTGCGCGAAGGGCAAGGGATGGGTCAGCGCGCATCGAATTGGCTCGTCGTTCCGTTGTGCGAGAAGCACCACGCCAACTACAGCAAGGACGGATGGCATGGCGGCCGGAAGGCCTGGAAGCGCGAGCAAGTGACCGAAATGGATGCGCTGGAGTGGACGATTGAGAGGCTACTCGCATGAGCAGAAAAACCACCGCCTACGCCCGCAAAATCCGCCGCACCAGCCCCGGATTCAACGGCGCCGCATGGATGAACACGATGGAGCGGTGCAGACCGTACACCGATGAGCCGATCCTTCCGTGCTTCCAGCCGGCCGGAACCCTTTCGGCCGCCGTCAAGAGCGCGCTGGTGGTTCGAGAGGCGTTCGAGGATCTGCGGACTGGTGCCGCATCAAGCGACGACGGGCGAGCTTGGGACATCTTGGCCCACGCCGTTGATGTGGGAACGATCCGGGCGATCGAGATTGCAGGCAACGAGCCCGACCAGAACCCCATGCTGCCGATCATGCTGGCCGCCAATGAGGCGCTGAAGCGGATCCGGGAGCGCCATGACCGTCTTGGCAAGTGGGCACTCGATGGCCCGGCCGTGGTGGAGCTGCTGGCCGCGGTCGATGTGTATCAGGAAATCCTGATGGCCAGTTCGCCCGCCCAAATGTCCAACGCGGGCAAGGTGCGGCTGGATGTGATCGCCGGGAAGCGGTCGAAGATCATCGAAGCCCCGCAGAGGTCGAATGCCTGACCGTCTCATAAACCAGTTCGGCCGCGCGCTTGACGACCTGGACATCCTGAAGCTGCGAGTCGGCGCGAAGCAGGTTTGCGCGTCTGAAGTGCATGGGTGGACCGGGCGGTACGCGATTGAAAGCCGCGACGGGCGGCCGATTGCAGGATTCGTGCCGGACGATCCCGGACCAGGATTGGTTTTCACAGCAACGCAATGGAGCCAAGCGCAATGAAGTACGGCTGCTACAACGCCTAATTCAGCGGGGGCCGCAGGCCATCCGCTGCAATGTGGAGTTATGCCTGGCGGTTGAGAAAAGATTTTGAAAAACGTATTGACTTCTTTCTGTTGTGGTATATACTAGATTCAACGGTGAGCGATAGGCGCAAACCGCAACAGACAGGAGAAACAAAATGACCACTCTTTACATCTACAACACCGAAGACATGACCCTGGTTGCTCGCATCGAAGGTGAAAATAACGAAGCGTGCGAAGCGGTTGCTGCCGGTCAATACGGCGACACCGATTGCTTCGGCTGGACGTACAGCCCCGCTTTTGGTGCGGTCGACGGCGTCAAGCCCGGCGAAAACGTTGTTGATATTGAGGCGTGAGCGGAGGCAAAAGAGAGGGGGCCGGAAGGCCCCCAGCACCGCCGATGCTCAGGAAGGAGCCAATTTCGGTGAAGCTACCGAAATGGTTACTGGAATGGATGGACGCCCAGCCGGAAAGCCGGGCGGTGCTGATAGAGGACGCCATCTGCAAGCGGCACAAGCTCAAGCCGCCCAAGGATGGTGAGGCATAACGATCCGATGTCAAAGGACTGCCGATATGAGAACGCCAGCACCGATCGGGGCTGCGCTGGGTGCATTCACGGTCAACAACAGGAGGTGACAGCATGAGTAAGCCAACAGCAGATAGCATCCCGTCATTCGACGACCTTCCAGACAGCGCCTTCATCCGAGAGTCGCAGTTGGTCCGAAGCCCAAAATACCCGAATAGGCCAGCGCCGTTGCCGTTTTCATCTGTCACGTTGTGGCGCAAGGTGAAAAGCGGCACATTCGTGAAGCCTTACAAACTGTCATCTCGCATAACCGCGTGGAAAGTGGGTGAAGTCCGCGCATGGATGGCTGCACAAAGCGCGGGGTCTAGACATGAGTGAACCAACGCCAGCAGCAAAACGGGTCCGCGGCAAGGTTGTGATGGAGGCCATTACAGACCTACACAACCAGGAGCAGATCGTCACCCGCGAAGTGCTGGCAGAAGTGACCGGCATCAAGCTGGCCACGCTGGACTGGCACATTGACCAGTTGATTGATTCAGGTCAAATCAGGCGGGTGAAGGCCGGCGTGTTTGTCCCTGCCACCTGCCACAAACCGGCCCGGTCCATTTCCAGATCATTGCTTCCGGATGGAACGTCGGTGCTGGAGGTTGGGGAAGTGGTTTTGATCCTGACCCCGCGCGAGGCCAGAATGATCGGCGAGATGTTCGCATCATCCGCATCGGCCTACTCCACGATCCAGGCCGGCTGGGAGATTGGGCTGTCAAATTCTCAGAACGACGTGTTGATTCGGGAGATGCGCAGGCGCCTGGAGACGCTGGAATCCGAAAAGAAATCTTGATCCAGCGCAAACAATCAGGGTTTGTCCCTAGAAAAAAGGCTTGCAATAAACGCGCAGGCGTTTATAATTCATTTCATCGCAACACACCAGGAGATGAAAAATGACACAAGCTCAACAATCAATCAAGGCCCGCCCGGTTGAAATTCCTGGCAAGGCATGGGATGTTGAAGTCACGCTAGAGGACGGGTCTATTAAACTGCTCTGCGCTGGCCGCGCTCCGTACACGATGGCGCAGGCTCAGAATGCCGCTCAGGCTGCGAAGCGCGACGCAGCGCGTCATGGTGTTGATTCTCTTGATTTTTCGTGACTCCAGCGCAGTTTGACGCGCTGGCCACCCTGATCGGCCTGCGCCAGTCCACAAGCCGAGAGGCTGCTCGTCTGGTGCTGGTGGACGGCCTGAGCGTTCTTGATGCGGCCGGCCAGTGCGGCATCAGCGCGCAGGGCGCCAACCAGGCGGTAATCCGGTGCCGGAAGGCGCTGGAATTGGCCAAAGCCGCCACCTCAGAGCCGGTTCCACCCCGGTAAGGTTTGGATTCCGAGCCCGTCATGGCCACCATGGCGCGCATGAATGCCCGGAAAAACATCGACTGGGAGGCCATCGAGCGCGATTATCGTGCCGGCCTCAAGACATTGCGCCAGATCGCCGAAGAGCACGGCATCACCCACGGCGCAGTGAACAAGCGCGCCAAGGCTGAAGGATGGGCGCGAGACCTTCACGCCAAGATCATGGCCAAGGCCGAAGAGAAGGTATCCAAGGCGCTGGTATCCGCAGAGGTATCCAAAGAATCCAAAATCACCGAAAAACAGATCGTGGATGCCGGCGCGGAAGCGATCCTGCAGATCAGGCTCGGCCACCGCAAGGACATCGCCAAGGCCAGAAACATCACCATGAGCCTGTTCGCGGAACTGGAGGCGATCTGCGGCGTCGAGAACGCGGAGCTGCTGTCCCAACTGGGCGAGCTGATGCGCAACCCGGACGAGA
>ERZ650311.1405-NODE-1405-length-12008-cov-10.163474_pt1 | contig 12008 bp, 5 predicted proteins | sample MGYA00376247_ERZ650311 | MGnify/ENA primary metagenome ERZ650311 (study PRJEB26733, sample SAMN07839324) | wastewater metagenome | biome: small river; feature: stream; material: water | place: USA: North Carolina | collected 2016-07-28 ... | reverse complement strand
AGGTTGGCGAGGTTGTCGGTCGGATGGACAAGGCCGCCGGTGGCGCCGCCCATGCCGAAGGTCATGCCGGTGGAGCCGGGAGTGAAGAGGCCGTTCGGGATCGTCGGACCGCTCGTCGGCAAGGTGCCGGTGCGCGGGTAGACATAGACCTTGCCGTCCGGCTTCAGGAGCGCCTGGTAGACGGGGGCGCCCGAGTATTCGAAGCCCATCACGTCGGTCCAGTGATCGGTGGCCGAGGTGCCGGAAATCGAGGCTTCGCCCTTCTTCGTCCGGATGGTCGTGACCGGCCCGGCGCTCGATCCGACCCGCAGCACCGAGGCATCCGTCATCAGCGTGACCTGGTCGAACTCCGGCACCGGGATCGGCAGCAGGTTGGCGGCTTGCAGGATCGCATAGGCGCTCAGCCGGGCGAAGGTGTTCTGGCCGCGGTCCTCGAACTTGTTCGGGTGCGGCTCGTCGCCATGCCCGGTCCCTGCGGGGTCAAAGTTGCCCGCCGTCTGCGGGAACCCGCTGTGGTAGCCGTTCGGCGCGAACGGCCGCATGGTGAAGTAGCCGGAAAGCGCCGGCAGGGCCTGCATGGCCCGGATGCTGGACAGGCAGCGCCGCTTGTCCTTGTGGTTCGACGTGCCGCTCTCCGACCATGTCATGGGGGTCGAACTGGAGGTGATTACGAAGTGGTGCGGATCGGGCAGGATCGCCTTCGTATAGCTCCAGTCGTAGAGAAGCGCGAAGGTCCGCTGGAACGTGGTCGAGCTGCCGCCGTGGCTCACCGTCACCGGCGTGGTGACAGCGTTACCAGAAAGATCGCGGCCGAGGAAGGCCGTGGCCCAGACCTCGCCGTATTGGTCCTTGTAGCCGGATGGCGCGGCATACCACGAGGAATAGACCGCACCGACCGGCGAGAGGCCGTTGCCGGTGGCGTGGAGATGGAGCTGGTAGTCGTTCACCCAGGGCCGCTTGACGTTGTCGTTCAGGCATTCCTCGAAGGTCGTGCCCGAGCGGGTGTGGTGGATGAAGGTCACGAAGTCGTCGCCGACGACCGAGAGAACCGCATTGGTGATCGCGGCGAGCGCTGGCGTGTAGGGCGCGGCATTGGTGGAGACTCGGGTGCGGATGCCTGCCGCCCCGGCCCCCAGCGAGGGGTCTTGCCAGAGGTGCGTGATGCGGCCGTCCGCGAACTCGGGCAGGGCGGCCACGTCAATGGCATTTGAATAGTTCGACGCCGGCAGGATGGCATCGGTGTCGATCGTGCGGTTGCCGCCGAACTCGAAGGCGAGGTTGAGCGAGCCGTCCTTCAGATAGGCGTTTGCGCCGGAGGCAGCGCGCCGCCCGATCCAGTTGTTGCGGATCGTCGGGATGGTGATGTTGGTCCCGGATCCGGGGGAGGTGATGATCGGCGAGCCGTTCACGCCGACCGTGAATGTCAGGTAGTTCCACTCGACATATACCTTGTCGTATTGACGGTCAGCGGCGTTCGCATCCCGCGCGAGGTAGACAGAGGCGTTGATCCCCCGGTTCCGCGCCGTAGACAGGTGGTCGATGTAGTTGAAGCGGATCAGCCCGCCGTTCTTTGCCGCCGGGGTCTGTATCTGGTCGCTGTGCGGATCGGTCCAGGCCCAGTCGGTGTTGCTGCTGGTGGTGCCAGCGGGCGGCGCCACGCCGAGCGAGGAGGCGACCTTGCAGACATAGGTCTCGCCGCCGTTGTCGCAGCACTCGCCATACAGATATGTGCGGCCGGGATCATAGGCGGCACGGTCGTTGCCATAGGCGACGGCGGGGCCGAAGTAGTTCCACTCGATCACCTGCGGTCCCGAGGCGCAGCCGGTCAACTTGATCGCATCCGAGCACAGGTTGGTGAAGCGGCATCGCCTGACATGCAGGGTGCCAACCGTGATCCCGGCGCCGGAGCCAAGGATTTCCGCCCGCGCGGCCTTACCCGCCCCAAGGTTATTGACGCCATAGGACGGGTTCGCCAGGCCGTCCCAGCCGGTGAAGTCGCAGTATTCGACGCTGACCGAGCTACCGACCTCGACGAAGAGATAGGTGTCGATATTGGCGAGCCCCGCGCGCTCGCCGAAGATGCAGTCATGGAGCCAGGCCACCGAGCCGCCCGACTTGCCCCAGACCTTGTAGCCGGTGAAATCCCAGTCCTTCAGTTCGGCGATGGTGCCGGTGATTTCGATGTTCGTTCCGCTGCGGGTGATCCCGGCGGGCAGCGTGTCCACTCCCGGCACCTTCAGCGTGGCCTTGCTGCGCCGGCCGGTGGCCCAGGGGTTCTTCAGCGCCATGACGGCGTGCTTGATCGAGATCGTCTCGGGCGTCGGCTGGCCTGCGAGGAAGTCGTTCCACTGCGCGTGTTCCGACTGGCCCCAGACCGCCACGATGTGGCCGATGGTGACGCTGTAGGAAGTGATCGCGGTTGTCGCCGGTGTGGCTTTCAGGCGCACCTGAAGCTGGCATGGCGAGGACCGCTTGCGGCTCGGCAGGGTGCCGACAAGCTGGCCCGCGCTGCCGTTCGCGGTGCCCACGTCCGTCCAGGCCGAGGCGACGCCGCCATCGGTGGGGACCAGCCGGGCCTGGATGACCTCGCCCGACGTAGCGGTGACGCGCACCGGGACGTTGGCATTGTTCTCGCCGCGCCATGCGCCGCTGTCGAAGGCGAACTTGTCGCGCGGCCATTCGGTGACAGAGAGGGAACCGCCCGCCGCAGGGGCCTTGACCTCGCGGGCGAAGCTCTGGGTCACGCTGGCGCCGAAGGCGCTCGACGCGACGACCGTGACCGTTGCAGCGGCAAGGACCGAGGCGTCGCTGATCGTCACGACCGAACCCGCGATGGATACACCTGCGACGGCGGATTGCAGGGCAAAGCTCAGGGCGTCGCCGGTGAAGTAGCCTGCCACGTTGACCGTGGCGCTCCCGGCCCCTTGCGTCGCCACCTGATCTGGGATGGTGCCAGCCGTTCCCGGCGGCACATGCACCACCGCCATGTGGCGCGACGCCGCCCGCGAGGCGCCGATGACGATCTGGCCTGAGGTGGGATGCTGGTATGTCAGGGTCACGTCAGAACACCTCGATAGCCGCGATGAGAAGGTTTTGCGTTGCATCCGGCGTGAAGCCGATGGTGATGTTCGACGAACTCGGCGCCGTCATGTGACCGGCGCCGAAGGCCAGGTCCAGATTGTTCCCCGTGCCTGTCTGGAACGTGTCGTCGGCGGTGAGCGGGGATTGCGCGTTCATGGCCGTTGCGCCGCCGGTAGCGAAGCGGACGCTGCCAGTGGCGAGGATGAGCGCCCCGGAGTTCGGTGCCGTAATCGTGGTCTGCACAGGCCCGGCACTGCTTGTCGCGGAGTTGGTCTGTGTCTGCTTGATCGGCGACCCACTCTGGCCCCGGACAACGTAGTAGTAGGCACCGACCGCGGCGGCAGAGTTCGAGCATGTGATGGCCGGGGTATACGTCCCGGAGGACGCGGCGACGAGCGTCAGGATGTGCGCCGTGATCCTGCCGCCCGCATGAAGGATGTTCGCCGATTCCGTCAGGCTTTCCCCGTTCCACGTCCCGGAGATGGTCATTGCCGAACCGCCGGTGTTGCGGCAGGTATCCATGACGATGACCAGCATGTCGCCGGCCGTCATCGTGACGCTGACAAGGACGGATGGCGCGGTTCCCGGCGCGGACGTGTTGATGAGCCGCCCGCTGGACATGAGTGACAGGCCACCGCCTCCGGCCGGGGCTATATATGGTGTGGGGAACAGCAACATCTTACTGCATCGCCTTCACGTTCAGGTGCGAGGTCGAGTTGGTCCTGGTGATCGAGCACTGGAACTTGTGCCCGTTCGTTGTGGTGAAGGCGTCGCCCGAGACCTTGGTGAACCCCGAGGTGGTGATCGCGCCCGCTGTGGCGCCGTTGACGATCTCGATCAGGAAGCTGCCAGGGTTGGCGGGCGGCGCCAGGGTATGCGCGCCGTTGTTGGTGTAGTGCTGGACGTTGCCGTCAACCGACGAGGGCGTGTAGGTGCCGGTCGAGACGGTGCCGCCGTCATAGGAGGTGTAGGTGGCCTTCGGGTTGACGAGCCGGCCGCTCGCGTCGAGCGTGACGAGCTTCAGGGCGGCGATGATCTGGGTCCATGTCGAGATCACCGGCGCGTCGCTGGACGCGCTGTCGAACTGGAAGACCGTATCGGCGAGTATCGGCGTTGCCTTGGCCGAGATCGACCCGCCATCGGTGTTGTCGATAGCCTTGCGCCAGTCGCCCGCCGAGGCATTGGAGGTCGAGAAGTAGAGATCGAAGGTGCTGGTGTCGATGTAGATGAGACCCGCCGATGCGGGGGCCGTGGCAGGAGCCCCGGCGCCTGTGGTGACGACAGAGCCGCCCCCCGGAGGCGCCGCCCAGGTGCCGTCGGCGCGCAAATAATTCGTGGTGCCGCCGCCCGAGGCGGGCACGAGCCCCTTGAGCGCGGAGGTGAAGACGTTCAGCGCCGCCGTCAGGCTCGTGGCCGAGATCACTCCCGTCAGACCGGCGACCGAGGTGATCGGCATGGTGATGTCGATATGTATCCAGTTGGCCGCGTAGGTCGTGGTGGAGGCGTTGTTGACCAGCGCCATGACCATGTCGCCGACCGTGAAGGTGATCGAGTTCACCGTGCCGCCGGCCGAACAGCGCCACATTTCGCCGGCGAGCGCCGTGCCGCCGCCGGGGAAGGAGCCAGAGTTCGGGTCCCATGCGCCCTTGTAGTGGCTGTGGGTGATCGCCGCCTTGGCAGCGAGATCACCAACAAGGGCGGTAATCGTGGATTGCGCCTGTGTTCCAGTGTGGTTAGCCCGGTCCATAACGTGCGCGAGGTTGCCGTCATGTTCGGCGGCGCTGATCGGGGCGCCCTTCCCGGCGCGAGTGACAAGAGTCATTCAAACACTCCTACGTCAAATACGCCAGCCTCGAAAACCGCAATCCCAGAAGAAGGTGCGGTTGATCTACGGCGCAATAGCCAGATTAGCAGGGAAGTCCTCATCCCCGTAGCACCATGATTACATCGACAGCGGAAACAGCCGCCGCCGCCAGCACCCGCAGCTGCATCGCAGAAGTAGAGAACTCATAAAACGCCGCCGCCGTGGGAGCGATGTCTACTCCGTCGAAGTCCTTGACAGTGAACCAGGTCACCCCGTCATTCGACTTCTGCAACGTCACAGCCCCGCCGAATGTTCCGCGGAACTGGACGGCGCCGGCTAGTGGTCGCGGTCCTTGCGGCAAAACCGGCTCTCCCGAGTCATTCGCCGCAAGCGCTGCCCACGTCACTACCAGTTTTCCCGAGACTGATCCGCTCGAACTCCATTCAACAGTTGCCATTTCTCACTCCTTATGAGAGGGTCAAAGTTGTAGATCTTGTAGTTCCGTCAGAGCCTTTGTAGCTGAGCCGAATTTGCGTGTTGCTGATTGCGAGGATCACCAAATCCCCGTTGCTCATCGCCGGCGCTGTTGCCGGGGGAACCATGCGCAGCCCTTTGATAAAAGCGTCGCCCCAGGGGAGAGTGGTTTTTCCAAGGTCCAGCGCTTGTGCGGTAACGGGCGACAGAGCCTGCACATCAAGCCGCATGTTCTGCGTCTGATCTACGTCCCAACGCCAATAGGGTGTGGCGGAGTTCTGATAGGTAAAGGCTCCCTCATCCCCGACAGCTGAAGTCGCCACACGAAGTCCGGCCTCTTTTCCCGCCTCGACCCCAAGGCCGAGCACGGTTTGTCCCGCGTTCCCCTCATACCTGAACCCCGTGGTCGAGAAATGCGCGTAGGCTTTGGTGAGGCCGTCCAGCCCCCAAGTAAACGCATCGCGGATCGAGCCGAAGTATTGCCGGGTAAGCGGGCTGTCGTAGACGTTCGCGCCCGGACCCTTTGGGACTATCGGGGTGTTCTGATCCTCAATCAGTCCGGTAACTGTCGTAGCCTTCGCGCCGATATGAAGAATCTCAACGTAGTTTTCTGTCGCCGCGGCATTGATCGTGACCGTTTTTGCCGCGGAGGAATAGTCTGCGAGTTGCACAGCATTTCGACTTCCCCGAATGCGCAAGGGATAGTCCATCGCAGTGCCACTAGTCATAACTCCGAGCGCTAGATTCTGATCTGAACCAGCTTCGATATGAAGGCCATAGCAATTCCCATCCCCAAAGGTATCCGGCTGAGAGTCGGCGTCGGCTACAAGTCCCACAAGAACGTTGTTCTTTGCATGTGCCCACAAAAATCCTATGTCCGAATCGTGAGAATTAAGCAGGCCATAAACATTATGTTCTGAATAATGCGATCCCTCGTATCCCGTGCCGAATGAGTATCGAGAATAACTTCCTACACACGAGGACATGACGTTGTGTAGGGAATTATTCTTATACTCTAATCCGTAGTTAGTAGTTGTATGTGCCTGACACCCGAGCATGATGTTATATCGAGCGCTGGCCAGAATTATTCCAAAATCTTTTTGAGAGCCGCCACCGGTAACGCTAATTCCCGAATAGTAATTTTTGTCGAGGAACGAGCTACCATTCGCCGGGTAAGCCAAGACTCCGGCACCCCCATTACCAACAGAGGTTCCGCCAAATCCGGTAATGTAAAGGTCAGAGATTCCACACCGCTCAGCGTCTACTAGGACGAGCCCATGTCCATCATCCCCGTTTACGCTATAATTGCCTGTGAGTGATACACCCTCCAACCGCAAATCCGTCGGCGAGGTAAACGTTAGAAGATTTGTTACTCCTGCCGCTTTAGAAAAGATGGTAGAGATAACTCCCCGTAGACTCAGCAAATTGACGCCGGCTACGGTAATAGCAGATAGCGAGGCCAGTCCGGCCGAGAATATTCCACTGCCTAGGGCCTTAGCTGCTGTGTAGAATGTCTGAAGTCCAATACCGCCCGGACCAAAAGCCTCAGAGACTATATCAAGCGCGGCAACCCTGACTCCGTTAGCGTTCGCCAAATCATAGGGCGTAGTTGCCGCACCTAGCACCGCATAGCGAAACCCGCCTGCTCGGATTAAGTCCCCCGGAGCTACCTGCACAACTGCGCCCGCCCCATAGTCCAGATCTGTATCAGCAATAAAGCTCGATACAGAGGAAGTTTCCCAAACGATGGAACCAGATACTACCGTGAGACTAGGAGCCCCTGTAGTTAGAAGAGTAGCCCGACCCAGGGCATCCGTGCCAAACAGAGCATTTGGTGTTGGAGGAAAGGCCGTGACTTGATCTACCGCCATCCGCAGAGACCGCTCTACTCGAGAATTTAACTCTTGAATTTGCAGCGCAACGAGATCGAACTGGCCCGACACTTGCTCAGAATTAAGCTCGTTAAAGGTGCTTCCATCTAGTTGCTGAGTCAACGGGGAAACGCGCTTGACGTAAAGATATTGACCAGAGGCGTAGGGAGAACCAAGTAGCGGCGCTGTGATAGAGTTTCCGGTGACGGAGTAATCCACATTGAGCGTAAGCAGGCTATGAGAGCCGTCAGCTTCCCATAGTGCTACTTGCAAATTATTGGCATCCGGGACAGCAAATCCAAGAGGCCAGATAGTTGTAGAGCCGTTTCCGAAAAGTTTAATTTCACTTTCTGTAAGAGAAACACTCATTCTGGAGAGACCCCCACGCTTCTCATAAGCTGATCATTCAACTTATCAAAGTATTGCCGAATGAACATGAGGTTTTGATAAGGCATCAGCTGCTTGAACGAGCGGAACGTCGAGCTTGTCGGATCGTCATAGGTCATCAGGATATGATCGAGGTTATCTACGATATTTCCTGTAGGTCCAAAAGCGTCGAAGAAGGGGCTCACGTAAGGGGAGCGCGTTGGCGCAACTCCGGCAAACGTGGCATAGGGAGCAAGTCCGGGAACTCGCTCAGCAAACTTCTGAGCCTCAGACAACACACCCATGAGGCCAGAACGGTTGAAGGCTTCATCAGCCCAACGACGCATTGCCTTGCTGTCTCCGCTCAATGCTGCATCTAACTCATTCAGCATCTTTTGCCGCGACCGACCTCCTGTCGATTGAGCCCAAGTATAATACGAAAGCGCGCCCAATGCAAGAGAAAATGCCGATCCGAGAATAACGGGAGCCATATTACCGGCTCGCGCATCTTGTCCCGCAAGTCGCGCTACTTGTATTGTAGATGTAAGGGTAAAGGAACGAAACTGAGCGATGAGACGGCCGGGGGTAGAGCCATCAACCCAATTAGGCCGCTCGATGCCAGGAGTCACGATGGTAGTATCTACAAGCTGAGCAAGCGCAGCTCGAAAGCCGCGTTGAAGGCTGCGCCGCTGTTTATGCAACTTGGTAAATATGCGATGGCGGGCCAGATTAAATTCTTTAGTCTGTGCCGTGGCAAGTTCATCATATTTTGCCCCAAACTGCTTACGAAGAGCTGCTTCAATTTCCTCGTCAGAGACTTCACTCCAATCTTCAGTATTCGGCATCCACACGCCTGGACGAACCTCCGTGCCGCCGCCACCCCTCTTGATAAGGTCTGCCATCTTCTTTGCGGTAGCCTCATCAATATTCGCCGCAGCAAGCATGGTCCGCTGCCACTTCGTAAGCGCTCCACGATCAGCAGCGTCAATCGCTTCCGCAAGAGTGCCTAGCCAGACCGCGCCAGAAAATTGCTTCATCGCAGAGTTCCAATAGTCGAACATAGCAACAATCCCGACACGGCTGGTTCCATACTGCATGGCGCGCTCAAGGAGGTTTCCGTATTCGAGTTCATCGAAGAGGTCAAACATAGCACCGCTGCGGCCGTGCATCAACACGTCGAGGGCCGTTCCGGCATACTTGACTTCCATCGTTCGCATCTTAAAGTTCTTAAAGTCTCGAAGCATGGGAATAACCCCATGTTTAAAAGTTTTCATAAAGCCTACACGCATCGTAATCCGAGCGAGGTCTGCGAAACTCGCAATCACAACGCCCCCCATTAGGCGCATGGTGTTAAGCTGTAGCGCCATTTTCCCGGCACGGTGGCCAAAGCTGGAAGGATCAGCGGGCATTCCCCAGCGGTGGCGAAGCCGATTTACCATCGCAGTCATATCACGTTGAAAGTCCTGGGACTCTTTGGCAATTTCTACCAGCGCCGCTTGACGCTCTTTCTCCGGCAAATTCTCAGCCGCCGCTCGCCGAGACTCCTGCTCCTTGGCAAAGTCTTGCCAAATTCGCACTTTATTATCCGGCACGTCAGGAGTGACTGCCTTAAATTTCCGATAGAGCTCAATGTCCGGCGCCATGCTGCGGATAAAACTGCGCGTCAACTTCTCCACATCACGGTCAAGAAATTCCTTCCAGGAGCGTCCGTTGCTCCAAACTCTCGTCGGATCAATGTAGATGAATTTGGCCGCCTTCTCTCCGATCTCATTGAGAATGTCAACTCCTCCATGTCGCCCATACTCACCGAGGAGTCGAGGGAGAAGTGCGTCCACAATAGCTTCTGTCGTAATTTCAAAATCCTCTTCGGTCAACGCCTCTTTCTTCGAGCCTTTACCCACAATAGCGACAATATCATCGGAAACGTCCTCGAGCGCGTTGTGGGATTTGAGAACCTCTCTCGCGTGCTCGATCATAATATGACGAACTGAATTGTAATCCTGGTTTACCAAATCCCGCCGAAGTCGCTGCGTTGCGATCTGTAGTTGATAAGTTTCGTCTCGCAGCTGCACCCAATTATTCAAGCCAGATTCTTGTGCGGTTTTCAGTTCCTGCTTGTAGACATTAAGCACCACGTCAGCGGCATTGTGCAATTCCTCCGGCACCTCTGCTCGCCGTAGCCCTTGAATGTGCTCAAACATAACTTCGCCAGTCTGTTCGAGAAAGTCCTTATAGGAGTGCGTTGGAAAGTAGGTTCGGAAACGGCTGCCTTTTCCAGTATTCACGAACCAATCCGTGAAAATTTTGTTTAGTTCCCTTGTGCTCTTTGCGATTGCGTGGTAATGTTGCTTTACGAGCTGCTCAACTGAGCCCTCTTCTGCAACTGCAATTCCTTTAAGAGCTGCGTCAGTATACAACCCGGCATTGGCTAATTGGGCTGTTACAGATCTCCGCACCGCACTCTTGGAAGCCAGGCCTCGGGTAACAGGCCCAAGCCAATTCACAGATAGGGCATCTATCACAGCTTTCGGAAGATGCAGCTTTTTCGCAAGAACCGAGATAGGAACGGCAGTTGCAGCAATTCCTTCAGGATCGGTAAAAGGAGTGATTGTGCCGGGAAGGTTCTCTGCGGCAGTTGCTTCCGCACTCAGCCCAACCGCGGACGGGGGTGCCGAGGGTGATATGGCCGGTATACGGTGGGGATCAGCCATATCAGCCTGAATCGCCTTGATTTCCGCGTTCGTAGCATATTGCACAGCCCCGCCGAGTAGGGCTCCGAGCGCCGCCCCTGCGCCAATGCCTATAAGGCTTTCTGATACGGTGCGCTCGTCTTGATTAAGATGCAGCACGCCCTCTTGGATAGAGGCACCGAGAGCTACCATCATTGCACCTTCAGCGGCACCACGCGCCACAGTTTTTCCGCCGACGACCGCCCCTCCCGCGGGGAGTAGGATTGTGGGAGAAAGCACCCCCGCCATCATCGCCGCTGCAATACCTGCAGCTCCGCCAGCCGCAATCGCAGCACGATCTTTCCGCTCCTTTTCAATCTTCGCTTCCCGAAACATCCACTCAGCTTCGCTTTGAACGCCCATGAACGCTTGAGGGTTGGGCAGAAAATTTGGGCTTTCCTTAGCCCGCTCCGCATAGTCGAAATTCGGGTCTGGGGCAAAGGTCGGCCGAGAGAAATAGTCAATCAAGTTGTAAACGTCGTTCTCCTGACGAAAGGCCGCAGAAAGCAGCCCCGGCCCTTCCGGCTTGGGAAGCGAGGGAGCATACCAACCGTAGTTAATATCGGGAACGTATTGCTGCGGACGAATACCCATTAGTTAAGCTCCTTCAAGAGATTCTGCAGTCGGCGGGTAACTTCCCACCGTTGGAACACAGGATAGACTGTCCCGAGACGATTATCGAGAACGTCCTGGATAAAGGCTTGCGCTTCCTCTTTTGTCTGTGGCCGGAAGGTTTTCAACTCCTCAATTAGTTTCTGAGTATCTTTGCCACTACTTACGCCCGCCGCCGAAAGCCCAGAGATAATCGGCTTGAAGAAGGTGGGATCAGTAAACACATTCTCGCGCTTGCGGGAAATTTGCCCTTTCAACTCGGCAATCCTTGCTCGGGCAGCTATCCGCTCATCCTCCGTCAGGAATCCGCTGCCATCCAATTTCTTGAAGGTGAGAAGCTCTATCTGAAGCTGTCTAAGCTCGTTCTTCCGAACATTCTGCTCCACGGAGGTCTGCATCATGTTTGGAGTAACTTCTGGAAACCAGCGGACGATCTCCTCAGCAATATCTCTATCCGTGCGCGGGTCAAAGGAAGTGAGGTCTTTGTGCTTCAGTGGCGCAACAGGAAAACCATTTTCATCGTATCGCCAGAGGGTGTAAGAAGCTTCCTTGCCTGCTTGAAATTCTGCGGCAGTAGTTGGATCAGAAAGGATTTGCACATTGTCCTCTGGCGTAATTGTAAAGGTCTCCATGAGTTGTTCTGGAATATAATCATAGCTGCCTTCAAAGGGCGGCGCTGTCAATGCCGGGGGGTATTTCATAAAATCAGTTCGACCATTGAAGGTGAAATCTCCATAGCGGGTTTTCAAAATCCCCGCCACCGCCTCCATCGTCTTTCCATGATCGCCGAGACCCGCATAAAGATAGTTGTAAAGAGGCCAGGCTTCTGCCGCAAGAGCGTCGCCAACTTCCGGCGAGACGCCCCCTTCATAATCCATAGCTGAGATAATTCCCGAGGCTTGAAAATCTTCAGGATTTAGCTTCACTTCCTCCTTGATCAGCTCTTTCCTCCGATCAATGATCGGCTTCATCGCAGGATCAGCCTGATTACGAATATAGGTAAGTAGCTGTTCTTGGGGAATAGACTCTTTTGCCGCGTTGAAGAGCGCCACGGCCATTTGCGTATCTTCC
>ERZ650311.1404-NODE-1404-length-12008-cov-16.655819_pt1 | contig 12008 bp, 19 predicted proteins | sample MGYA00376247_ERZ650311 | MGnify/ENA primary metagenome ERZ650311 (study PRJEB26733, sample SAMN07839324) | wastewater metagenome | biome: small river; feature: stream; material: water | place: USA: North Carolina | collected 2016-07-28 ... | reverse complement strand
GCTCTTCCGATCTGTCTGCCCGCGAGCAGCCCTGGGAAGATTTGACCCGCCCCTCCCGCTTTACGTTTGCGGAAGCCTGTGCTCTACAGCCTGCTTGTCACGGTCATGACAGGGCCTACAGACGGCTTGCAGGTTCGCCTCGGACCAAAACTTGGCCTCGTCGCCACGGTGCGGGACGATGTGGTCGCAGACCAGCTGCGAGGTGTCGCCTTCGAGGCGTCCGCACATCGCGCAGGTGTACCTGTCGCGGAGCAGGACGGCGGAACGCAGCGCTCGCCATCTCGCGGTATTGTACCAGGCGCGCCAGTGCTGCGTCGCGTTTCGGTAACTGTCGCGGGCCTGCTCGGTCGGTAGTGCGGGACCGATCCGGGCTGGCATCGGGGCGAGACGAGCGGGCATCGCCTTCAGCTTGCCCATGCGCGCCGCTCCCCGAAATGAGAAACCCGCCTCGGATTTATCCGGGCGGGCGCAGTTCTCTTCGTGGGGAGATTTGGTGCCACGCGTGACAGTCGATGTCAAGACGCCGATCAGAGCCGGTAGAAATCGGCGACCACATCGAGGGCTTCGGCGAGGCGCGGCACGCGGTAGTGCGGCCCCATTCCCATGCGTTCGCCGATGTCCTTCAGCGGCCGGCAGTCGATGACAACGAGGCGGATCAGCCGCTCGCCGACGATGCCCAGCGGCTTCAGGCAGAGCGTGTAGCGCCTGATCGCCTCGGCCTGGCGCACGGTGAGATCGCCGGGCAGCTCGCCGCCCATGATGCGGCTTCCGCTGAACGGCTTGGCCCGGTTCGATCCGATCTCGCCGGCCTCGAAGTCGGCGCGAATCCTCTGCGCGGCCTCGTACTGGCGCTGGGTGAGCGAGCCGCGGTTGAACAGCCACTCGACGGGATCGTTGGCGATGTTTTTCACGGTGCGGGTCAGCGCGTTGGCGTCGGCGGCCTGGTGCTCGACCAGCTCGACGCGCTCGCCGTCGCGGCCGGGAGGCTGCTTCGGCTTGAAGCGGGCGGCGGCGGCGTCGATCTCGGCGCGCACCGACCCGACATGCGCTTCGACGGCGGTCCGGCGCGGCGGCGCCACGGTGAGCTTCGGCATCAGGATGCCCACCGCTGCGTCAGAGCCGCCAGCCTGGCCTCGACATCGGCCCAGGCTGCTTCTGAATTGACGCGCTCGGCGCGCGACGGCCGAGCCTTGGCCAGTCGCTCCAGCCCCTTCGCCAGCGCAGCGTCGTCCCGCCATTGCTGATCGCCTCTGGCCAGCTTCAGGAGTTGCCCAGGCGTCGGGAACCATGTCTCGCCGCTGCGCCGCCACGCCGCACAGGCTCGGCTGAGAACCGTCGCCGGCAGGTGGCCGAGGTCGGCATGGTAGGCCGCCCAGAACAGCCGCTGCGCCTTTGCATCGCCGTTGCGCAGAACGTCCGGTTTTCCGACCACATCGGCGAGGGCGAACAGGATCGCGGCGCGGTGTTCCGGTCCTGTAGGAGCCGATCTGCGGCGCACCAGATCGAGCGCGGCGCGGGCCTGTTCGATGGTGTCGTGACCGGCTTCAATCGTCGACCCGTAGGGCTGGTTCGCCGCTTCCTCCGCCGCTTGCTGCAAACGCGGCGGCAAGTTGAACGGCCCTCTGGCTACGGCCGGGAGACTGCCTGTTGTGGTTCTGGTTTCCGCCATTTTGCGCCCTTTCCGCTTCCCGTCTCACCCAGTTCCGCCACGTCGCCGGCCAGTCGGTCTTGCGCCCTTTGGCGCCCGCGACGGCGTGCCAGTAGTCGCGAAATTGCTCGGCAATGGCGGCGATCCGGTCAGGGTGGAAGCCCTGGGCGGCGGCGAAGGCGACAAGCCCGTCATCGGGCGACCAGTCGGCAGGCAGGCGGGTTCCGAGCCGCTCTGGCGGCGAGGGCGCGGCTTGCGCGCCACTCTTGGTTAGGCTCGGCTCGGTTAGGCTCGGTTCGGTTGGGATAGGATCGGCTTTATTATTCGATACGGTTTCAGAACCGTTCCCGGATGGTTCGGCAACCGTATTTTTCGCCTCGTCTATGGTTGTCTTATGGTTGTCCTGAGGGCGCTCGATAGCGTCCAGGACCATCTGACGAAATGCGACGTTGCCCGGCATCGCATTGGCGAGGCCGCGAATATGCTTCCACACGTTCGCGTTCTCGGGCCGGTTGTGCCGGAGATAATTGACGATCCAGATCCACCCGGTCGAGCAGACCTTGATGAAACCTAGTGATTCGAGCTGCGCCAGATACGCCCGCGCCTGCGATGGCGTGATGTCGAGATCGTCTGACATATAGGCGGCTGGAATCCTGAACGCGCCCAAGGCCGTAGCGTGCTCGCAGGTCATCAGGTAAGCCGCGACCGCCTTCACGTCGATCGGCCATTGCTTGACCTTTTCGTCGGTCCAGAACTGCGAGCGGATTCGTCCAAAGTCTCGGGCCATCAGGTGCGCGCCTCGGAAGCTTTGATCTGACGGATATGCTCGACGGTCATCGCCAGCACCTCCCAATCGACGATCTTGCCGTAGTGGTTGCAGGCCCGGAGCCACGCCGCCATGAAAACGGCATAGGATGTCCAAATCTTCGATCCGACTTGGATAACCCACATGTAAGCGCCATCCTCGACGTAAAGCAGGGCTTCGTGGCCTATGTCGTAATCGTTGGCGCGGTTCCAAAGAACGCCGCCCTCAATGGTCCAGCCGCCGCCGGCTTCTATGATGACTTCAGCGCTCATTTGCGCCTCCTCCCTGCTCGTGCTGTAAACCTGACGCCAATCCTCGCCGCCCTTGACAAGCAAGCGCCCTTGCCGCGGCCCAATACGTGGCCGGCGTCGGACGCCGACCGGCCAAGAACGGCGTAGGCGCGAAGGATGGCGTCGTCTGTGCCGGTCCATGCAGCGGGTTTCAGTTCGCGTCCTGCATAGCCGGTAACGCTAACGGCCTCGGTCATGCCGCTTCCCCTTTGGCCGGTAGCAGAGGGCATGGTGCGCACCGCAGTAGGGCGAGTCCCGTCCGGCGACGTGGACGCGCGGCCGGCCGCACTTCGGCGCGGCGCCGAGATCGTCATCGTCGGCGATGAACTGGCAGCCCAGCCGATCGCCGATGACCAGCGGCGCGTCGACTGGCGCGACACAGCGAGGTTTCGGGATCGGGAGCGGCGGACCGGCTCCATACGACGCCTGAGTCCTGGTCTGGCGCTTCGGCCGCGGCGTCACAGCGGAGAGCGAACCGCCGACGGTCCGCAGCGCTTGCGATTTGACGCGCGTCGTGCCGTCGAGGCCGAGCCGATGCAGGCGGCCGATGACGGCGTTTCGCGACCGGCCGGCGAACTCCGGCTGCGCGGCGATCTGCCCGGCGCTGGCCCCTTCCGCCCAAAGCCGCTTCAGCAGCTCGTTCTGCTCGTCCGTCCATGGGTGGATCATCGAACAGCCTCCAGGTCGCGGCGCTGCTGGTCCGTCAGGGCTATGGCGTAGGTCAACGAGGCCCGGTCGAACCTCAGCGCCACGCCGCGCTGCGCGAGCTTGCGCCTGACGTTCATCGTTAGATTGGAGAACGACGATCTCGGAATGCCGGCCCGCGCACAGATCGCAGCCCCGGTGCAGCGATGCTCCGGCAAGGCCAGCACCGCGACCGCGACGGCGTGCTCGCGCATGGTGAGGCCGAACGGATGGGCATCCGAGAACGCTCGGCGCGCAGCATTTCCGGCGGCATTGAAGCGCGCCATCCGGTCCGTGTCTCGCTCCTTCGCCGTGTCGATGCCGCGCGCCCTGCGCCACGCCGCGACGCCAGCCGCCATGACATCGGCGTTGTGGCGGCGCTGGGCGATCTCGTCAGGCGCGACGGGGATGAGGAGATGGCGGCTCATGCGACCGCTCCGAATTTCGAGGTTTCGTTGCCCCACACCATCCAGCCGTCTGCCTTGGTCCGCGCGAACAGCTCCACGCGTGGGCCGTCGGCATATCGCTCGATCAGCGCGCGCACCGGAGAGAACACCATCTGGCGGATGCTCTTGACCTTGCGCTTCGGCGCTCCCCGCCTGCCGAGCAGCACGAACTCGGCGTTCTGGCGCGTGGTGTGGCCCATGCCCATGAAGGCGTCGCAATCGGCGAGGAACAGACGCGGCGAAATCTGGTGGGAGCGGTTCAGCTTCACCCAGACGAAAGCGACCGACGAATACGAGAAGCCCCAGGCATCCATCACCGTGAAGGCTTGGCGCAGATGGGGCGCTGTCGCCCACAAGAACAGATGGGCGCTCGGCGCGGCGAGGTCGGCGACCGGAAGCGCACAGATATCGGCGAGCGGCATCGTTTCGTAGTGCCGCGACGCGCTTTTCGCCTCGCCCTTTTTGCTGAAGACCGAATAGCGCCACGCCGGATCGGCATAGATCACATTGGCTGAAGCGCGCGGCAGATCACCGAACGGCCATGGGCTGCCAGACTTCACGCCGCCCTCCCCCCGCCCGGCGGCGGCGTCGGCGCGTTCTGCGACTGCGGCAGGGCGCCCTTGAGCATCTTGAGGCAGTCGCCGCGCCGGCCGTCCTCAAGCGCGGCTCTGGCCTGGCGGATGATGTTGGTGAGGCGCTCGACCTCTTTCGCGGGATCGCGCGTCATGCGGCCTCGCTACAAAACAAGGTGCGCGCCGGTGCTTCGAGGCGAGCGGCCGCAGCTGGATTGATCCATAGGACTTCGGTGCGCGGGCGGGCGCCGTCGGCCAATGCCGATGCTTCGACCCGCCGCCACCCCGGAAGCGCATCGTCATAGAGCGGCGACGGATACCCGGAGAGGACGACCATGCCGGCAAGCTGGGCGATTGCCGCCAGCAGTTCCGCGTGCTCGGTATCCGACATTTCATGTCGATAGACCCGGATGCCGCCCGGCGACCGCCTTGCGCGCTGCGACCTCGTCTCGTGCAGATACGGCGGATCGAGATAGTGCAGGGTATCGGCCGCATCGTGCTGCTTCATCACATCGAGCGCAGGGCGATGTTCGATGATGACGCCTTGCAATCGGCTGATTGCTAGCCGTAAAGCCGGCGGAAGGTTGACCCAGTCATGCGCCGGGGTAGTGCCTGACTTGTTCGAGTTCGCGCGGAAGCCGGTCAGCCATGTATGGGCGTCGCTTCCGTGGCCCATGAACGAGCGGATGATCAGTCGGCGCGCGGCTTCGACAGGATCGTCAGTCGTTTCGTAAGCGGCGAGGAACTCGACCCGTCCAAACGGGGTCAGTTCGAGTGACGAGACGAGCCGCGCGGCAGCGCCCTCGTCGCGAAGCACGCGGAACAGGCCGACAACATCGTCGTCAAGATCGTTGTAGACTTCCGCATAGCTGCGCGACTTGCGGAGCAAGACGCTCGCAGCCCCGCCGAACGGCTCGACATAAACGCGGTGCGGCGGAAGGTGCGCGATGATCCACGGCGCCAGCTTCCACTTGCCGCCGTGCCAGCGAAGGACGGGGCGCGTCGGCGTCATGCTGCCTCCGCCGCTGCGATCGCCGCGCTGGCGGCGCAGCCCAGCCCGAGATGGGTCCGGCTCCTGAAACCCGGGACATGCTTGACCCTCGCGAGATCGAGCAGCGCCAGGGCGTCGGCGTCGTCGTCGCCATTCGGGTTCCAGCCCCGCGCCCGGCACTCCGCGATGACGGCGCGCTTGATGTTGTCGCGGCCGGGGAAGCGCTTGCGATGCAGCGGCCCGACGAAATTCGTCCTGATCTCGTCGAGGCCGTAGCTGACGACCTGAACGCCCTTGGCGACGCACACCATTTCGGTGACGGTGGCGAGGCTGTAGAGCCGCCGGACGGTGTGCAGCTTGTCGGTCGGCAGATGGATCGGCTTCTCGTAGGCGACGAGGCGCGGTTCGTGCCGCACCAGCCGCCCAGCCAGCCAGCGCCAGAACTCGGCGGCGAAGACGCCATAGTTCTCGCCGCACGACGGCAGGCTGAAGCGGCCGTGCTGGGGCGCCTGGTGGTCTTCACCAAGCGCCCAGCCGGTCGTCGTCGCGAGGTCGAGGGCGAGGATACGCATCACGCCGCCGCGGCAGCTTCGCGGCGCATGAAGTCCGGGATCTTCAGCGGGTCGGGCCCGTAGTGACCCTCGGGCTGTTCCTCCCACGCCGTGCCGGGCTCCAGCGGCGGCGCGTGACGGGCAGCGCCGTCTTCCAGCATCTCGGCGCCCGGCAGCGTGCTCTGCGCCGTGGCGTCGACGCCCAGCAGTTCGGCCTGCCCACGCATCCGGCCGGCTTCCCACTCGCGGTTGCCGTCCGAACCCATCTCGTGCGGGTTGTCGGTGTAGCCCTTCCCGCCGAGCCCGGCGCGATGGCCGTCCTGGAACGCCTTCTCGGCGGCGCTCAGGCCGCTCTCGTCGGCGAAGCCCAGCTCGGGCACTTCCATGCCATTGACCTCGCAGGCGCGCATGAAGCCGGCCAGCCAGCGCTTGAACTCCATGGGATCGGTCTTCTCCCACCGGATCGCGGCGTCGAGGTGTGCGGGGTCGATGTTCGATTCCTTCGCCCGTTTCTTGTGGTTGCGGATCAGGCCGACGACCTGGTCCTTCTTCTCGTTGAGCGCCTTGAGGCCCTTGAGGAAATGGGCGTAGTCGCGCTTCGCGGAGAGGCCGATGTCCATCACGGTCTGCTTGAGGTCGCGCGGGCCGTCTGCGGGCGCAGCGGGCGCTGCCTCCACCTTCGTCTTGAAGGCCTTTTCGGCCTTGGCGCGGGCGCGCTTCTTGCCGGTTTCGGCGGCAGCGCGGTCCGCCCGGATGCTGGGTGCCATGTCGGACTCCCTTCAGGTCACGGCCGGTTCGTCCGGCCCCGTCGTGTCGATGCGGTAGAGGATCAGCAGCGCGTTCAGCGCGTCGGCGCTCGACGCCTCCATGGCGCGGATGAAGCGGCGCGCGGCGTCCGGCGGCGGCTTCATCGCGGCGAAAGCGAGCGCGGCGATTTCCAGCGGGCCGGGCGCGCGGGTCGGGCTTGGCGGAGGAGACCAGCCGCACGCCGTCCTCGCCCAGCACCCGCGCCACCGGATCGGCGCCGTAGATGCGGGCGAGAACCTCGCGCGCCATGCCGCGCTCGGCGTAGTGGCGGATGGCCTCGGCGGGCGGGAGACGGGTCATGTCAGCCAACAGAAGCGAAAAGGTCGCCAGCGCCACCCTCCGACTCGGCCTGCTTCAAATTCATAACCGCTTGGCGGAAATAGGCGGGCTTCAACTCAGTGCCAATGAAACGTCGCCCCATCTTTAGGGACTGCCAGCCCTCTGACCCAATTCCCATGAACGGCGAATAAACCGTGTCGCCTGGGTTCGTGTAGAGTTCGACGCAGCGCTCAATTACGTCCAGTTGGAGCGGGCAAAGATGGCGCTCGTCCTTGTCTTCACGCGCGACCTTCACATTCAGCACGTTCGTCTGATTGATAGTCATCCAAACGGGCGATGCAAGCTCCTGCCAGCGTTCTACCGGGTAGCGGGCGGGGTCATGGATGACCGGATCTGGCGTCTTGCTCGTCGGCCCTTCGACCGGCTTGCGGAAGATCATCAGATAGTCAGGCATTCCAACGCGCGTGCGTGAGGCATCAAGACGGAATGACTTGTAGAGCAGCCCGTGAGCCTTCGTGCGGGTCATCTCGACGACGGGGCATTTCCAGATGCAAACCCGCGAGTGATAGACCCACCCCTCCGCCTCGTGCGCCTCGCGGATGACCGCCGGTAGATCGAACAGGCCGATTACGCCATCCTTGGAAGCAGTAGTCGGCAAATCGCTGCAATGAACGGCGCAAACGCGGCCGGGCTTCGTGACGCGCAACAGATCGCGTGCCAGGTGCCGATACGTAGCGCCGAACGTCGCATAGTCCTGGACGTTGCCCATGTCACGCTCGCTGCTCGAATAGACAAACAGATGCGCGAATGGCGGCGAGAAGACGGAAAGGTCGATGCTATCGGCCGGCATCGCCGCAGTGAACTCTACCGTGTCCACGTTGTAGGCTGCGAAGCGATCGGAGATATGCTGATCAATGACATTCATGCGGCGATCCAAGCGGGCAGCTTGGCCTTCTGGATAGGGGTGTAGTCTTCTATTTCAGAGACGGAGCGCGACGCGCGGGACATCGCCGCGACCATCTGCGCTTTCATGGCGTCGTGATCGCCCGCCTTGCGGCTAACTACGTCCCAGATAGCCGCCTCGGTATCGGCCATCGCCACGTGAACTTGAACGGGGCGCGATTGCCCGAAGCGATAACAGCGCCGGACGGCCTGATAGAAACTCTCGTAGCTGAAACTTAGCCCGACAAACGCCATGCGTGCGCAGTGCTGCCAGTTAAGCCCGAACCCGGCGACGCTTGGCTTGGTGATGATGATCTGCGCCGCACCCGTAGAGAACGCCGTGATGCGTTCCTCCTTCACGTCAGGCCGCATCGATCCGCGCACTTCGACGGCGTGCGGGATGCGATCTGTCAGCGCGTCTGCCTCGTAATCGGTATCGCACCAGATAACCCACGGTTCATTGGGCTCGGCCGCTACCAGCGCCGCAATCTTGTCGGCACGCGCCTCAATGGTCAGTCGCTTTTCACGATGGATGCTGGTCGCGCTCGTTTCCGGCATCCGGAACAGCTTCGCCTGCCCGTCCTTTTCCTCTCCGGCCAGCGTCGTTCGGTCAGCCTCGACCACGTGCTTGGTCATGGTCATGGGAGGCAGGATGAAACCGTCATCCGAAAACCCAAGGTCAGACGGCTTGGATACACAGCGCGCCCATGAGGCGACCCAATTCCAAAAGTCTTCGACCGCGTGGCCTTTCATCCGCCACGTGCCAGTGTCGGCGCTGTCATGCAGGAACCACCGCACCAGCATCTGAGACTGCGAGAGAGCGCCCAGGAACTCCGAATGCTGGCCTAGTTCGGCATGGTCATTCGGCGCAGGTGTTGCCGTGCAGGCGAGCCGATATGGCGTCTTGCGAAACGTCTCGATCAGCTTGCGCGTTGTCTGTCCTGTGAAGCTCTTGATGATCGAGCTTTCGTCCAGAATGACGCCGCCAAACTGAGACGCATCGAATCGGTCGAGACGGTCATAGTTCGTGATGTAAACGCGGGGTCCGCCGACCTCATCGGCTTCGCGGATGGCCTTCGCGTCTATGCCAAACTTGACGGACTCGCGCTCATGCTGACCTGCCACGGCAAGCGGAGCCAGCATCAAGACTGGCTTGTTTGTTTCCTCGACGATCACACGCCCCCAATCGAGCGCGCACAGGCTCTTGCCAAGTCCGGTATCGAGAAAGAGCGCAGCGCATCCGGTGCGCAACGCGAACTCTGTTGAGTGATGCTGATGCGGAAACATCGCAGGATTGAGCGATGGCACATTTGCCAGCCCGCGCGGCTCAAACGTGACCCGCTTCCGGGCGATTAACTCGTGATACTCGGCTAAACTCATTTCGACACCTCGGCCTTCAGCAGCGCGGCGGTCGCGGCGACCAGCCTTGCCTGCGCCTTGTTACGCTCGCCGCCCTTGGCGATGCGGGCCTTGCGTCTGGCGTCGGCGCGGCGCTCGGCCAGCGCGGCGATCAGGTCGGCGCGGCGGTTCCTGGGTTTCATACGGCGATCCCTCCGCGCGTCGGTATCCGCCAGCCGTCCAGCGTCCCGGCGACTTCCTCGACCGATGTGCAGACCGCAACCGGAGCGCCGCAGCGCCGCGGCGTCCATGACCTGACGGCGGGCGACGGCGACCAGATCGCCGATGCGTTCCTTGGTCAGGCCCGCCGCCTTCTCCGCCTCCAGCTTCAGTTCCGCGAGGTCGTCCTGAAGCGTCCCGATCTCGGTCAGGACGGTCTTGATGCGCTCGAAAATCGCGCGCTCGCGGGCGTCGATCATGCGGCGTTCCTCTGAAAAAAGGCGGGGACGGCACGGCCTGTCGCCAGGACGGCCGCCCCCGCCAGTCGTTTGCACGGACTGCCCTCATGGGCGCTGTGACGGGCGAGGCCCGAATTGGTGAGGGGTTGCGCGATGCGCTTCGCCGGCCGGAGACCCGGCGCAACCGCGGAGGCGACGCCCATCGCATCTCCGCGTTCGGACGCCCCTCGCGCCCTATTGGTCCCCTGCCCGCCAATGGTGCGTCGCCGGAGGATGATGGCGATGGTAGGCAGGCAGGGGCGCGCCGGGCCAGTTTTGGGATGATGGGCCGGACCAGCGCGGTTCATGTTCAGATCCCCGCCCAGTCGTCGAAATCGTCGGGGCGTTCGGGACGGATCGCGCCGGACAGCCAGAGCGCGACCATCCCGGCTCCGGAGATCGCCAGCGCGGCGAGGAATAGCCCGCCGGTCCATGCGAGGAAGGCCGTCGATCGTGCGCCGGACATAGCGGGCGATCTGGGGGCCAGATGGGGGCTCGAAGCCGTCGAAAAACGCGCCGGTCAGAAGGAACGGCTCGCTGGCATCCAGGCGGGCCTTGGTGAGAGCGGTGACGGCCGCGGCGAGATGGGCGCTCATGCGGCCTTGCCCTCCGGCAGGGCGGCGAGGGCCTGCAAGCTGGCGAGGCTGACCTGCGCCTCGCGCCCTGTCCGATGTCTGATTGGCCGCCATCTAGGCCGCCCCCGCCTGGCGTTTCAGCGCCCTGACATGGGCCGCCGCGTATTCCTCGCCGCTGAGGCGGGCCACATCGACGTAGTCCTCGACCAGGTCGGCGGGCACCCACGCGGGCACCTCGACGCCACGCCTGGAGGCGAGCCGCTTCGCCTTGAACGCGGGGTCGGCGTGAAGCGCCTTCATCCGCTCGGAGGCCTTCGCCTTGAACGCGGGGTCGGCGTTAAGCGCCTTCAGCCGCTCGGACGATGCTGCGCTGATCTTCGCCTTGAACGCGGGGTCGGCGTTAAGCGCCTTCAGCCGCGCCGCCGCGCTGTCCATCGTGACCCCCGCTCGCTTCAGCGCCCGCCAGACGGACGACACGGCCGCCCCCAAGGCCTCGGCGACGCGCACAACGCTGCGATACTCGCCGTAGAGCGCGACGGCGCGCGCGGTGTCGATTGTGGAGACGCGCGGCATCTACAGCCCTCCGCCGTTTCTGAGATCGCGCAGCAGGTCCGGCGCATCGGTCTTGTCTGTCATCGGCGGCATCGGCGCGGTCAGCCAGACGGCGGCGATCACAAGCGCGAGCCCGAAGCCGATGGCGAGCGCGCAGATCATGGCTGGCCCCCCGAGAACCGGGCGATGGCGGCGCTGTGCCCGCTCATGCCGCCACCTCGCCGGGCTCGGGGGCGGGCGCGGCGAAAAAGGAATTGGCCGTGATCTGCCCACCAGCAACCTCGATGCACCGGCGCATAAACGCCATGCTTGGTTGGCGGCGGCCGGTCAAAACCTTCCATGTGTATGTGCGATGAAAACCGGTAAGGGCGGCCAATGCCGCTGCGTCCAGCTTCTCCGCCTCGATCCATTGAGCGAACGTCATGCACGCACCATGTAGCCAATACGTCTACTCTGTCAACCCTTTTGTTGCCGCAATGGCGACTGACCCGGCGTTACCTTTCTGGCGACGTGCCGACATGAGCAATCACCTCAGGGATTGGCGGGTCTCGCGCGGGCTATCGCAGGAAGCGCTGGGCCAATGGTCAGCGCGCGCCATGTCGAACTCTCCCGCCTGTGGCCCAAGGCAAGCCTACACCGCGCCGCCGCCCATAATAGTTGCCATCTTGGCTATTCTCTGGTTGACACAGTAGCCAATTCGTCTACTCTCCCATCATCAACCGATGGAGCGCCCGATGCCCAATCTCATCATCACCAAAGCCGATCTCAACGAGCGCAACGAATACGTCCGCGATGCGTCCGGCGTGGACGGACACATCATCATCGAAGCCGATCTCGGCACGGTGCTGTTCAAGGGCGCTGTTCGCGCACGCCTGTCGGTGACCGCCAAGGCGGGCTCCGGCATCGAGGCGGGCTCCGGCATCGAGGCGGGCTGGGGCATCAAGGCGGGCTCCGGCATCAAGGCGGGCTCCGGCATCAAGGCGGGCTCCGGCATCGAGGCGGGCTCCGGCATCGAGGCGGGCTGGGGCATC
>ERZ650311.1403-NODE-1403-length-12010-cov-6.140025_pt1 | contig 12010 bp, 11 predicted proteins | sample MGYA00376247_ERZ650311 | MGnify/ENA primary metagenome ERZ650311 (study PRJEB26733, sample SAMN07839324) | wastewater metagenome | biome: small river; feature: stream; material: water | place: USA: North Carolina | collected 2016-07-28 ... | reverse complement strand
GCGGAAAACCTCATATTCTAGACGAAAACCCCTACTTCTTCCACCTATTTAAGCATCCAAGACAGTAGAATAGAACAGATCCTTTATTAAAATATTCTTTAAATACAATAACTTAGGTAGATATGCCCCTTAAATCCAACCCTTCAGACATGAGCAGAATGACCTCAAATAGGCTTTTTCTGACACTTTCTTGCCTGGGTATTGGACTTTTGGTCGGCTGCGCCAATGTCATCCCCCCTTGTAACGCCAAAATCAGCCCGCCCAGCAGTGAACTCAAAAATACGAAGTGGGAACTCACCCGCTGGAATTTACCCCCTAACAGCAATGGTGAAGTGCGCCCACGCCAAATTCCCCAAGGTGATGCCAGCAACCCTATCCAAATTATTTTTGATGCCAATGGCCAACGTGTGAGCGGCTCCACGGGATGTAATCGCTTTACGGCCATCTTAGATGAAGACGCTCGTGGTTTTTCTCTAAAGCAAATCGCCAGCACCAAGATGGCATGCAGCCCCCAACGCATGGAATTAGAGAATGATTTTCTCTATGAGTTAAACGACTATCGCAGCATCGTGCGCAATGGCGACCAATTACTGATGATTGGTACGGATCGTGAAGTCTTAAGTTTTACCCAAAAACCTAATATCAACAAATAAACAATGAAAAAATCCAAACTTCTGTTTTGCGCACTCGGATTATTTTTTCCTGGTAGCGGCCTCAATTGTTTTTATCTGCAAGGAGTGAAATCTTTTTGGGCATGGGTCCAATTATTCGCCCTCATCGGCAGCGTAGCAGGCTGGATTATTTTGAAGAATGCGCATTTTCATTCGGCGCCGGGATGGGTTATGGTCACATTCGGCTTTATCGCCATCGAGGCAAGCTGGCTAACAACGATTGCTTTCGGCCTTCGACCTGATGAAAAGTGGGACGCACAATTTAATCCTGGGATTGAGGAGCATCGACGCACGCGCTCTGGCTGGCCAGTCATACTCACGGTTATATTCTCCCTAGTCTTTGGCGCAGGTGTGATGATGACCTTTTTAGCCGTTGCATTTGAGCAATTCTTTATTTCACAAATCTATGAAGCAAAAAAGCTATCCCAATAATAGTAGATAGCTTTTCTGTTACGAGAACCGCTCTGTAGAGCGGTTTTTTGATTCTCTTACTTTCTTAGAACTGCTCTACCTCTAATGCATTAGTAGAGTATCCGCTTTCAACAATGGAAGTTGCGAGAGCCTGAGCTTGAGGCATAAGATTCTCCGCAAAGAAACGCGCAGTAGCAATCTTTGCCTCATAGAACTTAGGATCGCCATCACGCAAACGTTCTGCAGCCAAGAGCGCTCTAGCCATTTGCCAACCACCCAATACCAAGCCAGATAAACGCAAATAAGCAAAGCTGCCGGCATAGACGGCTTTGATATCGGTCTTTGCATTAGCAACGATATAAGCAACGGCTTGCTCAAATGCAGCGCGAGCTAAAGTAAGTTGCTTGAGTACCGCTTTAGCATCATCGGTACCACTTGCAGCCAAATCTTTTTCAGTAGCAGTAATTCTTTGTGAAAGCTCTTTTGCAATTGCGCCGCCATCACGCACTGTCTTTCGGCCAACCAAGTCATTTGCCTGAATAGCGGTAGTGCCTTCATAAATCGTCAAGATACGTGCATCCCGATAATGCTGAGCGGCTCCAGTTTCTTCAATAAAGCCCATGCCACCGTGGACCTGCACTCCCAAGCTAGCAACCTCAATCGACATCTCGGTAGAAAAGCCTTTAACGATCGGCACTAAATATTCATAAATTGCTTGATTGGCTTTGCGCACTGCTTCATCAGGAGCTGCATGTTGTGCGTCATAAGCTGATGCAGCATAGTAAGCCAGTGCACGAGATGCTTCTGTATATGCGCGCATAGTCATCAACATCCGCTTTACATCCGGCTGATGAATAATCGCAACAGGACCAGCAGATCCAGCGAGGTCTCGGCTCTGTACACGATCTTTAGCGTATTGCACCGCCTTTTGATAAGCGCGCTCCGCTACTGCAACACCTTGCATGCCCACGGCAAAGCGAGCCGCATTCATCATCACGAACATGTATTCCAAACCACGGTTTTCTTCGCCAACCAAGTAGCCAATTGCACCGCCATGATCGCCAAATTGCAATACTGCCGTTGGGCTGGCCTTAATACCAAGCTTATGTTCGATCGAAACGCAATGAACGTCGTTGCGCTCACCTAAAGAGCCATCTTTATGCACCATAAACTTGGGCACAACAAACAATGAAATACCTTTGATACCTTCTGGAGCATCCGGCGTTCTAGCAAGCACTAAATGGATAATGTTCTTAGCCATATCGTGCTCACCATAGGTGATGTAAATTTTGGTACCAAAAATTTTGTACGTGCCATCACCCTCTGGAACGGCACGTGAGCGCACCATCGATAAATCGGAACCTGCTTGAGGCTCTGTGAGATTCATGGTTCCAGTCCACTCACCAGAAATCATCTTAGGAACATATTGCTCTTGGAGCTCTGGGCTAGCAGCAGTCAATAAGGCTTCAATCGCACCATCAGTGAGTAGCGGGCATAAAGCAAAAGAAAGGTTGGCTGAATTGACCATCTCCAAACAGGCGGTGGAGATCAACTTTGGCAAGCCTTGACCGCCGAACTCTGCCGGATGAATCACGCCCTGCCAACCAGCTGCAGCATATTGCTCAAAAGCACTCTTAAAACCAGGGGTAGTTGTTACGACACCGTCTTTTAAAGAGCTTGGATTTTGATCGCCAGCCCAATTGAGAGGTGCAACTACATCTTGATTAAATTTGGCAGACTCTTCCAAAATGGCAGGTGCCAAATCCACATCTGCACCCGCTTCCGCATAAGAGGGGTAGGCAACAACATCCGATAGCCCAGCTAGTTCATTCATCACAAACAACATATCTTTGACTGGGGCTACGTATGGCATTACAACTCCTCTTGATTCAAATTGAATACTTCAATTGTTTGACTAGCATTACTGCCAGCCACTTATCCCAAAGCTTTTGTTAACTCAGGAACCGCGGTATTTAAATCTGCAACCAAACCATAATCAGCAACACCAAAAATCGGCGCTTCCGGATCTTTATTGATGGCAACGATCACTTTGGAATCTTTCATACCCGCTAAGTGCTGAATTGCTCCTGAGATACCTACGGCGATATAGAGCTGAGGCGCAACAATCTTGCCCGTCTGTCCAACTTGGTAATCGTTTGGCACATAACCCGCATCAACCGCAGCGCGCGAAGCACCCAAAGCAGCTCCCAATTTATCGGCCAATGGAGTAATAAGCTCTTGATACTTCTCACCAGAACCTAAACCACGACCACCCGAGACGATGATCTTGGCAGCAGTGAGTTCTGGACGATCTGATTTAGTGAGCTCACGACCAACAAAAGAAGATTGGGCTTTGCTATCAGCTGTTGCTGCTTTTTCAACTGCAGCCGAACCACCAGTAGCAGCCACTGGATCAAAACCAGTAGTGCGTACTGTGATTACCTTCACTGGATCACTTGACTGAACAGTAGCAATCGCATTGCCAGCGTAGATAGGACGCTCAAAAGTATCAGCGCCAAGCACTTTAGTAATGTCTGATAACTGCGCAACATCCAGCTTTGCTGCAACCCGTGGCAATACATTCTTACCATTCGCCGTTGCTGGAGCCAAGATATGGCTGTAGTTGCTTGCAATCGATAGGATTTGTGCTGCCAAAGGTTCAGCCAACTGATCTGCGAGATTTGCTGCATCCATTTGAATGACTTTGCGCACACCAGCAATTTGAGCTGCAGCCTGCGCTGCGGCATCAGATTGATTGCCAGCGACAAGTACATCTACCTCTGGTGAGCACTGCAAAGCAGCCGCTACAGCATTAAGGGTGGCTGCTTTTAAGGATTGATTATCGTGTTCTGCAATAACAAGTGCGGCCATTTAGATCACCTTCGCTTCATTTTTAAGTTTTTCTACAAGGGCTGCAACATCAGCAACCATCACGCCAGCAGAACGCTTAGGCGGCTCCTCTACTTTGAGTGTTTTCAGACGTGGGGCAATGTCAACACCCAGCTCTTCAGGCTTGACAATATCAATTGCTTTTTTCTTGGCCTTCATGATGTTTGGCAAAGTCACATAACGTGGCTCATTCAAACGCAAATCTGTAGTGATGACCGCTGGTAAAGATAATGCGATAGTTTCCAAACCACCATCTACTTCGCGAGTCACAGTGGCTTTACCATCGGCGACGACAACCTTAGATGCAAAAGTTGCTTGCGGAATATCCATAAGACTTGCCAACATCTGACCAGTCTGATTGCTATCATCATCAATGGCTTGTTTACCCAGAATGATGATTTGCGCTTGCTCTTTTTCGGAGAGTGCTTTCAAAATCTTGGCTACTGCCAAAGGCTGTAAGTCAGCATCTGTTTCCACCAAGATGGCGCGATCAGCACCAATCGCTAATGCAGTACGGAGTGTTTCTTGACACTGCGTTGCGCCAGCACTCACAACCACTACCTCAGTCGCAATGCCGGCTTCTTTAAGGCGCACCGCTTCTTCTACAGCGATTTCATCAAAGGGATTCATACTCATTTTGACGTTCGCCAAATCGACGCCAGAGTTATCGGATTTGACCCGAATTTTGACGTTGTAATCTACAACGCGTTTTACAGCCACTAAGATTTTCATTTGGAATTCTCAATAAAAGTTAATGATCTATTTTATCTGCCTCAAGGCTCAAGTTCTAGACATCAATAGCAGTGGCAGATCCAGCCTGCTTGCGCAACTCAAACTTCTGAATTTTGCCAGTCGAGGTCTTAGGTAGCTCACAGAACACAATTGCCCTTGGAACCTTAAAGCCAGCCAAATGTTGCTTGCAATGGGCAATGATCTCTTCAGCAGTTACCTCTGATCCCGGTTTAATTTCCAAGAAAGCGCAAGGCGTTTCACCCCACTTTGGATCAGGTTTTGCAACCACAGCAGCGGCATTGATAGCAGGGTGACGATACAGCACATCCTCCACCTCAACAGAAGAGATATTTTCTCCACCAGAAATAATGATGTCCTTACTACGATCTTTCATTTTGATGTAACCATCGGGGTTCATCACCGCCAAATCACCTGAATGGAACCAGCCACCCTCAAAAGCTTCTTGAGTTGCTTTTTCATTCTTCAAGTAACCCTTCATGGCGATATTGCCCCTGAACATAATTTCACCCATGGTTTCACCATCAGCCGGTACGGGCTTCATCGTTTCTGGGTCAAGCACGGCAATTGCTTGTTGCATGTGATAGCGCACGCCCTGACGCGCATTTAATCTAGCGCGCTCACCAATGTCCAAGTCATTCCACTCATCTTGTTTTACACACACAGATGCAGGCCCATAAACCTCCGTCAATCCATAAACGTGGGTTAGGTCAAAGCCTAACTTTTCCATGCCTTCAATAATGGATGCAGGAGGCGCAGCCCCAGCAATCAGACCCTTCACGCCAGCTGGTACGCCAGCCTTTAGCTCATCAGGCGCATTGACCAAAAGGTTATGCACAATCGGAGCAGCGCAGTAGTGAGTAACGCCATGCTCTTTGATCGCCGCAAAAATATGTTGCGCATCTACACGGCGCAAACACACATTCACACCAGCACGCGCCGCAATCGTCCACGGGAAGCACCAGCCGTTGCAGTGGAACATAGGCAATGTCCATAAGTACACAGGATGCTTATTAATATCCCAGTCGAGCACATTCGATACTGCATTGATTGCAGCACCGCGGTGGTGATAAACCACGCCCTTGGGATTACCGGTCGTACCAGAGGTATAGTTCAGGCAAATCGCCTGCCATTCATCCGCAGGAACTTGCCATGCAAAGTTGGGGTCACCTTCAGAGAGTAATTTCTCATATGTGAGCTTGCCCAGCTTTTCACCAGGCACATCAAATTCATTTTCTTCTACGTCGATAACTAAAAATTCACGGCCTGATTCCTTCTTGGCAATGTCTAACGCTTTTTTCATTACTGCCGAAAACTCGGGATCAATAATGACCACCTTAGCTTCACCGTGATTGAGCATGAATGCAATTGACTCAGCGTCTAGGCGGGTGTTGAGGGCATTTAATACCGCGCCTGACATGGGGATGCCGAAGTGAGCCTCTACCATTGGAGGGGTATTGGGCAACATGACCGCTACCGTATCACCCAAGCCAATACCGTGCTTTTGTAAGGCGCTAGCCAAACGTCGGCAACGTTCATAGGTTTGCTTCCAAGTCTGGCGTAACTTGCCATGAATGATGGCAGTCTTATTTGGATAAATTTCTGCAGAGCGTTCTAAAAATAAGAGCGGGGTAATTGGGGTGTAGTTAGCAGGATTGCGATCCAGACCTTGTTCATAAATATTTGCCATCTTCAGCTTTCGATTTCCGGTTAACTAAATTACTCAATTGGTTTTATTAAATATCTGCCAAGGCTTTAATGTGGGCAACCACGCTACGACCTAATGCGGAGAGGTTATAACCACCCTCTAAACAGCTCACAATACGACCTTGCGCATATTCGTTAGCAATCTCTTTGAGACGCTTGGTCATCCATACATAGTCGTCTTCAACTAATCCCATTTGCCCTAAGTCGTCCTCGCGATGCGCATCAAAGCCCGCCGAGATAATGATGAGTTCCGGTTCAAAATTACGCAGAGCGGGCAACCACCTCTCCTCCACAATAGAACGCACTACATCACCACGTGTTGCCGCTGGCAAAGGCACATTCACCATATTGTCAGCAATATCCAGCCCACTATAAGGGTAGAAGGGGTGCTGGAAAAAACTGCACATCAAAACATTTGGATCATTGAAAAAAGCCGCTTCAGTGCCATTACCGTGATGCACATCAAAATCAATAATCGCAACACGCTCAATGCCATAAGTTTCCATGGCATATCTTGCGGCAATCGCTACGTTATCAAACAAACAAAAACCCATGGAGCGAGTCGGCTCTGCGTGATGACCTGGAGGCCTTACCGCACAAAAGACATTTTCAACCTCGCCCTTCATAACAGCATCCACACCAGCGATTGCTGCGCCAGCAGCTCTCAGGGCAGTTCTATAGGTATGAGGATTCATAATGGTGTCGCCGTCGAGCATGAAATACCCACTCTCGGGAGCGCGATCGCGTACAAAGGAAACATGATCCGGGCTATGTACCAACTCCAATTGCTCTTCGCTCGCTAGCGGTGCATCTAAATGATGCAAAAAGCGATCGACACCACTGCGAATCAGTTGATCATTAATTGCCTGAATTCGTTCTGGGCACTCTGGATGGTGACTTCCCATCTCATGTTTCAGAAAGTCTGGGTGAGTTATGTATCCTGTTGTCATTACTCAAAATCCTTAATAGCAAATTTGTAATTTTTATAATCTAATTCAACGTGCTCAATTCTCGAAAATCCAATACCCATTCAAATACCTTAGGCATGAACTTTCGCGTCTCCTACCTACTTTTTGCGCTTGTGCTAGCGGGGTGCGCCAGTACTCCAACACAACCGCCCCCATCGCAACAGTCCATCGTAAACCAGGCCGATGATGCGGTCACTGAAGCGCGTTTTAGCCAGAACCTCAATGAACTACTGAGCCAAGTCTCTCAAACCCAAGAAATCCCGCTCCCAGCCCTAGAAACAGGCTTTATAGATGCTAAAACGGTTCCCTCCATTCGGAAATTGGTATTACCCCCATCGGGGACTTTTAAGAAGAACTGGCTAGCCTACCGCAAGCGCTTTATTGAACCTGTGCGCCTCAAAGCCGGCAAAGCATTTTGGGAGCAAAACCAGGTGTTTTTGAGTCAGGTTGAGCAAGATTCTGGGGTACCAGCAGAGATTATTGTGGCCATTATTGGCATTGAAACCATTTATGGGCGACAAACAGGTAATTTCAGAGTCAAGGATGTCCTCTCTACCCTGGCCTTTAGCTACCCGGACACCCCCAATAAGCCAGCTCGCGAACAGCTATTCAAAGATCAATTGAAAGAATTAATCCTCCTGTGCTGGACAGAAGCGGGTGGAAAGCTACCCTCTAAAAATAGTTCTCAAGGCGTCAATAGTGCACGTTTTAGTGCCTGTCTCAACCAAAATAGCTCTTATGCAGGCGCCATTGGCCTACCGCAGTTCATGCCCAGCAGTATTCGCAGCTTTGCAGTCGACGGAGATGGTGATGGGCACATCGATCTCAAACAAAGCCCAAAAGATGCCATTGCTAGTGTTGCTAACTTCATGAAAAAACATGGCTGGCAAACGGGTATGCCGATTTCATTCCCAGCACAAGCTAATGGACTTGTACAAGCTAAAGTATTGGCAGATGGTGAGCCGCAGCTTAAATACACAGTTCAAGAGCTCATCGAAAAAGGTATTCTGACTAAACAGCAAGGCGATCTTCAAAGCGGGGGTGTTGATCCTCAAAGCAAAGCCTTTATCGTAGATTTGCCCTACCCCGATAAAGATGGTTCAGACCAGGTGCAATATTTTGTAGGTCTGAATAATTTCTTAACGATTGTGCAATACAACCGTAGTTATTTTTATGCGCAAAGTGTTGCTGAGTTTGCAGAAGCTTTAGGTTATAAAAACCAAAGCATCGTTCCAGTTGACGGCACAACAAAGAGTGGGGCCAGCAAAAGCACCACAGAAAAGTCAAAGCCTAAGAAATCTGGAGCAAAGAAGAAACCCAAATCTAGTCAGCAATGAGTGATGCCCAATAGATTTAGGCCGGGAAGACTCCAGTAGATAAGTAGCGATCGCCACGATCACAAACAATAAAGACAATCGTGGCATTTTCAACTTGGCGCGCGATCCGCAAAGCCACTACTAAGGCGCCTCCCGCAGAAATGCCACAAAAGATACCTTCTTCTACGGCTAAGCGACGAGCCATCTCTTCTGCGTCTGCCTGAGATACATACTCAATTACATCCACCCTATCACCCTGATAAATCTTGGGTAAATATTCAGGCGACCACTTACGTATCCCCGGAATTTGAGAACCTTCTTCAGGTTGAGCGCCAATGATTTGAATGGCGGGATTCATCGACTTGAGATAAGTAGAGACTCCAGTAATGGTGCCAGTCGTCCCCATGGCAGAAATAAAATGAGTAATCTGTCCATCAGTATCACGCCAGATCTCTGGACCTGTAGTTTCGATATGCGCTCTTGGATTATCGGGATTTGCAAATTGATCAAGCAATTTGCCGCGCCCCTCTCTTTGGAGCTGCAATGCATAATCTCTTGCAAACTCCATACCACCTGAGGCGGCGGTCAAAATCAATTCTGCACCATAAGCAGCCATGCTTTGACGACGTTCAATACTTTGATTCTCCGGCATCACCAAAATCATTTTGTAACCAAGCATCGCGGCAGTCATCGCCAATGCAATACCTGTATTACCGCTAGTAGCCTCAATCAAAGTGTCGCCAGGTTTAATTTCGCCACGTTCTTGTGCACGCGAGATCATTGACAGCGCAGGTCGGTCCTTCACCGACCCGGCTGGATTGTTACCTTCCAATTTACCCAGAATCACATTATTGCGATTCTCATTTTCTAGCCCAGGAATACGCTGCAAGCGGACTAAGGGCGTATTGCCCACTGTCTGTGAAATGGTCAGGTAAGAAGGTTTGCTCATTAAGCCATTTTAGCCATAAGCAAGCCTAAACCCGAAAGGGTTTAATTTCTGCGGCTTGCTCCCGAACGCTCCTGCTGATTGCGAGGGCTAACTTGATTACGAGAATGACGTCGGCCAGAGGCGCCGCCCTCTTTCTTGGTGCGACCATTTGGCTCCCGAAATGAGCTGGGAGCTTCAATGGTTAGGCCGTTATCCACCATTTTTTCAACCGATTTCATACCGATCCCACGCACCCGTTTTTGTAAATCATTGGCATCTTGAAAATGACCACCATCCAAACGTTCGGCAATAATGGTTTTTGCCTTGGCTGGACCAATACCCTTAATGCTCTCTAACTCGGTTTGGGTCGCGGTATTGACATTGATAGGTGAAGCATGAGTCACGCCAGCACTTGAAAGAAATACAGTCAGCGCGATTGCTGAAGCTTTCATTAAGCCTATGAACTGATTCAAATGTATATTTTTTGTCATTCTCTCTCCAGTAGTAAATAAAAAATCCACGGGCACAAAGTGCGCATGGATTGTTTTTAACGAGGAGAGCTGGATAAAGTTAACTGACTTACAAAGGATTAGCCAAAAAACCAGAATTGGCTTCTAGCCATTCAATATATCTTCCTACGCCCTGCTCAACGTTTAAGAAGGGCTCGGTGTAGCCAGCGGCTCTGAGCTTGGTTAAATCTGCCTGTGTAAAGCACTGATACTTACCTCTAAGCGCATCCGGGAATGGAATGTACTCAATTGCTTTTTCTTTAACCAATTCAGCGAGAGTGGCTGGTTGAGCTTTATCTAACTTACGCATGGCATTAGCAACAGCATGCGCAACATCGTTAAATGGTTGTGCGCGGCCGCTACCGAGGTTGAAGATGCCGCTGATTTCTGGATGATCCAAGAAGAAGAGGTTTACTTTAACCACGTCCTCTACAGATACAAAGTCACGACTTTGCTCACCAGGACCATAACCACCGTATTCGCCAAAAAGCTTTACATGACCATTGGCTTTGTATTGGTGATATTGATGAAAAGCCACGGATGCCATGCGACCTTTATGAGATTCGCGCGGACCATAGACATTGAAATAGCGGAAGCCTACTACTTGTGCAGTGTTTGCTTTCTCAGCAAAACGCTTACGCATCACTTGATCGAATAAGAATTTGGAGTAACCGTAAATATTGAGCGGCTTCTCATGCTCACGACTCTCGACAAATACATCAGAGCCACCGTAAGTCGCGGCAGATGAGGCATACAGTAACTGAACTTTCTGCTCAGTACAGATATCCAATAAATCCATGGTGTAGCGATAATTATTCGCCATCATGAAAATGCCATCAGTCTCCATCGTATCGGAGCAAGCACCCTCATGAAACACCGCTTTGACCTTGCCAAATCGACCACTTCTGAAAGCCTCTAGAAATTCATCTTTGTCGAGGTAATCAATAATGTCTAAGTCAGCAAGATTGCGATATTTATCGGCAGGGCGAAGATCATCGACTGCGATGATATTTTTCTCACCACGCGCATTGAGCGCTTGAACAATATTGGCGCCAATAAATCCAGCTGCGCCGGTTACGATAATAGTCACTGTAATTCCTCTGAAGTAACGGTTGCAGTACCTAACTTACCAACTACGATGCTACCCGCACGATTTGCAAGAGCCATCGCTCTCTCTAATGGCCACTTAGCAGCCAAGGCCACAGCCAATGTTGCAATCACAGTATCGCCAGCACCCGACACATCAAATACCTCGCGTGCCTGAGCTTTTACATGACTCACACCGGCATCGGTATATAAACTCATTCCCTCTTCAGAACGAGTCAAGAGCAATGCTTGCAGGTCGAGAGACTTTCTCAATTCCTGGGCTTTCTTAGTCAACTCCTCCTCGCTGTTCCACTTACCAACTACTTGGCGTAATTCACTGCGATTGGGCGTTAAAACAGTCGCACCACGATACTTTTCGTAGTCTTCGCCTTTAGGGTCAACCAAAATCATTTTATTTTGTGCTCTAGCTTGCTCAATCATGTGGGCTACTTGTCCTAAAGCGCCTTTGCCGTAATCAGACAAAATGACGACATCTGAAGCACCAACCAATTTCTCAAAGCGCTCTAATTTATGAGCTAAGGCTTTTTCGCTAGGGGGTTTTTCAAAGTCCAGACGAATCAATTGTTGCTGGCGAGCAATCACGCGCAACTTCACAATCGTTGGCACATTAGCATCGATTTCAAGTTGACTATCCACACCGCTTGCTTTGAGTAAGTCAACCACCCTCTTGCCCGACTCATCATTTCCGGCAATCCCTAAAATAGTTGTTTGGGCCCCCAAAGCAGCTACATTACGCGCTACGTTTGCAGCGCCA